>OLIV01001018.1_pt1 | contig 14904 bp, 13 predicted proteins | sample 1601411 | NCBI WGS metagenome assembly OLIV01 (sample SAMN03922450, study PRJEB24848) | human gut metagenome | isolation source: stool sample | host: Homo sapiens | place: Germany | collected 2009-11 | reverse complement strand
ATCGGAAACTGAAGTCCATCATCGGACTGACTCCTGTAGACTTCATACGTGAAGTACGCATCAAACGTGCAGCACAGCTAATAGACAGCGGGGAATATAATTTCTCACAGGTAGCCTATATGACCGGTTTCAATGACCCGAAGTATTTCAGTAAATGCTTCAAGAAGGTAGTAGGTATCACGCCTTCCGAATATAAAGAGAAGAATAAATAAAAAAAGAAGCCGACCGTACGCATTCATTAATCACCATAACCGGCTATTTTCTTTCGTAGCACCTAGGTCAGACAATTGTAGCACCCAGGTCAGATAACTGAAGCACCTAGGTAATACATTCGTCTCACCTAGGTGCTACGAAAGAAAAACGACTAAAGACATAAAAGATTTTGGCTAGCAGGATACTTATTTATCCCTATGTTCCAATAAGTTAGCAACAGTTCCGTATCTGTTAATTCCGCTGATTTCCGGAAAGCAGCATTTTTCCGGAATCCTTTTTATATTCTTTCCCGTTAATAATAATGCCTGTAGCATTTTTTATCTGTATGCCCGGAGCCTCAGGATCCTCCACTTTGATATTCTCCATATTCACCTGAGAAGCCTGATTGATTACAATACCTTTCTTGGCATTAGTTACAGTCATGTTTTTGATAAAGATATTCTTAAGAGGCATTTCCGGCAGCCCGTTGAAATATACTGCCCGTTCCGCACCTCTGCAAAGAACATTTGAAATATAAATGTTCCTGAAAACAGGAGTTTCCTCATTCACATCCGGTATCGGAGTTTCCGGAAAGTCATTGACAGCATAATACAAATCCATCGTCAGAGCATCATTGGAAATATCAATCATGTTAATATTATCTATGAAAATGTTCTCCACTACGCCACCACGTCCGCGGGTACTCTTGAAACGTAAACCTACATCTGTACCCATAAATGTGCAGTCCTCTACATAGATATTCTTCACACCGCCGGACATTTCACTACCTACCACGAATCCGCCATGTCCGTGCAATACTGTATTGTTTTTCACGATAACGTTCTGGCAAGGTTCTCCACGACGGCGTCCATCTTCGTCTTTACCGGATTTGATACAGATGGCATCATCTCCCGCATCAAACACACTATTGATAATTAGAGCGTTTTTACAAGATTCCAAGTCGATAGCATCACCGTTTTGAGAATACCAGGGGTTGATGACCATGATATTATTTACTGTGAAATCTTCGCAAGACAATGGGTGCAGACACCAGCTTGGTGAGTTTTTGAAAGTAACTCCTTCCAACAGCACCTTCTTGCTTTTGACGATGCTTAACAACACCGGACGTAACCATGGACGGATTTCAGCCCATTCTTCATCTGTGTTGATACCTTCGGGGACATTGAAGTCTTTGCAAGCCATTGCACCTTTCAGCGAACCGGCGGTAGGATACCATATTCTTTCCTGTTCATCGAGTACACCACCCGATTTTACCAGTTTATTCCATTGCGAAGCTGTTAGTTTTTCCTTCTTCACCGGGCGCCAGCAGTCTCCGTTTCCGTCAAATATTCCATATCCTGTGATAGCGATATTCTCTGCATTACGAGCAGAAATCGGTGATTGACAGCGGCGTGTTTCCAATCCTTCGAAAGAAGTGGGGATGATAGGATATGCTTCAAAATCACCGGTAAAAAGTACCAGCGCATTTTGTTCCGTATATAGATTTACATTGCTCAACAGCTCGATCGGACCAGTCAACCAGACACCTTCCGGGATAATCACTTTACCCCCTCCGCGTTGATTCACGTCTTTAATAGCATCGTTGATAGCTTTGGTATTCAGGAACAGACCGTCTCCTTTGGCTCCGAATTTCTCAATGTTTACTTCGTAAGCAGGGAAAACCGGTTGCTGTACTTTCGGCATTTCAAAAGGTAAATTCTGGTAAAGAGCGTCACTGATGGAGCTTTCTTTTACGGTAGTCTCGCTTTGTTTACATCCTGATGAGATAAACGGTAAACAGCATAGGGCCATCCAGAAGAGTCTTTTTGTCAATGTGTTCATTTAGTAACTTATTTCTATAGGGTTATACATCTATTGTTTTTCTTGGTAATTGGGTGATGATTAATGAGGGCGATTTCATAATTCTTATGTCCTTCCGCAGGCGATCTGTCGCAGGCAGCCTGCAGGAGAGGAATAAGACAAATTCATGTTAACCTAATTCTAACCTTAAATAAATATTATGAAAAAACCTCTTAATTATCATTCGCAAAGATAGGTGGGAAACTTCAAGAGGATGTGGACTAATTGATAGATTACGTGTATTTTTTGTCATTTCTGTCTATTATTTGCACACATCTCGTGTTTTTATGCAGAAAGTTCCTATCTTTGCACAAAATTTAACGATTAAAAGATATGAGTTATAACTTGTTGAAAGGAAAAAGAGGTATTATCTTCGGTGCTCTGAACGATCAGTCTATTGCCTGGAAAGTGGCAGAGCGTGCCGTAGAAGAAGGTGCAACAATTACATTATCAAATACTCCAATGGCTATCCGTATGGGAGAAGTCAATGCTTTAGCAGAGAAACTGAATTGCCAGATTGTTCCGGCAGATGCAACGAGCGTAGAGGATTTGTCGAATGTGTTTAAGACCTCAATGGATATACTGGGCGGACAAATTGATTTTGTGCTCCACTCTATCGGTATGTCTCCCAACGTACGCAAGAAACGTACTTATGATGACCTTGACTATGGAATGTTGGATAAGACATTGGATATTTCAGCCGTTTCATTCCATAAAATGATTCAGTCGGCCAAGAAACTGAATGCGATTGCAGATTACGGTTCAATCGTTGCATTGAGCTATGTGGCTGCACAGCGTACTTTCTACGGCTACAACGATATGGCAGATGCAAAAGCATTGCTGGAATCTATTGCACGCAGCTTCGGCTATATCTACGGACGCGAGCATAGTGTGCGTGTGAATACAATTTCACAGTCGCCTACATTCACTACCGCCGGTTCGGGCGTGAAAGGTATGGATAAGTTGTTCGACTTCGCCAACCGTATGTCTCCGCTCGGAAATGCGACTGCCGATGAATGTGCAGATTATTGTATCGTGATGTTCTCCGATCTTACCCGTAAGGTGACTATGCAGAACCTTTTCCATGACGGTGGTTTCTCCAGCGTAGGTATGAGTCTTCGTGCAATGGCTACCTATGAGAAAGGGTTGGATGAATATATGGACGAAAATGGTAATATCATTTACGGATAAAAGATTATGAAACTACGGATTTCTCTTCTTGTTATATTAATAAGTATGCTTTTCGCCTCCTGCGGGATAAGCACAGGAAAAGGTACGGAGCAGAAAGGAGAAGAGATTTCTGTTCTGAGATATGATAAGCTGTTGAACGAATATGTTCGTTCCAACAGCTTTTCTGCTATGCAGAAGCTGACAATGGATTACCGCCAGCCGACGAAAATTCTGATTGAAGATGTACTGGCTATCGGTACCGTGAAAGACGATACCATTTTTCAGCGTCTTCAAAAATTCTATTCGGACACTACGTTAGTCCGCTTAGTGAGTGACGTGGAAGCTAAGTTCCCCAATCTTGATGAAGTGGAGAAAGGACTGAATAAAGGGTTCCGGAAACTGAAAAAAGAGGTCCCCGGTACGAAGGTGCCGTTTGTCTATTCGCAGATATCCGCATTCAACGAGTCTATTATTCTTGTAGACACGTTGCTCGGTATCAGCCTCGATAAATATATGGGGGAAGATTACCCGCTTTACAAACGCTTCTATTACGACTATCAATGCCGTTCAATGCGTCCCGAACGTATTGTGCCGGATTGTTTTGTATTCTATCTCCTCGACCGTTACGGAATGAGTTATCACGAGGGGACTTGCCTGATTGACCTGATGATGCATTCCGGGAAGATCAATTATGTAGTGCAGCATTTGTTGGGTTATGATAATATTGGTGATGCAATCGGTTATTCGGATGAGGAAAATGCCTGGTGCAAGAAAAACGAAAAGGCTATTTGGGAACATATTTGTTCCAACGATCATTTGCATGCGCGTGACCCGATGATCATCCGTTATTATATGAAACCTGCCCCTGCAGTTGAAATGCTGGGTGGACAAGCGCCTGCATCAGTGGGTATATGGATAGGCGCACAGATTGTTTCTTCCTATATGAAAAAGCATAAGGATATGAAGCTGAAAGATTTGTTGGAATTTACCGACTATCACGAGATGTTGAACCAGTCCGATTATCTGGCTTCCTGATAGCTTCATTGGCAATTTTAATTCTCAATTCTCAATTTTAAAAGTGGAAACTGCTCTCTATTTACTACCTGTGACTCTAGGTGATACACCTGTCGAAAAGGTTTTGCCTTCTTATAATAAGGAGATTATCTCCGGTATCCGGCATTTTATCGTTGAAGATATTCGTTCTGCCCGCCGTTTCTTGAAGAAAGTGGACCGGGAGATTGATATTGATGCGCTGACGTTCTACCCGTTGAACAAGCACACTTCACCTGAAGACATTTCCGGTTATCTGAAACCTTTGGTTGGCGGTGCTTCTATGGGAGTGATTTCCGAAGCCGGTTGTCCGGCTGTTGCCGATCCGGGGGCGGATGTGGTTGCTATCGCGCAGCGCAAGAAGTTAAAGGTTGTTCCTTTGGTGGGACCTTCTTCGATCATTCTTTCCGTAATGGCTTCCGGCTTTAACGGACAGAGCTTCGCTTTTCATGGTTATCTGCCGATTGAACCGGACGAGCGTACCAAGAAATTAAAAACTTTGGAACAGCGGGCGTATTCCGAAAGCCAGACGCAGCTATTTATTGAGACGCCTTACCGCAATCATAAGATGATAGAAGATATTTTGCAGAATTGCCGCCCGCAGACCAAACTTTGTATTGCTGCCAATATTACTTGTGAAGGAGAGTATATACAAACGCGTACGGTGAAGGATTGGAAAGGACACGTGCCCGAACTGTCTAAGATTCCCTGTATTTTTCTCTTATACAAATAACTCCTTTTAAATGTTCGTATTCATCTTCGAAACAACTGCTGAAGAATCTTTTGCCTAAGTTTTCTTCAATCTGCTTGAAACTCCATAACTTGCTGTTCTTGAAGCGGGGAGTACAAAGGATTGCATCGTCTTTTATTTCAGCGATAAACAGATAGATCAGCCGGTTGGTCACTTCATTTTCAAAGTGATAAACAATATTGAACTCCGGCTTTATATTTTCTTTGGCATGTGGAAAAGCATTGGTTAATAAACGATTAACACCGTCGGACAAGGATTCGCCGAAACGCAGGTAACATTCCAGAGGAATATCTGTCTTATTCTTATCCAAAATAGCTGTCGAAGGCCGGTCGCAGAGAAATAACATCCCATGTGTGGAGATAGCAATTCTTATGACCGGATTGATATATGCATTCTTGTAATTGATCGCCTCTACTGCAGGAGTCTTTCCAATGACGTCTCCTTTGGTGTTGACGATAGGTACGTACTCAGTGTGAGACATCAAGTGATTGAAGAAGCGAATGGCAATCTGGTTAAATAGAATGCTCATGACAAAGACGATGGGTGGTAGCACTTTATAAAGAGTAAGTTTGCTGGTAGAACTTAACGGGTTCTGGCAGATTATCACGATACTGATGATAATAAAGTGAAGTATACCGAAAATCAGAGCAATTCGTGCAGAAACAACAGCAGCCTCCGCCCCTTGTGCATACAGGCGTTTGTTGCAGGAACCTATCTGTTTCAAGAAATGGTTGATGAATCTTTTCTTGTGCATATAGAGTATTAGCATCGGTATGAGAATGCTCACTTCCAATGTGAGAGGAAGTGCACCTTCAGGAACATAATCGCCCGGAATAAGGGCTGCCAGAGAAAGAAGAATCAGTATTCCTGCCGATATATAAAGAATAAAGTTGGGTAGCAGTATGCCTTTACGATGATAAGAAAGATATACACCTACGATACCTATGACTGTACCGATGTAAATAGCCGTGTCTTGCGTTATAAATTCGCACAATAAAATGGAAATAATAACGGGGATAAAACCCAGTGACATGTTAAATGCGGAAGAAAGTATTCCTTTATGATCCATCTCTTTATGTTTATTTGTCGGTTCTATCTATAAAACAAATAGTGCTTGTGTTTTGTTTGCTAACGGATATGTTTCTCAGCATGGTAGGAGGAACGGACAAGAGGAGCACTCTCCACGATATTGAATCCTTTTTTTAAGCCGATAATCTTGTATTTTGCAAATTGTTGCGGGGTCACATATTCGGCAACGGGATAATGCCGGTGACTGGGTTGCAGATATTGTCCTATGGTGAGTATCTGGCAACCGGCTGCCAGTAGATCATCCATAAGTGTTTCCACTTCTTCGGGAGTTTCTCCTAAACCAACCATAATGCCGCTTTTGGACTTTACTCCGTTTTTGGAAATGTGAGAGATCACTTGTAAACTGGTATCATAATTTGCTGCACTGCGTACCAGGGGACTGATACGCCGGACAGTTTCCATATTATGAGAAATAATATCGGGATGCGCTTCAATGACCTGATTTAGCAGTTCTGTCTTTCCTTGAAAATCAGGTATCAGTACTTCGATAGTCGTTTGAGGATTCAAACGCTTAATCTCCCGGATAGTACGTGCCCAATGCTCTGCTCCCAGGTCGGGAAGATCGTCACGGTCTACCGAGGTGATTACTGCATGATCCAGTTTCATCAATGCGATAGACTCCGCCACATGAACAGGTTCATTTACATCCAATGGGTACGGACGTCCGGTTTGGGTGTTGCAAAACTTGCAACTACGGGTACAGATATCTCCGCCAATCATAAATGTGGCAGTTCCCTTTCCCCAGCATTCCCCCATATTGGGGCAACGCCCACTGCTGCATATCGTATGCAGGCAGTGGGAGTCGACAATCCGTTTGGTTTCGGTGTATCGTTCGTTGGCACCGATATTGATTTTCAGCCATTCAGGCTTACGTACTCTGTCAGCCATTATAAATTATTCAAGAAGAAGTTGGTCAACCGTGTGTACAGATGATTGCGGGTGTTGCCACCGTATATGCCGTGATTACGGTTAGTATATACCTGCATATCAAATTGCTTGCCGAGTTGTACTAAATGTTCGGCATATTCCGTGCAATTCTGGAAGTGTACATTATCATCTGCCATGCCGTGTACCAGCAACAGATTACCGTGCAACTTGTCAGCACGGGTGAAAGCAGACGATTCCTTGTATCCTTCCGCATTTTCTTTCGGTGTACGCATGAAGCGTTCCGTATAAATCGTGTCGTAGAAACGCCAGTCGGTTGGTGCGGCAACAGCTACGCCTGCCTTGAATACGGGGGTACCCTCACTCATGCTCATCAAAGTCATGTATCCGCCGTAGCTCCATCCCCAAATACCGATGCGATCTTTATCTACATACGCTTGTTTGCCTAGGTAAAGTGCGGTTTCCACCTGGTCTCTGGCTTCTTTTACACCGATTTTCAGGTAAGTACATTTCTCGAAAGCTTCTCCACGTCCTCCGGTTCCACGTCCGTCCACACAGACAACGAGGTAGCCGAGGCTTGCCATATACGTTTCCCAACTGATTCCCCATGTATCCAGCACCTGTTGTGAGCCGGGGCCGCTGTATTGGAACATCAGTACCGGATATTTTTTCGAAGCGGAAAAATTGACAGGTTTCATCATCCAACCGTTCAATGTCACTCCATCTGTAGTCTGAAAAGTGAAAAATTCTTTCTTGGGAACTGCGTATCCTGCCAGTTTTTGTTTCAACTGGTCATTTGTAACCAGCGTCTTTAATGTTTTGCCGGTATTATCGTTCAGCGTAATCTGCATTGGAGTATCCAAACTGGAATATTTATTCATATAATATTTCATCGATTTGCTGAAAAGCGGTGTGTTTGTTCCTGTCTGTTGAGACAATTTGGTCTTTTTTCCTTTCTTATCCGTCTTGTAGACCGCCTTGCGCAGAGGACTTTCCTCATTACTGGTGTAATAGAACGAACCATCCTCCTCATCATAACCCAAAAAGTCTTTTACTTCAAACTTGCCGTTAGTCACTTTCTTAATGAGATTACCTCCCATGCTATACCAATAGAGATGACTGTAACCGTCACGTTCGCTAAGCATACTGAAATAATCGGGATAGAAGTGAATATTGTCGAATATATTTTCCTTTATATAATAAGGTGATTCGTCACGCAATACTAATTTGCAAAGGGTGGAACGAGGATCGGCAAAGTAAAGGTCGAAACGGTCCTGATGGCGGTTCAGTGTCATGATTGCCAATTTGGAGGCATCTTTTGTGAAACGGATGCGGGGGATATACCCATCTGTATCCAACGGGAGCTTCATTGTACGTGTCACGTGTGATTTGATATCGTAGGTACGTACTTCAACTTTGGAATTCGGATATCCTGCTTTCGGGTATTTATAGGTATATTCGCCCGGATAATCTTTCAAGGCATTGATGTAGGGCGCTTGTCCTGCAAATATCGGGAAAGAGTAGGAGGGAACTTCAGACTCATCGAAACGGATAAAAGCAATCATGGTATTGTCCGCACTGAATTCCAATGCGCGGTTAAACCCGAACTCTTCTTCATATACCCAGTCAGGAATACCGTTGATGATAGAATTTTGCTTACCGTCTTCAGTCACTTTGCTTTCGCTGTTGCCGTAGAGCAGTTTTACGAGGAATATGTTGTTGTCACGTACGAAAGCGATCATTGTTCCGTCCGGAGAAAAGACGGGGACCTGTTGAGGTCCGCCGTCGGACAGCCGTTCAATAATGTTGTTTGTCGTAACGCCCTTATCATTTCGTTTCAAAGGGTAGATATAATGTACAGCTGTATAAGAATGCCGGTAAATCGGAGTCGTTTTCGTAGCAATAAGCAATTTCTGACCGTCGGGTGAGAACTGGTAACTGTCGAAGTGTTTGAAATCACATTCGCGTGCAGTATTCACATCGAACACCACTTCCACTTTTTCACCTGTCTTGAAGGAATATTTAATAATTTGTGTGCCTTCGCCGTTCATCTGTGTGTAGTATTCACCGTCGGGCGTGGGGATTACTCCCTGAATGTTTTCCGGGCGGAAACGTCCGGAGGTGATATCTTTTAAATCAAGAGCCTTTTGTCCTTGTGCCATTCCGGTAAGGCAGAGAAGGCAGAAGAGTAGAGCTAAACTTACTTTTCTCATTTTATGAATTGTTTTATGTTTTACTGTTTATAGGTTTTAAATTCGTATCCTGCAAAAATAGTAATAAACTTAAATACCTCAAAGAGCAAACTCTTTTTTTAGGTTCGGATAGCCGCTTATTTCCTTAACTTTTATATTTGTTTAGGAACAAGACAGGGCTGTTTAGTTAAAAATATGCCTTCTCATGGAAAAAAAGTCTCTTTTTGTTTGCTTTTTAATTTCTAAATTTGATATATTTGTGATATCAAAATAATATCAAAATTAAATGCTATGATTACAAAAGAAATTAAGTACGATGATGCGGTTGTTAATGGCTTTTTGGCCTTGTTTCTTAATTTGATCGTGTTGCCTTTGTTGGTTGTTGTGAGTTTTATGCTTTTCAAAGGAAGCATAATTATGTTTTTCTTGCTATTGCTTTTTCTTGCATTAGCTGTTCTAATGATTCCGGGTTATTTTTCGCAGGAACCGAACGAAGCCCGTGTCATGGTATTCTTCGGGAAATATAAAGGTACGTTTACTGAAACGGGATTTTTCTGGGTTAATCCTTTTATGAATAAGAAGAAACTATCTTTACGTGCCCGTAACTTGGATGTGGAGCCTATTAAAGTAAATGACAAGATTGGTAATCCTATTTTGATCGGTCTGGTGCTTGTCTGGAAATTGAAAGACACTTATAAAGCTATGTTCGAAATTGATGCGCAGACAATGGCGGATAATAGAGGGAGCGGACAGATGACTGTGACTGTTGCCGGGCGAATGAATGCCTTTGAGGATTTTGTTCGTGTGCAAAGTGATGCTGCGCTTCGTCAGGTAGCGGGACTGTATGCTTATGACGACAACGAAGCGAATTTGGATGAATTGACGTTACGTAGTGGCGGTGATGAAATTAACGAGCAGTTGGAACAAAAGTTGAATGAACGTCTGGCCATGGCAGGTATGGAGATAGTGGAAGCCCGTATTAATTATTTGGCTTATGCTCCGGAGATTGCAGCTGTTATGTTACGCCGTCAGCAGGCGTCGGCTATCATCAGTGCTCGCGAAAAGATAGTTGAAGGTGCCGTTTCAATGGTACGTATGGCATTGCATAAACTTTCTGAAGAGGAAATTGTTGAACTGGATGAGGAAAAGAAAGCTGCCATGGTGAGTAATTTGCTAGTGGTGCTTTGTGCGGACGAAGCTGCGCAACCGGTTGTGAATACAGGTACGCTGAATCATTGATAAACTATAAATAAGAAGGTAAAATAGAAGTGGCTAAAAAGGAATCTTCAATAAAGAGTTTTGTTTTGCGAGTGGATACTGAAACAATGGACGCCATTGAAAAATGGGCGGCTGATGAGTTTCGTAGTACAAACGGGCAACTTCAGTGGATTATTGCCGAAGCCTTGAGAAAAAGTGGCCGATTAAAAAAGAAGTCTTCTAAAACCGGAAATAAACCGGAAGAATCTGAAGGAGAGCAAGTGGAGGATTAGAATTTCATTGGTTTAGTGAAATATCTCATGATCCGTTCATTCCTTCATCTTTCCCTGTTCATCAGTGTTAGTGGATGAAGGAGCTCTGCCTTTCGTCTTGTGTCTGCTTGTCCATTTACTTTTGTAGTGACAGATAAAGGCAAGTAAAATATGTAATGATACTGATTTTTTGTATGGATTTGATAGAGGATATTTAATGAGATTCAATATCTTTGTGAAAAGTACTTTAAATATTACCACTATGAATTCAAAGAGAAAAGACTTGCAGTATGCTTCCGTCTTCTTGTTGGCCGTGGCATTGACATTCCTAATGGGAAAGGGTGATAACTTGTGGTTGGTGTCATGGGGTGACTTGATACCGAGCTTGTTTGTGTTGTTCATAGCAGGTGATTGCTTGCATAGCTCCTTGCTCCGTATCAACAGCGGTGAAGAAAATGGGGGAGCTCGTTGGAGTACCTGTTTCACTTTTCTGGTATTCAGTATCGTCTTTATGGGCGATTTATTCTTTATAGGGAATTTTATTGTTGATAAACTGTGGGGGTAAAAGAATGAAGAATTTATCTTTGATAGAGCCTTTTACAGGCTTGTCATCTTTTAAACTATATCTTTTAGTTTATATTAACTAGAAAAATTAGTTTATAAACTAAAACTTCTCGTTATTTGCATCAAACAAAGATGCAGGTATGAAAGGATTAACAGCAAAGGAAGAAGAAATCATGGGATTTTTTTGGGAAAAGGGTCCCTTGTTTGTGAAAGAAATGTTGGCTTTCTATGAAGAACCGAAGCCGCATTTTAACACCTTATCAACGATTGTGCGCGGGCTGGAAGATAAAGGCTTTCTGGCTCATTATACTTTTGGGAATACTTATCAATACTATCCGATCGTCAGTGAAGAAGATTTTCGTAAAGGAACACTTCGGAATGTAATCAGTAAGTATTTTAATAATTCCTACCTGAATGCAGTTTCGTCTTTAGTCAAAGAAGAAGATATTTCTTTGGATGAACTTAGACAATTGATTCAAGAGGTAGAGAAGGCGGACAGGAAAGGCTGACCTGAGAACACTATTTAATGAACACCAATTAATAAAACGACAATCTATACTATGGGAGCATTCTTTATCTATATATTAAAATCATCAGTTTGCCTTGTCTTGTTTTACCTGTTTTTTCGGGTCTTACTTAGCAAAGAAACTTTTCATCGCTTTAATCGTGTTGCTTTATTGGGCGTACTGTTTTTGTCATTGCTCATTCCCTTCATTGAAGTAACCACGAACCATCAGGTTGAAGTACAACAAACAATGCTCACCATTGAGCAGGTGTTGCTAATGGCAGAAATGGAACCCGCGACTGTCGATGCAACCGGCGGAGTGGCTGTACACGAAGTCGCTTCCTTGTCCTGGATAGAAATTCTTCTGCTTGTTTATCTGGCCGGCATTATCTTCTTTGCTTGCCGCAATCTATACTCTTTGATCCGTCTTTTCAGGTTAATACATTCCGGTAAACGGGAAAAGTTGGAGAATGGAACAACACTTGTTGTCCACGAACAGGAGATAGCTCCGTTCAGTTGGATGAAGTATATCGTTATCAGCCGGAAGGATTTGGAGGAGAACGGGCGGGAAATTCTGATTCATGAAGCAGCACATATCCGTCATCGGCATTCTATTGATTTATTGGTAGCTGATATCTGTATCTTTTTCCAATGGTTCAACCCCGGTGCATGGCTGTTGAAACAGGAGTTGCAGAATATCCATGAGTATGAAGCCGATGAGACTGTTATCAATGAAGGTGTAAACGCGAAAGAATATCAACTATTATTAATAAAAAAAGCCGTTGGCACAAGGCTCTACTCTATGGCCAACAGCTTTAATCACAGTAAACTTAAAAAACGTATCACTATGATGTTAAAAGAAAAATCGAATCCGTGGGCACGGTTGAAGTACTTGTATGTACTTCCGTTGGCAGCTATTGCAGTAACTGCTTTTGCCCGTCCTGAAATCTCTGAAAAAGTGGAAGAGATTTCTGCAGTCAAAGTTAATGATTTGGCGGAAATTGTAGAAACAAAGAGTGAAGAAAATGTTGTTAAGGAGCTTGTTGATACTACCAAGAATAAGGTAGTAGTGGTAGGATATCGTACAGAAAAAAAAGATTCTGTCTTAACATCCGGGAAAAAGAAGGTGGCTATTTCGGTACAAGGAATTTCCGGTGAAGGAAAACCTTTGGTTATTATTAATGGGAAGGAGTCTGATCGTGAAGTAGTAAATGCTTTGAATCCTGAACGTATTGAAAGTGTGTCTGTCATAGGTCCTGAAAAAGCTATTAAGGTTTATGGAGAAAAGGCTAAGGATGGAGTGATGGATATAAAACTATATTCGGAAAAAAAGTTTGCGCCGAGAAAGATTGAAATCGAAGGCATTAATAAAACAAGGTTGGATGCATTAAATAGTGGGGCAAAGAGTTGGGGAGCTACGTTTCGTTCTGCTGATGGAGGTAAACCTTTGGTTATAATTGATGGCAAAGAGGCTACTGGTGATGATCCTTTAGCGAATATTTCTCCAGATCGTATTAGGAGTATATCTGTATTGAAAGATAAGACTGCATTGGCTGCTTATGGTGATAAGGGAAAGAATGGAGTGATTGAAGTAAATCTATTAGTGAAAGAAGAATATCAAGCCCGTCAAATTTCTATTCGTGCTATTAATGATACAGTGACTTCAACAATAAAAGTAACTGCATCTGAAGAATAGCAGTAGATTTTAGATGTCTTCTGTTTCTAAATATTGTCAAAATATAATGTTATAAAGATTGACGGAGGTACGCTAGTATCTCCGTTTCTTGTTCCGGGTGAAACCATTTTATTTCTTCATCTCTTTTGAACCAGGTCATCTGTTTACGCGAATAAATGCGGGAGTTTTGCTTGATTTTGTCTATAGCAAAGGAGAGTTCCCATTCTCCGTCCAGATATTTGAACAGTTCTTTATAGCCTACTGTATTGAGTGAATTGAGGTGACGATAGGGAAGTACGGAACGTACTTCTTCCAATAATCCTTCCTCCATCATCTGGTCTACCCGACGGTTGATACGGTCATAAAGTTCTTCCCGATCACGAGTCAGGCCGATTTTCAGAATACGGAAAGGACGCTGTTTTTTTTGTTGGGTGCGAAAAGAAGTATAAGTGCGTCCGGTCATATAGCAAATCTCCAACGCATGAATTACCCGCTTGGGATTCTTCAGATCTACAATCCGGTAATATTCCGGGTCTAACAAGCGAAGTTCTGCGCAGAGTTGTTCAAGGCCTTCCTCTTCATACTTTTGTAACATGAGTTGACGGGTTTCCGCATCAACGGTAGGAATATCGTCAATTCCCTTACAGATAGCGTCTACATACATCATTGAGCCACCAGTGAGAATCACGACTTCGTGTTGCGTGAATAATTTCTCCAGAATTTCCAGTGCTTCTGTTTCGTATTGGGCAGCGCTGTAATAGTCTGTGAGGTGGAGCGTGCCGACCAGTTGATGGGGGACACGTTTAAGTTGATCGGGAGTCGGAGCTGCCGTACCTATTTTTAATTCGGCATAAAGCTGTCTCGAATCGGCAGATACAATGCTTGTCTGAAATATTTCTGCCAAGCGCAGGCTCAACTCCGTTTTCCCCACACCTGTAGGACCTATAAGAACAATGAGAGTAGGCATAGATTTTTAAGTATTAAGTATAGAAGTATTAAGTATTAAAGCGTACGGGACTAAAAAAATATTAGGTATTAACTGCCTGACACTACATAGCAATTAATACCTAATACTTGATATTTAATACTTAAAATTTTTCTTCTTCGTATGGGCTGCTAGTGTCACCACCTATGTCAAATCCTTCCTGATCGAAATCTTCCATGTCGAAGTCCTGGTCTCCATAGAAGTTTTCATCCAGATCAAGAGAACCTCCCGCAGCGGTCATTTCTTCAAAATCTACCGTTTGTTTAGGAGCATCTCCTGATTTCTTGGTACATTTGGCACCATTCATATCTTTTCCGGTGATAATTTCGGATAGTTCGATGAAGAAACAACGTTCTGTTATGTAATCGAATACATATAGCAGTTTCTGTTTTTCGTCTTCTACCAATTCACTGATAGCAGTGTCTTTCATTACCCAGCTATCTATTTCCGGATTGTCGTCCATTTCTTCTAAGGTTACTTCTTTTCCTTTTTCCCAGTCGTCATCGCAGATAAAGAA
>OLIV01001000.1_pt1 | contig 15064 bp, 10 predicted proteins | sample 1601411 | NCBI WGS metagenome assembly OLIV01 (sample SAMN03922450, study PRJEB24848) | human gut metagenome | isolation source: stool sample | host: Homo sapiens | place: Germany | collected 2009-11 | reverse complement strand
GATATAGAACTGGTGGTGGTGCTGCCCTTTGAGGGGCACGATTCAAAATGGGATGAGCGGAGCAAGCGCCGGATGGACTTCCTCCTGCGGATGTGTTCCGACTGTGTAGTGATAGGAAAAGAGGACTGCCGGGAGAACTATATTAAGCGGAACTGCTACATGGTGGATCACGCGGATTATCTGGTAGCGGTCTACGATAATGAGCGGAATTTGCGGTCTGGGACTATGCAGACGGTGAGATATGCCCAAAATAAAGGAATCACAATATCTTTTGTTAATCCTGATACTGCTACAGTTACAACTAATTAAATTTACTCAAACTAACTCAAGATGTGGAATAACTATATAGAGATAAAAGTAAAAGCGGTTCATGAAGCAACCGCCTCACTTTTAATTCCTATTGAAATTAGGATACACTTGCGTTATCATTTTCTTTAGTCAATCACGATTTCCAAGAAAGGGCAAATAAGTATGGCTGATGTTGTTGATATTCCGGAATTCAGAGCATTTTATTATACAGATGATACGCCCCGCCAGTTTTATACCCTCCGGCGATACGAGGATGAGAGTGGTGCTGGAGAGATGCACTGCTATAATATTGCGCCAGGCATTCAACTGTCCTTTAATGAATTAAACCTAAGTTCTTGCTTTCAACCACTGAATGTCCAAAAGGACTTTTTGGAAATAAATTATTGCCTTGAGGGCGGACACGAAGTTGAAATGGTCGGAGGCGGAATTACCTTCTTGGGTGAAAAGGATTTAAGTATATCTGGCCTATACCATGATAGACAGATTATTGTCAATTCAAGAATCCCTTTCAATAAGTATAAGGGTATAACCATTCTCTTGGAGCTAGAAACAGCCCAGACGACTCTCGACAATGAATTCTCTAAGTGGCATATAGACTTGCAAAAAATCCGCACAACTCTATGTCCGGAAGGACGTGTTCTTTTAATAAAATCCAAACAAAAAATCGACCATATTTTTGCAGAGATCTTGAGCGTTGAGAACCAGATAAGATTGCCATATTACTGGCTGAAAATCCTGGAAATCTTACTTTTATTAAGCCAACTGGATAACAGTTATGTGGAGCCGCCCCAACAGTTTACGGAGAAAGTATCCCGGCGGACTCAACAGGTCTATCAGTATATTATTGAAAATCCTTTTACACAAAAAAACATTTCTGAGATAGCAGAGATTTATGGGGTTTCGGAATCAAGTATGAAACGCTGCTTTAAGTCAATTTCCGGTGCTTCTCTAGGCACGTTTATGAAAAGGAAACGGATGGAGGCTGCTGCGGAATTACTTAGGTCAGAGCCGACATTGAGTGTGGGTGAAATTGCCAGTCTTGCAGGGTATGAAAATCAAGGAAAGTTTTCTGGGGCATTCAAATCAGTATACGAAATGACTCCTATCGCATATCGTTTGAAATACTCGTGACCTAAATGGATTAAGACTTGACCTAAACAGTTATAGACGGATATATGATCTTGTGCTATCATAATTGACGTTAATTAGAGAATGGTGAAAAGAGCCGCGTTCAGCGGTTCTTTTTAAGGGTGTCAGTTAGAGATGTCTAACCGCGAGCGAATGGGGGGCAAATCAGTTGTTCAGTATGGGGATCAGTGCGCGAATTGTAAAACGTATTATAACCTTGCTAATTGTGATTTTGGGAGTCGTTACTCTCAGTTTTTGCTTGCAGATATTTACCGGTACAGATCCGGCAGAAATGCTTGTAAGAAAGACTACATTGTTCGCAACAGAAGATCAAATCCAAGCAATGAGAGTTGAACTTGGCCTGGATGGTACACTCTCTGAGCAATATGCAGATTATATAAAAGGACTACTTACCGGGGACTTGGGTATTTCAATTACCAATCGAAAGCCTGTCATTGATAATATTAGAAATGCCCTTCCTGTTACATGTATGTTAGTTATTATGTCTATGCTCTGGGTTGCTATTTTAACTGTTTTATTATCGGCGTTTTCTGTCATATGGAAAGACAAAGTATTTGACCACGCAACAAGAGTTATCTGCATAATTGGTATATGTGTTCCGAGTTTTTGGCTGGCACTCATTCTGCTAATTGCTTTTGCAGTTGAGATTCCGATATTTAGTGTGATTTCAGACGGGAGTATTAAATCCCTTATATTGCCATCTATTTCTATTGCCATTCCAATTGCTTGTATTTCTATCAGAGTTTTGCGCGCTGCTGTAATAAACGAATTAAAAAGTGACTATGTTACTTACGCTAAAGCGAGGGGGTTTTCCACATCTAAAATTGTATACGGCGAGGTCCTGAGGAACGCATTTCCAGCGGCCATAACACTTTTCGCACAATATTGCGCATCAGTTTTTGGAACCTCTGCACTGATAGAAACTGTCTTTTCCATTCAGGGTCTTGGATACTATTTAACTGAAGCGTGCGAAAGTATGGATGTATATGGAATATCGGGTGTGGTACTTATTTGCGCAATCCTATTTGTTCTTTTTAATACTGCAGCAGACATCTTCTCGGGCATTATTTGCCCTGCGTATAGGAGGAAACGTGTATGAGGAAACATCCACAAATTGTCATTGGTGTTTTGCTTATTGCGTTATTTATTTGTATTGCGATAACTGCACCCCTCCTTGCCCCAAATGACCCAAATGCAACAAACCTTGCACTAAAAAATGCCCCGCCATCAGCCGAGTATCCTCTTGGATGCGATCAGATGGGGCGCTGTGAGCTTTCGCGCTTAATTTATGGAGCGCGATATTCACTTAGCCTTACTGTGCCTGTGCTAATAGTACTAGCAGCGATTGCATTGTTTATTGGATGCTACACTTCTTATAAAGGTGGCCTAATAGATGAGGTCATCCGATTGTTGTGCGATATATTTATGGCATTTCCGCTTTTAGTAATAGCAATGTCATTAGTGTCAGTTATTAACAATTCTGTTGCGAGCATTATCACTGCAATTGGTATTTCTATGTCTGCGTGGTTCTTACGCATGGCGCGTTCTTATGCAAAGACCGAGTGTGGAAAGGGGTATGTAGAATCCGCAAGAGTATCTGGTGCATCTGCAATGCGGATCGTACTTCACCACATTATCCCGAATGTATTGCCACAGTTTGTTGTCTATTTTACCACGGGAATAGCATCAGCAATTCTATCGGTATCAAGTTTTGCATTTTTGGGTGTGGGCCTTATTGCTGGTACTCCGGAGTGGGGAGCCATGCTTAATGACGCTCGAAACAGCATTTATACAAATCCCGCCCTAATTGTTTATCCCGGCATATGCCTCATTATCTGTTGTGCGGGCTTTAATTTATTAGGTGAAGGTATTCGGGATTTTATTGGCAAGGAGGACCAGATCAGTGTTTCTTGACGTCAGAGATCTCACTATTACTCTCAAAACGGGTGAAGAAATTGCAAAGGATATTTCTTTTTCAATAGATGGAGGAGAAATGTTGTCCATTGTGGGCAGCTCTGGGGCAGGAAAAACGACGGTATGCAAGGCCGTTATGGGCTTACTTAGTTCTAATTATTCCATTTCAGGCGAGGTGCTTTATAAGGGGGAAAACTTGCTGCGCGCTTCAAAGAAACGATTGCAGGCAATCTACGGTAAAGAAATATGCTATATTATGCAAAACCCCATGACAGCATTTAATCCATCGCTGCGTATTGGAAGGCAATTAGAAAAAACATGTTACTTACATAACCCCCAAATATCGCGGCAGGAATTACAACTATTAGTGAGCAACACACTACAACAGTTGGGCCTTGATGATTTGAAACGGATACTAAAGAGTTATCCTGATGCCCTTTCGGGTGGGATGTTGCAGCGGATTATGATTGCAGCAGCACTAATCAATCAGCCTACTATATTGGTTGCTGATGAAGCGACTACAGCAATAGATGCCTGTAACCGAATTGAATTGATGCAATTACTTAGGCAGTTATGCAGTGGCGGCATGGCGATCTTATTTGTTACACATGATTTAAGAGCGGCGTCAATGGCAGATCGAATTTTAATAATGAATAATGGCCAGTTGGTCGAGGCAGGGACAACGGAGCAGATATTCAATGAACCTAAAGAAGAATATACAAAATATCTGCTTAGTGCTTGTACGTTGGAAAGGCGGTGATTATCTATGATTGAGGCGAAAGATGTAAGTTGCACTTTTGCCCGCAATCCGTTTTCCAAAGAGGGATTCATGGCGGTTTCCCCAGTTTCAATCCAATTCATTGATGGTGAACGGTATGCCATCGTTGGTGAGTCAGGGTCAGGTAAGACAACACTCGCCAGAATGATTGCGGGCCTCCAGCGTCCTACGACGGGGAATATCTATGTCGATGGGATGCCTGTTTACGGTAAACACAAGGTTCATACAAATTACTTCAAGGAAGTCCAAATTATTCAACAGGACTCTTCATCTGCATTAGATCCTAAAATGTCCGTGGGTAGATCAATCGAAGAACCTCTTTTGTGTTTTTTTCATTTAGACAAAGGAGAACGCAAAAAAAGGTGTCATGATCTGATGGATTTATGTAATTTGCCTGTTGAATACTACTCGCGTCTTCCCGCAGAATTATCTGGGGGCGAGCAAAAACGAGTCGCTATTGCAAGGGCCTTGGCAGCAGAACCTAAGTGTCTAATTTTTGATGAGGCAACAAATGGCTTTGACCTTCCTTTACGCAAGAAGATCATTGAAGAAATTGTTGACTTGCAGAGGAAACTCGCATTTACCCTTGTATTTATTACGCATGATATGGAGTTAGCCGTCGTTATTGCTGACGTAATTTTGGTTATGAGAAATTCCACCTTGATTGAACAGGTTGAATTTTCTGGAGATATATCAGTATTTACAAGCGAATACAGCAAGACGCTTTTATATGCGAGTGGAATTACTGATACATAATCATTGTTGGAATTGATCATAGCAGAAATAAAATGAAAGGATAGTTTGCGATGAAATTCAAAAGACTTGCAACGATTCTTATGGCTGCGGCCATGATGGTTTCGTTGGTTGCCTGTACAGGCGACAATGGCGAAAACTCAGAAACGCCTGTTTCTTCGGGCAATGATGTTGTGGAGGAAACGGAAGCCAACCACATCACTTTGGCCGAAAGTTGGGGATTTGAAAATTTCTATACAATTATGACGCCCGATGTATCGGCAAGCAACTTCGGTATCACATATTATCTTAGCAATTTCTACGATGTGCTTGTAGAATATCAAGATGGAGAATACGTTGGTGGTCTGGCCGAGGATTGGACAATTAGCGAAGATGGAACGGTCTACACATTCAATCTACGGCATGATGTGAAATTTTCTGATGGTAGCGATCTGACTGCGGAAGATGTTGCCAAATCGCTTTTGGCCGTTCCCATCAATTTGGGGCAATACAATGGAACCTATGGCCGCCTGTCTACAATTATTGAAGATGCAGTGGTCGTTGATGACTATACTGTTGAAATGCATCTGACGCAACCTTATTATAATGCGCTGCGGGAGCTGTGTTTGGCGAATCCATTCGGAATCGTATCGAGTGAACAACTTAATGATGATTTAACGAAAAAGGATACTTTTGAAACTGCAACCTATGGTACAGGTCCCTATATGTATGCTGGAGATAATGACGGGCAGACCTGGAATTTCGAGAGCAATCCCTACTATTGGGGTGAAAGACCTGATGTTGAGAGTTTTTCTATCAAGAGCATTCCTGACAATGATGCTAAAATTCTCGCATTGAAAAACGGGGAGATTGATTTTGTCGCAGGAATCACGAACGTCTCCAACGAAAGTTTTGTGGAAATGCAAAACACTGAGGGATTTGGCGCCAAGGTTGACGACAAATCTTTCCGCACCGGATATATTGGTTACAATTTAAGTAGCTCTATGTTCGGTGATGAAGTTGTTCGCCAAGCCATTACATTGGCCTTAGACAAAGATGCAATTTCTGAGAGCATTTATGGCGGCCTGTATGAAAAAGCAGATACATTCTTCCCGAAGACCCTACCCTATTGTGATGTAGAGCAAACCGTATACTCTTATGATATAGACAGGGCAAACCAATTGCTTGATGAAGCAGGATACATTGATACAGATGGCGATGGCATCCGTGAAAAGGACGGCGAGAAACTATCCTCTCCGTTCCAGTACCAAGCAGGCTCCGCTTCTGATGATAACTTGGTTGTTTATATCTGCGACCAGTTAGGGAAAATCGGAATCGAACTTACACCGCAGTCTGCACAAATGATGGACTGGTATGCAATGATTACAACTGGAGAGTACGGCCTTACCTTATTTAAAACACAAGGCGGTTTCTATGATCCGGGCAATACGATCGGTAATATCGATCCCAGCATGGCCATGGACCCAATTATCTCCCAGGTCGCTGCATACTTGCCGGGCGGTGCCGATCTGATTACAGAATTGGAATCTACTACTGACGAGGAACGAATCCAAGAGATTTATGGAATTATTTTGACTACGATGGCGGATCAGTGCCTTACTACACCTCTGGTGTATCCTCACCAACTTGCAGTATATAGTGATAAGATTGCAAACTACGATTTTCCGCCTGATGCAAACTTTACTGCTGTACAAAATATCACATTAAAGTGAGTATTTCCTTATTCCGCAAACGGCGTGCTATGTTTTGCATAGCACGCCGTTTGCAGAAAGAGAAATAACATATTCCAAATAGATTACAGAGAAGTTATGTTAAACCATATATTTGCTCTGCCGGTTGAAAGGAGTCCAGATATTGGTGGGCAATCAATCAAAAGGGATTAAGCGGATTCTCAGTTTTGCCGGCAGATACAGGGGCCTCTTGACTTTTGCACGTTGCCTTTCCGGCATCAGTGCGTTGTTTATCATTGGCCCTTTTATCTGTGTATATTTTGCGGCAAGAGAACTTATCGCTGTATTTTTAGGCGATCAATTGAATGGCCAAGCATTATTGAATTGGGGCCTTTTTGCATTAGGATTAGAACTCGTGGGAGTAGTACTCTACTTTTTGGCTTTGCTATCTTCTCATATCGTTGCGTTCCATATTCAAAAAAACCTGCAGATGGCAGCATTAAGGCACCTTGCTCATATGCCAATTGGCTATTTTAATGCCAATCCAAGCGGAAAATTGCGTAAAATAATTGATGAAAACAGTTTTCAAACGGAGACTTTTATTGCACATCAGTTGCCAGATTTAACAGGCGCCCAAGTAACCCTGATTGCTGGTGTTTGCTTTATGATCATTTTTGACTGGCGTATTGGAGTTCCACTTATTATCTTATATGGAATGGCCTTTTATCTGCAAAGCTCTCTCATGGGAAAGAATAGTGCTGAGTTTATGAGAATTTATCAAGACGCTCAAGAAACAATGAACCATGAGGCTGTTGAATATATTAGAGGAATCGCCGTTGTCAAGGTGTTCGGACAAACTGTAAAGTCGTTCGCCAAATTTCATAATGCGATAGAGACCTATAAAAAGTACGCACTTGCTTATACTATGTCTTGCAAGAAAGGCATGGTTGCATTTAATGCTATCGTAAACTCATCCTTTTTAGTGCTGGTTCCGATTGGCCTTCTAGTTGGATTTACGACCCCGACACTCAGAGATTTTATTCAAAGTTTTCTGTTTTACGTGATTTTCTCTCCGGCATGCGCAGTGATGCTTAATAAAATTATGTATATGACTAGTTATAAAATGCAGGCAGAGGAGTCTATGCGTAGAATCGATATGATTTTAACTTCTAAACAGCAACCAGAACCAGCGATCCCCCAATATCCTGATACATATGAGGTCGCTTTTGAAGATGTGACATTTGCATATGATAATACCGATCACCCCGCAGTTTCACATCTCACTTTTATGGCAAAAGCAGGAGCAATAACCGCCCTTGTGGGACACTCAGGGTCAGGTAAAAGCACAGCGGCCAGTCTGATCCCTCGGTTCTATGACGTGCAGGATGGCGCAGTAAAAATTGGCGGCGTTGACATCAGGGAAATCCCACAGGGTGATTTAATGAAAATGGTGGCATTTGTGTTCCAAGACCCCAAGTTGTTTAAGGATAGCCTATTAGAAAACATAAGAGCCGGAAGACCATCGGCAACCCGTGAGGAAGTTCTAAAGGCAGCTCATCTGGCGCAGTGCGATGACATACTGAAAAAACTTCCAAACGGAATAGACACAATTATTGGAAGTCAAGGTGTATACCTGTCCGGGGGCGAAACACAGCGCATTTCTATTGCCCGCGCTATTTTAAAAGATGCTCCTATTGTAGTTTTAGATGAGGCGACAGCATATGCTGACCCCGAAAATGAGCATCAAATCCAGAAGGCCTTTGATGGACTTATAAAGAATAAAACGGTTATTATGGTTGCACATCGGCTTTCGACTGTCCAGGATGCAGACCAAATATTGGTGATGAAAAACGGTGCAATAGTGGAAAGCGGAACACATTCAGATTTGATAAAGTTGCAAGGAGAGTATGCTAAAATGTGGGACAATTATAACAAGACGGTACAGTGGCATATAGAAAGTTGAGGTGCTGTCTATGCTAAAACGTGCGTTTGCATTAAGCGATCAAGGCGCAAAAGATTTAGCGAAAGGAATTATAGCAACTGCCTGCGCCAATTTGATACAGATCATTCCAGCAAGTTTGTTGTTGATGGTAGTAATGATGCTTTTAGAAAAAGCGGCAGGGACTCATGTTAATGTAGGTCGGAATATTCCGGTCTTTGTTGGAATTACCCTGGTGCTTTTTGGTATGATCGCGATTACCCAATTAGTACAATACAATTTGACATACACTGCCGCATATAAGGAAAGTGCAAATCGAAGAATTGTGCTGGCTGAAAAACTCAGAAAACTTCCACTGTCATTCTTTGAAAAGAAAAATTTAGCCGATCTGACAACTACTATTATGGGGGATTGTACGGCACTAGAACGGACATTTTCTAATGCGATTCCACAGTTGTTAGGCACAATTCTTATGTTTGTTATTATGTCCGTGGGGCTGGCAGTTTTAGACTGGAGGATGGCTCTTTGTATTATTGTCCCGGTACCAGTTGCCTCAATTGTTGTTGTTCTTGCTCGTAAGGCACAGAGTAAGGCGGAACTTGAAAATCTGGAGGCAAAAAGGTGCGCCTATGACGCAGTACAAGAATATATTGATACTATAAAAGAATTAAAAGCATACTCAAAAACGGATGTATACTTGGATGAACTTGATAAAAAGTTAGAGAATGTTATTCGTTGTTCCTTCCGAAATGAGTTAGCCCCCGGAGCATCTACAACAGCTGCTCAGTTCATCCTGCGCTTTGGTTTAGTTGCTGTTTTGCTTATAGGGGGAAACTTGGTGATTGAAGGTATGCTTTCTATTCCCATGCTCATACTGTTCCTTCTTTTCGCTGGTCGAATCTATGATCCATTCACCAACTGTTTCATGCTATTAGCGGAGGTTTTTGCCGCACTTGTAAGCATTGGCCGGATGAAACAGATAGACAATACACAGGAACAAACCGGCTCAGACTGTTGCAATAACATTGGCTGCGATATTGAGTTCAAGGATGTTTACTTTTCTTATAACGAGGAACCAGTTCTGACAGGAGTATCTTTTGTAGCAAAGCAAGGCGAAATAACTGCTTTAGTCGGGCCATCTGGCAGTGGAAAATCAACAGTTTCAAAATTAGCAGCGCGTTTTTGGGACGCCGATTCCGGACTCATAACACTTGGAGGCATAGATGTCAAAACTGTTGAACCAGAAGTATTGTTAAAAAACTATGCAATCGTATTCCAGAATGTCACCCTTTTTGACGAATCGGTAATGGAAAATATACGACTTGGCCGTAGCGGAGCATCTGACGAAGATGTCAGAGCCGCAGCAAAGGCCGCCCAATGTGATGAGTTTATTGATCGTTTACCGCAAGGCTATGACACGAATATCGGGGAAAACGGAAGTAAATTATCCGGTGGCGAGCGCCAGCGCATTTCTATTGCCCGTGCCTTGCTAAAAAATGCTCCTGTTATTCTTCTCGATGAAGCAACTGCATCTATGGATGCAGAAAGTGAAACAATGGTACAAACTGCCTTGTCAGCGTTATTAAAAGGTAGGACAGTGATAGTTATTGCGCATCGAATGAGGACCATAGCAAATGCAGACAAGATAGTTGTTTTGGACAAAGGGAAAGTGACTGAAATGGGGACTCCCAGCGAGTTGGCTAAAAAAGGCGGGTTGTATGCGCATTTGGTTGCACTCCAGCAGAAACAGCAAATGTCTTCCTTACCGACATGAACGTCCTAAGAGGGAAATATGAAAAGAAAACAGCAAGCCACCACATCGGGTGAAGATTATTTAGAGGCAATTTTAGTGCTCCAAATGCAGAAAGGAACAGTGCGCTCTGTTGATGTCGCCCGGCATATGGAGGTGTCAAAGCCCAGCGTGAGCCATGCGGTGGCGACCCTGCGGGATGGAGGTTTTCTGACGATGGACAGCGACTATTTCCTGCACCTGACCGATGTGGGCCGGGAAGTGGCGGAACAGATCTACGAAAAGCACCGTTTCTTTACCGAGTGTCTGATTGCCGCCGGCGTGGATCCGAAAACCGCAGAGGCAGATGCCTGCCGGATTGAGCACGTCATCAGCGACGAGAGTTTCCAAAAATTAAAGAAACAACTCATGTAACCTGTGGAGATCGAACTCATTACACCAAGAGTGTCTTCGAAATTGAGGATGACCAATATGCAAAACGATCCGCGCTCCCGAATTCTCCTATTGCTACAACTTCTCCTGAAGCAGACAGATGAGCACCACTACGCAACTGGCGCGGATATTCTCCGTTTTTGGGAGACTCATGGCATCCAGACCACCCGGAAAAATGTGTACAGCGATATCCAACTGCTCATGGACTTCGGACTGGACATCATCTGCATCAAAAGCACGCAGAACCGCTACTTCATCGGCTCCCGGCTGTTGGAGCTGCCGGAACTGAAACTGCTGGTGGACGCTGTGGAGTCTTCCCACCTCATCACGGAGAAGAAAAGCGCCGCCCTCATCGAGAAGCTGGGCCATCTCACCAGTCGGCACAACGCCGCGATCCTGAACCGTCCTATCTACATGGACGGCACGGCTAAACCGGACAATGAGGCTGTGTATTACGCCATCGACGCCATCCAGACGGCGATCCACGAACAGCGGGCCATCTCCTTCCAGTATTTCGAGTACACGCCGAAAAAGGAAAAGGTCCTGAAACATAAGGGCTACCGCTATGGGTTCAGCCCCTACACCCTCATCTGGAACCGGGACTTCTACTACGCCGTGGGCTGGTCGGAAAAGCACGGCAAACTGGCGCAGTTCCGGGTGGACCGCATGACGGCCATCCAAGAAACCGACGCCCCCTACACAGCAGACCCGTCCTTTGACCCAGCGTCCTACATCCGGGAAATCTTTGGCATGTATCACGACATGCCCCAGCGGGTGACGCTGCTGTGTGAGAACCGCACCATGCGAAACATCATAGATCACTTCGGGGAGGATGTGGACACGGAGGTGGTGGACGCCAACCATTTCCGGGTCAGCGTGGATGTGGCGCCCACCCCGCCGTTCTTCTCATGGGTATTCACCTTCGGCGGCGCCATCCGTATCGAAGGGCCTGCGGAGGTTCTGGCGAAAATGAAGAATATGGCCGCGTGGCTGCATACATAAAAGCAAGAGGGATCCGCCCAGGAAACGCTGGGCAGATCCCTCTCACCTTTATAGAGCAGGAGGGCCGCTGCGGGGATACATTCCCCGCAGCGGGCCTCCTGATTTTAGTCCGAAAAGTATACCGGCCTGCCAATGGCTGTAAAGCCCTCGATGCCTGAGATCACCACATTGTTGTATCCGCTGGCGCAGTGGATGATGAGCAGATTGCCGCTCTCATCCCTGCCGCCTACGATGCCCACATGGGAGTCCTCTGGGTAAAATACCAGATCGCCGGGCAGCGCCTCGTCCCAATAGATGGTGGTGCAGTAGGTGTGCTGCGCGGAGGCTCCGCCGCCGTGCCCGATGATGTACTCGCCGCCTGTGGCATTATAGAATACCCAATCAACGTACCCTGAGCAATCCATCCCGTAGGGCCGGTAGGTGCCGGAACTGGAGCTGCCGGGGGCAGTGACCTGCATGGTGGTACCCCAGCGGGAGTCCCAGCCGAGGACCAGGCTCTTGCCGCCCCAGAAGTAGTTGACCTTACCCACCAGTTGGCAGGCGGTTTCTATGATCTCCCGGCGCTCGGCGCTCAGGTCCGCCGGCAGCGAGGCAAGCAGTTCCTTGGCGTCGGCCTCCGTCACGGCCAGATTCCCAATGGCTCCGCCCAGCAGGTCGAGGTTCTCTAACAGGTCATCCAGCATGTCGTTCTGTTCGTCGGTAAAGGCGTAGTGTTCCCGCATCTCGTCCACGGTCTTTCCCGTGACGGAGATGGTCAGGATGGTTTCCGTCCAGCTGTCGTCCTCGCCGTCGTCCGGGTCGCTGTCCGGGTGGTCTATGGTTTCCACAGCGGAGGAGAGGGATGTCATTTCCCAGAATACCTCCTTCAGCCGTGCTACCCGGTCTGCATCCAGGGTGACTACATCCACACCGTCATTGGTCCCTGCGGTTTTCACCGCAAACACTGCCACGATCTCCCGCCAGTCCGGTGGGGCACCGTCTATGATGATCTGGTCGTAGTCCCCGGCCTGCAGTTCCTCCAGCTTACCAGCGTATTCCACATTGATCTGGGCGATGGCCGTACTGAGCGCCACAGAGGTACTGTCAGCAGGCTCGTTGGCGAACAGGATACCAAAGGGGGAGGCGATTAACAGGCCGACGACACAAATCAGGACCAACAGGGCAAGGACGACAGATCCTCCCGCAGCCGCAGCGGCGATCAGGCTCTTGGCGGCGGCATAGATGGCCCGCAGGGCGTTTCCAGCCTTGACCGTGGCCTTTTTCGCCGCACTGCCGGCCCGTTTTGCCGCCTGGCGGGACATAACCGCCTGCTGTGCCGCACGGGCTGCTTTGGCGCTCTGGGCGGCACGGGTGGCCCCACGCCCCGTCTGGGCCGCAGCCCTCCCAGCATGGTCCGCTGTTTTTACCACCCGCCTGGAGGAGCCGGCAACCGGCTTTGCGTGGCGCACGGCCCTGCCACGGCCTGCCTCCTTTATGGCAGGTGTTTTGCGTTTCCCTTTTGGCAGGGGGCCGGCATCTTGGGCAGGCTCCACCTTTGGCCGCATGGGCGATACAGTCCCGTCCCGCCTGCCCCCATTCCCATGTGCAGTTCTGCCGGAAGACCGGCGATCTCCTACAGGTTGCATAGGCTCTTGCCCACTGCCTGCCGGCTGACGCATCCGCTCGACTCTGTCCTGCGCGGACTTCTGCGCTGCCTGCCGCCCGCGTTCCCGGATGAAGGGCTGCTGGCCCTGGGTGCGCTCTGGTGACAGGCCGGAAACCTGCGTTTCCGTTTGAGCGCGCAGGTATGCGTCCTTGGTCTTGATCCGCTGTCCGGCTTTTCCGACCGGTTCCGCTGGCTGGTCTGCCGCTGCGGCGCCAGGCCGGCTTTTCTGCTCCCGTGTACGGATCTCCGGCGCGGGATCCCCAGCGGTGGAATCCGCGGAACTGCCGTCGCGGGAGGCACGGTTCTTCCGTTTCTCCTTGATGAGCTTTTCCGCACCGCGCTCCATGCGGCGCATGCTGTCCGCAGTGGTATCCTCGATTTGGTCGCCGCCATAGTCATCCCGCCGCCCCTGCTGGGCGGCGTCACGGAGCTGCGTCCGCAGGCGGTCCGTCCCATCCTCCAGGCCGCGATGGACCAACTCCTTCGGTACGGCCGTTATCTTCTCCCGGATGGAGGATGTGGCCTGCGGTTTCTCCTTGATCTTATCCATCCAAGCACCTCCCCATGGAAACGGGCCGCGTCACGCGGCCCGCCCCATCCCGATGGTGCCATCTGTGTCAGAGGGCTTGGTAGTCATCAATTTATACAGCCGGTTCTTCGGGAAGTTGTCCATGAAGGGTACGATAGCACTGCCACACTTGATGAGGCCGCGGCCGGAGTCCACGTTGGTGATGTAGGAGAGCTGGTTGTCCGAGATATTCAGCAGCCGGGCCAGTTCTGTCCGGTCCGTCGCCGCCTGGTTGAGCATGACGAGGAACTCGCTGTTGGCCAGCATGGTCCGGGCGGTGTGGGACTGCAGGAGGTCGTCCACATTCTGTGTGATGCCGGTGCAGCAGGCCCGGTATTTGCGGACGCGCTTCCAGAGGGTAAATAGGAAGTTCGCGCTGTACTCATGCTGGAACAGCAGATAGATCTCGTCGATGTAGATCCAGGTATTGCGCCCCTGCTGCCGGTTGCGGATTATGCGGTTGAAAATGCTGTCCAGCACCACCAGCATGCCCACGGGCAGGAGCTGACGGCCCAGATCCCGGATGTCATAGCAGAGGATGCGGGAATTGGTGTCCACATTGGTGGGCTTGGCGAAGGTGTTGAGGCTGCCCTCGGTGAACAGCTCAATGGCCAGCGCCACATCCCGAGCCTCCGGCTCCGGCTGGCGCAGCAGCTCAGCGTGGAAATCCTGCAGGGTGGGCACCGCGCCGGTGTAGCCCCTGCGGATGTACTCCCGGTAGCACTGGGCGGCGCAGCGGTCGATGATGGACTTCTCCTTGGCGGAGAGTTTCCCGGATCCCATGAGCTGCTCACACAGGGACAGCAGAAACTCGGACTTCAGCACCACCGGGTTCTCCCCGTCGCCGTAGCCCTGCTCCATGTCCATGGCGTTGATGTGGTTGGGCGAGGTGGCGGAGATATTGACCACCTCGCCGCCCAGCCCTTCAATGATGGGCCGGTACTCCGATTCCGGGTCGATACAAATAATATCGTCGTCGGTGGACAAGGCCAGCGCCGCCAGCTCCCGCTTGGCGGTGAAGGACTTGCCGGAGCCGGAGACGCCCAGGACGAACCCGTTGCCGTTGAGCAGCTCCTTCCGGTTGGCCAGGATGAGGTTCCGGCTGATGACATTCTGACCGTAGTACACGCCGCCCTGGTGGCGGATCTCCTGGGC
>OLIV01000996.1_pt1 | contig 15118 bp, 10 predicted proteins | sample 1601411 | NCBI WGS metagenome assembly OLIV01 (sample SAMN03922450, study PRJEB24848) | human gut metagenome | isolation source: stool sample | host: Homo sapiens | place: Germany | collected 2009-11 | reverse complement strand
TAACTACTCCAACTCCCAAAAAGAATCTGCTTTAACTCCTAAAAAATCCCCCAAAAAGCCCCATGTGACGAGTTAAGAGTCCAACTCATCACACTTTAACCACCTGTCAGTCAGCTAATTAAGCAGCATTGTGACGAGTGACGAGTTTTTATAAAAAACTTTTTATGATTGTCTACGGCTATAAAAGACAATACACAAACGCCACAAAACATACGGCCGGCAATAAGCCCAAGAAAATAAATATATCATACAGCACTATGACCCGGCCATAGCACGTAAACATCAAATAATAAGCCGTTTAACGGGCATTTATTTTGCATTTCGCCCGACTTGCACTATATTTGCACCCGATAATACAAAACAGAAAATGAAAACAAACAAGATAACAACGCTCTGCGCCGCCATAGCCATGATGGCGGCAATGGCAGGATGCACAGGCAACGACATGAAGAAAGAGGCCGAAGGGCTGCTCGACAACGCACGCGAGCAATTCGGCAAGGGACAGTATAAGGAGGCTCTCGCCACGATCGACTCGCTGCGAAAGAAATGCCCCGAGGCGATAGACGAGCGCAAAGCCGCACTGCGCCTGTATCAGGAGATAGAGCTTAAGCGCGCACAGCTGAACGTGGAGAACACGGACAGGGCGCTGCAGAAGATAGAAAGCGAGTATGAACAGATGAAGAAAACCGTGGAAGACCTGAAGAGCAAGGGCATGGCCACGGCAGAACAGCTGAGAAACCTGACGCTGACAAGGGTTAAGCGCGACTCGCTGAAAACGGTGTTCGACGTGGAATGTGCCAAGATAAAATACATAAACAAAAGAATGAAAGAATGACGCCGCCGGCTCACCTTTTTTATTAATTAATATTTTATATTGGCCGTATATCGTGTAAAATTAGTAACTTTGCACCCGATTATTCAGAAAATATGTCAAAAGACAATCAGAAAACAGAAGAACAATTCAGGAGCGCCATGGCAGAATGCCGCGCACTGTTTGCCAAGAAACTTCACGACTACGGCCCGTCGTGGCGCATACTGCGCCCATCGTCGCTCACCGACCAGCTGTTTATCAAGGCCAAGCGCATACGCAGCCTCGAGATAAAGAAAGAGTCGCTCGTGGGCGAAGGCATACGCCCCGAATTCATAGCGCTCATCAACTATGGTATAGTTGGTCTGATACAGCTTGAGATGGGCTTTGCCGACACGCCCGACATATCTGCCGACGAAGCACTGCAGCTGATGATAAGGAAAAATCACGACTACGACGAGGCGTGGCGCTCGATGAGAGTGAGCAGCTACACCGACTTCATACTCACAAAGATACAACGCGTAAAGGAAATAGAAGACATACACGGGGCCACCCTGGTGTCTGAAGGAATAGACGCCAACTACATGGACATAATCAATTATGCCGTGTTCGGGCTGATAAAACTTTCTTAAACATTGACGATGCACGCAAGAAAAGCCATAACGGGAATATTGGTCAACGTCTGCCGCCTTGTAATATCGCTGACGTTTATCTTTTCGGGATATGTCAAGGCTATAGACCCATTAGGCACACAATACAAGCTGCAGGACTATCTCAACGTGGTGCAGCTGAGCCAGTATGTGCCCGACTATCTCACGCTTGGCGCATCGGTGCTGCTTGGCGGACTTGAGTTCTGCCTCGGCGTGTTCATTCTTTTTGCCATACACCGCCGCCTCATGTCGAGGCTCGTGCTGCTGTTCATGGCCATAATGACTCCGCTGACGCTGTGGCTCGCCGTTGCCAACCCGATAAAAGACTGCGGATGTTTCGGCGACGCCATAATCCTTACCAACTGGGAGACTTTCTATAAGAACGTTGTTCTGCTGGCGGCAGCCATCGTGCTGTGCGTAAAGCCGCTGATGATGCCCCGCTTCATCAGCCGCACCAACCAGTGGATAGTGATAACCTACACCATTATCTTCATCCTGTTCTCGAGCACCAGGAGCCTCTACACCCTGCCGCAGTTCGACTTCCGCCCCTATCACATAGGCGCCGACATAAAGAAGGGCATGGAGATACCCGAGGGGGCAAAGGGTCCGGAGTTTGAGACAACGTTCATACTTGAGAAGAACGGACAGCGCAAGGAGTTTACGCTCGAGAACTATCCCGACTCTACATGGACCTTCATCGACAGCAAGACAGTGCAGATATCCGAGGGATATGTGCCGCCGATACACGACTTCTTCATACAGACCACCGACGGAAGCGAAGACCTTACCGACAGCGTGCTCAGCCGCCGCGGCTACACATTCCTGCTGATATCGCCACATCTCGAATATGCCGACGACTCCAACTTCGGCGAGATCGACCAGATATACGAATACTGCCAGAGCCACGGCTATCCGTTCTACGGACTGACGGCAAGCACCGACGAGGGCATACAGCACTGGCGCGACATAACGGGAGCCGAATATCCGTTCTATCTCACCGACGAGACCACGCTGAAGACCGTGATAAGAAGCAACCCCGGACTGCTGCTGCTGAAAGACGGAGTGGTGATAGGCAAATGGAGCCACAACGACCTGCCGCAGCTAAGCTATCAGACGGGCAAGCTGGAGACGACAGAATACGGACACCTGCCCGAAGATTCCGTGACGGGCAAGATATCAAAAATATTGCTGTGGTACATACTTCCGCTGCTGTTGCTTACCTTTGCCGACCGCACATGGAAGTTCACGCAGTGGCTAAAAGAGAAAGAACATTCAAACAGAATATATCAACTTTTTAAAAGAAAGAAAAATGAGAAAGAAAATTGTAGCAGGTAACTGGAAAATGAACATGAACTTGCAGGACGGTATCGCCCTGGCAAAAGAACTTAACGAGACTCTTAACAGCAACAAGCCAAACTGCGGCGTAATCATCTGCACACCGTTCATCCACCTGGCAAGCATAGCACAGTTCCTCAATCAGGACGTGATAGCTCTCGGCGCTGAAAACTGCGCAGACAAAGAGAAGGGCGCTTACACAGGCGAAGTTTCTGCTGAAATGGTAAAGAGCACCGGTGCTCAGTATGTTATTCTCGGCCACTCAGAGCGCCGCGGATACTACGGAGAAACTCCTGAAATACTGAAAGAGAAGGTGCTGCTCGCACTGAAGAACGGCCTGAAAGTAATCTTCTGCATCGGCGAGAGCCTCGAGGAGAGAGAAGCAGGCAAGCAGAACGAAGTTGTTAAGGCTGAGCTCGAAGGCAGCGTATTCAACCTCACAGCTGAAGAGTTCAAGAACATCGTTATAGCATACGAGCCTATCTGGGCTATCGGCACAGGCAAGACAGCCACAGCTGAGCAGGCTGAAAAAATCCACGCTTACATCCGCAGCATCGTAGCAGAGAAGTATGGTAACGAAGTTGCTGAAGAAACATCTATCCTCTACGGCGGAAGCTGCAAGGCAAGCAACGCTCCTGAGCTGTTCGCTAAACCTGACATCGACGGCGGACTCATCGGCGGCGCCTCACTGAAGGCTGCTGACTTCATGGGTATCATCGACGCATGGAAATAATCTGAAACATTAAACGGGATGGCCAAGTGCAAGGCATTAACGACCTGCCGCGGCCAAATCCCGTTTACTTATTTAACCTTATAAAACTCATAATCCGAAAAAAGAATGAAACAATTCGCCGTTTTATTATCACTGACATTGGGCTTCAGCCTCAACACTGAGGCGCAATCATTCCTCAATGACCTAAGAACAGACAAGGCCGGACAGGGAACCGTGACCGTGAGTCAGAGCAAAGACATCGACGAATTGGTAAACAACGCCAAGCTGATTAAGTCGGCTCCGACAACGGCCACCAACGAAAAAAGCAACAACGCGACAGCCGCTACAGAGCACAAACAATCGCAACATAAGGCTCAGGAAAAGAGAGATACCGTTGAAGAACCACTAAAGGAACAGCACTATGCATCAGGAAGCACAAGCCCGTCGACAGACGCTCCTGCAGTGAACACGGCCAAGAAAGTGATGCGCAACAGCAGAAGAATCACAGGCTACCGCGTTCAGGCTTATTCGGGAGGCAACTCAAGGGCCGACCGCCAGAAGGCTGAGAGCATCGGAAGTGCCATAAAGATGAGATTTCCGGACCTTCCGGTTTACGTCCACTTCTATTCTCCGCGATGGATATGCCGCGTAGGCAACTTCAGAACCTACGACGAGGCAAACAGCGTGCTGAAAGAGATAAAAAGCATGGGCTACAGACAGGCATGCATAGTGAAAGGAAAAATCACTGTAGGATATTGACACCGGGCCACGCCGACATCAGATATGCGGCATAACTGAAAGGCAACATAATCAGCACGGCATGAAAACAGATTATGCCGGCAAACCATTTATTATAAAAAAACACATATAAGATAATGAATCCTGAAACAGAATTCCGTGAAGGTCTCGACGACCTGGCATCACATTACAAAAGTATTCTAGAGCTTCTTGGCGAAGATCCTTCGCGCGAAGGTCTGCTGAAAACACCCATGCGCGTGGCAAAGGCCATGCAGATACTCACCAGAGGCTATACGCAAGATGCCCACAAGGTGCTGCTCGACGCCCTGTTTGAAGAGAAATACAACCAGATGGTTATCGTGAAGGACATCGACTTCTTCTCGCTCTGTGAGCACCACATGCTGCCGTTCTACGGCAAAGTGCACGTGGCATACATCCCCAACGGATACATCACCGGCCTGAGCAAGATAGCCCGTGTGGTAGACATATTCAGCCACAGGCTGCAGGTGCAGGAGAGAATGACGCTGCAGATAAAAGACTGCATACAGGAAACGCTGAAGCCGCTGGGCGTGATGGTGGTTGTAGAGGCTAAGCACATGTGCATGCAGATGAGAGGCGTTGAGAAGCAGAACGCCATAACTACCACAAGCGACTTCTCAGGCGCATTCAACCAGGCCAAGACAAGAGAGGAATTTATGAATCTCCTGCATAGCGAGGGAAAACATATATAAATAGCCAAGAAATAATCGCAGAGAGCATTATCTTAAACTTTTTTAACAACAGGCGATGCAAGGTTTGCATCGCTGTGTTATTTATGAAGTAAAAAATCATAAATATTAAAAAACAAAAATTAACTGAAATGAAAAAATTATCAAGATTGTTCGCATTACTTATGTGCTGCACAATGGCAGTTTCACTTACATCATGTCTTGGCACTGACGACGACGGAGGCATCGATCCCGAGACATACAAGACATGGCTGCAACAGATGAGCGGCAACTATTACGGCGGCTCGACATGGCAGACTCAGAACAAAATCTACTTCTTCAACGATACTATAACAGACAAGAACAACAAAAACAAGGTTGACTCTATAACCGGCATCACAGCAAGTTTCTACAAAGGCGACTCTACTCTGGTTATCAACGGCATCCCCGGAAGAATACTTGCTAAGGAGATTAAGGAAAACGACGCCCTGAAGCAGGCCATTGAAAACGCTAACATGCAGTCTCTCAAGGCTAAGTTCATCCTGTCTAACGTAAGCGGCAACGTGGCTTATTATCTCACTTATCCGTATGACATAACATATCCGGCACTCCAGTACAACGGTGAAACTCACAAGGTAACACTCAAATTCTACGGTCCGTCATTCGGAGGATATCAGTACAGCCAGGCATCAGAACTGCACATGATCGACCTTTATCTGATGGGAGTTTACGTAGACGACAAACTGACTTACACCATTTGCGACAGCCCGAACAACGAGGAGCAAATGAGAAAGGCCATACTTCAGGCTATCGTAACACGATAAAAAAGCAAAAAGACATAATACTTGGTTCAATTTCTATTTAAGGGAATCCACGGCAGAGATAAAAAATGCCGTGGATTTTTATTTTATCTGCACGCATTTTATATTTCTAAACTTTGACTTTAACCAAAAATTTGCTAACTTTGCAAAGCCCGTTGCGCCTGACATTGCACAACGAAGGCATCCATGCACCGTGAACGGACGGAAAAACACATAACGAAAAATCTTATAATCAACAAATTACAGAAATGATGAAGACCATATTTACCCTTATCGTCGCGCTGCTGGCAACGCTGAGCGCTGCAGCACAGAAACTTGACGGCAGCTGGACCGGCAAGCTGAACGTGGGACAGGCCACGCTGAACATCGTGTTCAACATAGCAAAAGACAAAGACAACAAGCTGTCGTGCACGATGGACAGTCCTGACCAGAACGTGAAAGGCATACCGGCCGAAATAGCCGTAAGCGAAGGAGCAAAGGTGAAAATAAGCATACCGGCAATAATGGCCGCCTTTGAAGGCGAAGAGAAAGACGGCATGCTGAAAGGCACGTTCAGCCAGAGCGGCATGTCGTTTCCGCTGGAAATGAAGCAAGGAAAGGTGGAGCGCAACAGGCCGCAGACGCCAAAGGAGCCTTATCCGTATAAGACTGAGGAAGTGACATTCAGCAACACGGAAGACAACGCCACGCTCAGCGGCACGCTGACCTACCCCACGGGTTACGAGAAGATGAAGAAGGGCACGGTGCCTGTTGTGGTAATGGTTACCGGAAGCGGACTGCAAGACCGCAATGAGGAAATATTTGAGCACAAGCCTTTCCTCGTCATAGCCGACTTTCTGGCACGCAACGGCATAGCATCGCTGCGATATGACGACCGCGGCATGGGCAAGTCGAAGGGCGACGCGGCTAACGCAACAACCGAAAACTTCATGAAAGACGCACTGGCAGCCATCGAATATGTACGCGGAACAAAGAATTTCGGCAAGACGGGAGTGCTCGGCCACAGCGAAGGAGGCTGCATAGCCTTCATGGCAGCCGCCGAAGGCAAGGCCGACTTCATAGTGAGCATGGCCGGAACGGGCGTAAGGGGCGACAGCATACTGATGGAACAGAATCTCGTGCTGCTGAAGATGAGCGGATATACCGACAAAATGTGCAGCGACTACGCAAAGGCACTGAGAGGCGTATACGACTTCATCATCAGCAAAAAGACAACAGGCGACGCCAAGGCTACGGTGGACGAGATTGTCGGCAAGGCAGGAATAAGTCTGCCCGAACCTGCCAAAGACAACATGGCAAAGATTATAGAAATGAACAATCCGTGGCTTAACTACTTCATAGCCTTCGACCCTCGCCCGTCGATAGCCAAGGCGAAATGCCCCGTGATGGCCATCAACGGCAACAGCGACACGCAGGTTATTGCCTCGACAAACATCGGGAGCATAGAGAAACTGCTGCCGAAGAACAAGAAGAACATGGTGAAGACATACAACGGACTCAACCACCTGTTTCAGCACTGCACGACGGGAAGCGTGAACGAATATGCAAACATAGAAGAAACCATATCGCCCGAGGTGCTCAATGACATTGCGACATGGATTAATTCGGTGAAATAACGCGGAGTCATAAATAAGTTTCAAAAGAGCGACAGCCTTATCGGCATGTCGCTCTTTTGCGTTTCTTCCAATATACCGGACGGCAAAGGCGCATGCCTGCATGCCGCTCCGGCCATGCATTGCCGCATAAAACAAATTTGGGCTAACATGCTGCCTTGACAACATATTAGCCCAATTTATGTCGGGATGACTGGACTCGAACCAGCGACCTCACGCCCCCCAGACGCGTGCGCTAACCAACTGCGCTACATCCCGTCCTTATTTGCGGGTGCAAAAGTACACACTTATTATGACATCTGCAAACTTTTAGGCGTTTTTTTGCACCTTCAACGCAAATATTTATTAAATACACACATTTTGAAGCGCCCGAAGGCATCATCGGACAGCTAAAAGCACTGGCAACATACACTAACAAGCAACATCATGAAATAATCTCAGCCAATGATAAAAGGCGGTGCTTTCAATCAGCAGACGCTGTCAGGCATCAGCCACTAAGCAATATGCCAAAACAGAGACGGCACGCCTTCAGAAGAAACAAAGTTTAACGGTTGAGTCTCTTGCATTAACACGCCTTCAACAGACATTCTACAAAAGACATAACCGAAAACACGCCACGAAACGGCATAAAACAGCAAGAAAACATGCCATATTGCCGCAACGACAAGTCGTTTTCCATTGATTTTCATGCAATAAATCAATCATCCGCACAGCAGAACACGCCCTTTTGCTGTATAAAACACGGTCTTTCAGCCTGCAAAACATGGCCTTTTACACAACGAAAGGCCACAAAACGCAGTGGCTCAGACAGTCAATAGCCGCACAAAAGATATAAACATCTGATTTACAGACATTTGCATAAAACACGTACTTTTTACATAAAATCCGTTCAAATGGCAATCAGAAATGAAAAACCGGCATTTCATGAAGTAAAGATTTAACAATAAAGCCCGACATTTAACACAAATTCAACTTTGAATAATCCTTAACATAAGCGGCACAAATACCGCTGCGAAACGGCATATAAAATAAGATTTTTTATTCCTTTTTATTTTGTATTGTGTGCAACATACATTACCTTTGCATTGATATCCTTACGTCCGTGTGGACGCAAGGGCGGACATGGCTATGCCAATTCTGCCATGACGCAACAAGAAAACAACAAATTACAGATTTTTCTGACAATGCAATATATTCTTAACGCACCTGAAACAATCAACGCCACAATAGACCTGCCGGCCTCGAAGAGCATAAGCAACCGCGCACTCATAATAAACGCGCTGGCCGGAAACGGCATAATGCCCGACAACCTGTCGGACTGTGACGACACCGAAGTTATATTAAACGCACTGCGCGACATGCCCGACACCATAGACATAAAGGCTGCCGGAACAGCCATGCGCTTCATGACGGCATATCTGGCCGTAACACCGGGCACACACCTGCTGACCGGCACGGAGCGCATGAAGCAGAGGCCGATAAAGGTGCTGGTGGAGGCGCTGAGATATCTCGGTGCAGACATCAGCTACGAAGGCAACGAGGGATATCCTCCGCTACGCATCAATGGCAAAAAGCTTGAAGGCGGAAGCATAGAAATTCCGGGCGACGTGAGCTCTCAATATATATCGGCGCTGCTGATGGTTGCACCGGTAATGGAGAAAGGACTTGAGCTGAAGCTTACCGGCGACATTATCTCCCGTCCGTACATAGACCTTACACTGTGCACCATGATCGACTTCGGCGCAGAGGCAGAATGGCTGGGCAGCGACACGATAAAGGTGGAGCCGAAGCCCTACAGCCCACGCCCCTACTTCATAGAAAACGACTGGAGCGCAGCGTCTTACTGGTATGAGATGCTCGCCATCAACGGCAACGAGGAGTCAGAGATTAAGCTCACCGGACTTACAGACGGCTCGCGCCAAGGCGACTCTGCCGTAAAATATCTCTTCAGCATGCTCGGCATAAAGACTATTTTTGAGACACGCGAGCCCAGAGTGCCCACCACGGTTACGCTGAAACGCATAAGCATGGCTTCAGACAGGCTCGACTACGACTTCATCAACCAGCCCGACATGGTGCAGACGTTCGTTGTTTGCTGCTGCATGATGAACAGGCCGTTCTGCTTCACGGGGCTTTCGTCACTCCGCATAAAGGAGACCGACCGCATAGAGGCGCTGAAGACAGAGATGCGCAAGCTGGGATATGTCATTGAGGAAACCAGTCCTGGCGAGCTGAGATGGGACGGCACGCGATGCGAGCCCGAACCCGGCGCAGCCATCAATACATACGAAGACCACCGCATGGCAATGGCATTTGCGCCTGCCGCAATAAAAATCCCCGGACTTAGAATAAACGACCCGCAGGTGGTCAGCAAGTCCTACCCTAACTTCTGGCTCGACCTTACGAGGGCCGGATTCGCCATCGGCGAGGAGGCCGGAGCCTAATATGGGCCTGCTCGTTATCTGCCTGGCAGCCATGGCGCTGCTCTTCATTCTGCTCAAGGCTGTGCGCCGCCGTCTGCCAAAAGCCGAACAGCCTGAAGGCGGCACTGCATGCGCAAACGAGTCAGCGTGCGCACAGGCAGGTGCGTCGTGCATGCACGACTGCGTTATGGAGCAGGCCGTGAAGGAAATAGAATATTTCGACGACGAAGAGCTCGACGCCTACAAGGGCAGGAAGTCTGACTCCTACACCGACGAAGAGGCGGCACAGTTTGCCGAAGTGCTCTACACCATGCGCCCCTCCGAGGTAAAAGACTGGACGGCAAGTCTCACCCTGAGAGGCATCAGCATGCCCGACCAGATAAAAGATGAGGCAATAATGCTGATGGAGGGCTGACTCTTTTGCCGCGGCAGACAATAAAATCGCTCCCGATAAGTTATATAAACATGGCATGCTCACTTGTGCCGCCACGTTATGAAGACAATTAAGACAAGACATATAATCCCCTTAGCCGCCTTGATAGCACTGCTCATTACGGCCGGATGCTCTACGGAGAAGAACACTGCGCAGAGCCGCTGGTGGCATTCGTTCAACGCGCGCTACAACACCTACTACAACGGCACGCTGGCATATATCGACGGCTCGCTCGAGAAAGAGAACGGCAACAAGGACAACTTCACCGAGATGATACCGCTCTACACCGTCGGCAACAAGGACAGCCGCGAGCTGGGCAAGAGCAACTTCGACCGTGCTATAGAGAAAAGCCAGAAGGCAATAAAGCTGCACAGCATAAAGAAAAGGCCTCAATGGACCAAAAGCCGCAAGAAGACGGAGAAAGACATCGAGTGGCTTAACCGCAAGGAGTATAACCCCTTCTTGTGGAAGGCGTGGATGCTGATGGGACGCTCTCAGTTTATGAAAGGCTCGTTCGACGAGGCTGCGTCTACATTTGCCTACATGAGCCGCCTCTACTCCACCCAGCCCGCCATCTACGGCCGCGCGAGGGCATGGCTCGCAAAATGCTATATCGAGGAAGGCTGGATTTATGATGCCGAAGACGTGATAACAAAAATCAAGCGCGACTCGCTCCACTGGCGCGCCGTGAAGGAATGGGACTACACCTATGCCGACTATTATATACACACCGGACGGTATGCCGAGGCAATACCCTATCTGCGCAAGGTGATAAAGCACGAGATGAGGCGCAAGCAGCGCGCCCGTCAGTGGTATCTGATGGGACAGCTCGAGGCTGAACTCGGACACAAGGAAAACGCCTACAAGGCTTTTAAGCGCGTGATAAGGCTCAACCCGCCTTACGAGCTTGAGTTCAACGCCCGCATCGCAATGAGCGAGGTTATGGCCGGCACACAGTCGAAAAAGATGATACGGCGCCTGAAGCGCATGGCGGCATCAGACAACAACAAAGACTATCTCGATCAGGTTTATTATGCCATCGGCAACATATACATGCTGCAGAAAGACACCGCCAACGCCATTGCCGCCTACGAGAAGGGCAACACCAAGTCGACACGCAACGGCATTGAGAAAGGCGTGCTGCTGCTTACTCTCGGCGACATTTACTGGGACAAGGAGGACTACAGCAACGCAGGCAGATGCTATGGCGAGGCAATAGGACTGCTCGACAAGGAGCGCGACGACTACGAACAGCTGTCGGAACGCTCTAAGGTGCTGGACGAACTCGTGCCATACACCGACGCCGTACACCTGCAAGACTCGCTCCAGGCTCTGGCAAAGATGCCTGAGAAAGAAAGAAACGAGGCCATCGACCGCGTGATAGAGGCTCTGAAGAAGAAAGAGAAGGAAGAACGCGACGCACAGGCTGAGCTTGACGCGCAGCAGCAGATGGCGCAGCAGGGCGGAATGGGCAACATGAACAACACCAACAACATGACCAACAACGCCACTGACAAGTCGGGCAAATGGTACTTCTACAACCCGACGGCCGTCAGCCAGGGTAAAGCTACGTTCCAGAAGATGTGGGGACGGCGTGAGAATGTGGACGACTGGCAGCGTGTCAACAAGACTGTCGTGTCGCTCGACAACAATCCTGCCGAAATGACCGACGAGATGAGAGACTCCATCGCGGCGGCAGAGGCTGCTGCCGACTCGCTCGAAAACGTGATGGACAGCGCGCAGAACAACCCGCACAAGCGTGAATATTATCTCAAGCAGATACCGTTCACGGAGGAGCAGGTGGCCGAAAGCAATAAAATCATTGAAGACGGACTATTCCATGCCGGCATAATATTCAAGGACAAGCTCGACAATCTGACGCTGAGCGAGAAGACCCTGCGACGTCTTACCGACAGTTATCCCGACTTTGAGAACATGGACGAGGCTTTCTATCACCTCTACCTGCTCTACTCACGACGGCAGGACAAGACGCAGGCAAACATATTCCTCGACAAGCTGAAGCGGAGCTACCCCAAGAGCCAGTGGACCATTCTGCTGTCTGACCCCTATTTTGAAGAGAACGCCAAGTTCGGCGAACATATAGAAGACTCGCTCTATGCTGCCACATACAACGCCTTCAAGGCTGGCAAATACGAGGAGGTGAGCGCCAACACGTCGCTGTCGGCAAAGCGATTCCCGCTCGGAGCCAACCGCGATAAGTTTATATTCATCGGCGGACTGAGCAAGCTCAACAGCGGCGACAGCAGCGGCTGCCTCACAGACATGCAGGAGGTGGTTAGCAAGTATCCGCAGAGCGACGTAAGCCCCATGGCCGGAATGATTATCAACGGAGTGAAGGCCGGACGACAGCTGCGTGGCGGAAAGTTCGACATCGGCGACGTTTGGGAACACCGCTCGGTGGTGCTGAGCGACAGCGACTCCATCGCCGCACGTAAGTTTATAGCCGAACGCAACACCGACTTCACGTTCATGATGGTCTATTCGCCCGACTCGCTCAACGAGAACAAGCTGCTCTTCGAGCTTGCGCGCTTCAACTTCTCCAACTTCATCGTGCGCAACTTCGATATCGTCATCGATGAACTCAACGGCATGCACCGCATGATGGTGAGCGGATTCAGAAACTACGACGAGGCTCTGCAGTATGCACGCCAGCTCTACAAAAACCAGCAGGTGATGAAGCTTGCACAGAAAGGGCGCGCCATAATCATCAGCGACAGCAACATCGAACTGCTCGGAACGCAATACAGCTACAACGACTACGACAAGTTCTACGAGCAGCACTTCGTTCCGCTGCGCATAAGCACCGTCAGACTGCTCACGGAGCCTTCTACCATAGAGTTTGAAAAGCCGGACAACGGCGAAGGCGGCGAGACCGACGGACTGTATAACGGCGGCGTAATAGAAGAAGGTCTATACATCAACGATGATCAGCCTGCAACAGGAGAGGCCGACAGCGGAATATCCATACCTGTTGAACCTGAGAACACGCCTGCAACAGGCACTCAGGACGACAACACGATAGCTATACCTGTTGAGGAAGAAAAAGCCGGCGGCAACGCTGACGACGGCGGCATAGTGATACCAGACATGCAGCAGAACAATGCCACAAACAACGGCAATGCGCAGCAGGGCACTACTCAGACCGACAACAACAGTTTCATGATTGAGCCTGAGCCGCAGACTGAACAGCCCGCTACGCAAGACTCACAGGGATTTGAAATAAGCACAGATGTCTACGACACGAATGCCAATGGCAACGCTGCCGGAAGCCAGACACAGCAAGGCAACGCACAGACAGACGTTATGACAGATGCCGTCGAGCCGCAAAAGCAGCCCGAACAGCCGCAACAGACTAAGCAGCCTGTGCCTGCCGTTCCGCAGAAAGAGGAGCCGGCAGCCAACGATACCGACGAGCTGATATTCGACTTTGGCGACGACACCGGCACCGGAAACAGCAATGCTAACAGCAGCAGTAACAACAATAACGGCAACGACAGCAACAACAAGCAGAACGGATACGACCTTGAGGACGAATATTACGACCTCGACGGCTTCTGATGCAATGCCCGAACTGCCGCAACACTGCTGCAACATCTGTCATGAAAAGGACACTGCGACCGTCTGCCTGACAAGGGCAGCATAACAAAAAGAAAGGAGTAACATGAGCAACGGATTATTACTTTGGGTTGACGACGAGATAGAACTGCTACGCGCGCATATCATTTTTCTCGAGAAGAAAGGTTACGAAGTGGTTACAGTCACCAACGGCACCGACGCCATAGACCAGTGCCGGCAGAAGACTTTCGACCTTATTCTGCTCGACGAGATGATGCCCGGCCTGAGCGGACTGGAGACCCTGCAGAGCATCAAAGAAATATCGCCCGCCACGCTGGTGGTTATGGTAACCAAGAGCGAGGAGGAAAACATCATGGACCAGGCAATAGGCTCAAAGATTGCCGACTATCTGATAAAGCCGGTCAACCCGAGCCAGATACTCCTTACGCTCAAAAAGAACATTCACCGCAAGGAGATTGTAACCGAAATAACACAGAGCGGATATCAGCAAAGCTTCCAAGACATAGCCCTGCAGATAAGCGACTGCAAGACATACAACGACTGGATGAACGTCTATAAGCGCCTTGTCCATTGGGAACTGGAGCTCAGCAGCACCGACAGCAGCATGACCGAAATGCTCAACATGCAGAAAGAAGAGGCCAACAACGGCTTCGCAAAATATATAAAAGCCAACTATATGAACTGGGTGGCGCCACAACAGGCAGGCGCATCTTCAGCAAGCCGCGGCACGCTAAGGCTAAGCCAGATGAGGCAGGCGCCAAAGAACACTCAGGCCGACAACGAAGACAGACCGCTGATGAGCATGGACATATTCAAGAAAAAGATATTCCCCATGCTCGACAACGGCGAAAAGGTTTTCATGATTGTCATCGACAACTTCCGCCTCGACCAGTGGCGCATGCTCTCGCAGGAAATAGGCGACATGTTCGACATAGACGAACAGACCTACATGAGCATTCTGCCAACTGCAACACAATATGCCCGCAACGCGATATTCAGCGGACTGATGCCCGTGCAGATAGCGCAGATGTTTCCCGAGCTGTGGGTTGACGAAGACGAGGAAGAAGGCAAGAACCTCAACGAAGAGCCGCTGATAAGAACACAGATAGAAAGGTTCCGCCGCCGCGACACGTTCTCTTACCATAAGATTAACGACTCGGCAGGCGCCGACAAATTCCTACAGAAGTTCAACCAGCTTGAGGCAAACGACCTCAACGTGGTGGTAATCAACTTCATCGACATGCTGAGCCACGCCCGCACAGAGTCGAAGATGGTGCGCGA
>OLIV01000990.1_pt1 | contig 15175 bp, 20 predicted proteins | sample 1601411 | NCBI WGS metagenome assembly OLIV01 (sample SAMN03922450, study PRJEB24848) | human gut metagenome | isolation source: stool sample | host: Homo sapiens | place: Germany | collected 2009-11 | reverse complement strand
CGATAATTGCATTAAGTTCCATGTTTTCGTCTTCTTTTACTTCGATTATCTTTTTCCGGGATTTCTGTACCAACTAAATGAATGCTGTCTGTATCACAATAAATAATCCGGTCGTAAAGTTTCTGTGCGGTTCTGATCGTTACGTTTCTGGCGTAAATTCGATTCATTAAAGATTTTATGATAATAATTGAAGCGTCGAATTTTTCTTTCAATTCTTCATTATCTTCTGACAATCTGTCGATAATTGCATTAAGTTCCATGTTTTCGTCTTCTTTTACTTCGATTATCTTTTTTAATTCTGTTATTTTATTATTGTTCATTTCTCTTAACTTAAAATCAATATAGTCAGAATTTGAAAATGTATTTTTTTCCATCGTTTCTTCATACCATTTAATAAGCTCAAGCAATATGTTTTCTTCTAATTCAGTATTAATAATGTATCTGTTCACAGTTCTTTCCACTCCATTTCTAAGGTATTGACTTCCCCTTTTTTGTTTTTAAACATGATTTTCACATATTCATTTTCAGTTCCGATATCGTCTATTTCTAATGAAATATCTGTTATAGAACCTGTGGTAATTAAATCTTCAACGACTTCTAATGGGTGCTTGTTTGTAGGTAATTCGGCAAATGATTTTTTAATCCACATAATGAACCTCCTAAAATAAAAGTGCGGACAGAATCACCCTTAATGCACGGATTTCAACCCTTTTCCGCTCCGGAGGTGTCTTTCAACCTTGAAATCCCGGCACGGTTACATTAATAGTATGAATTGCCCACACTATTAGTATACCATAGTTACGGCCGGATTTCAAACGGTCTTTTTACAAGGACGATTCCACCTGGAACATGGGAAGGGACTAATTTTTCTCCTGAAATAAATCCGATTTTGAAATTCTTGAAGGTGACTGTTTCTTTTATATTGTCAGGCATACCAGCGCATTTTATATTCTTTTCAAAATATTTTCCTTTTGAGCTATACACAAAGGCTCGTTTGCCGTTGTCGATGAATTTTTGATATGTCTGTTCGTCAATTTCTATAACTTCTATGTAGGTTTTTGCCCGGATAAAGCGTGCTTTGCAGAACGTGCTTTCATGCTTCCAAGCACCTAATCGGCTTTCATGAATATCAATGTCCGGGATTTCAGTTCCGACTAAATGAATACTGTCAGTGTCGCAATAGATAATTCGATTGTATAATTTCTGAGCTGTTCTGATCGTTACGTTTCTGGCGTAGGCTGTGATGAAACTTGCAAGCGGAATATAGATCGGGTCGGAAAGTTCCTGTGCTGTCTTTGTTACTTCTTCCCCGTTCTCATTGATTACTGTATAAGTAGGGAGTTTATAACCCACGCTTCCATCTTCTTTAAGATATGGAATTTTGCTTGTCACGTCAGGGTTTTTTCCAAACTTCCCATACAAGCAATTCAGCATATCTTTTGCATTCTGTTTTTCACTTGGCGTTGTTGCGTTAACTTTGGCTTGTCCCCATTTATTAATATACTCTGTGAACAAGTTGTTTGACGCTTTAAACTTTAATCCTCGAACTCTTTCAAGGTCATAAACGTCATAGTGATCAAAGAATAACTGCATATCGACGGATGTCATAACCATGGCGACAGGTTCATCCTGCCCTAAACTGTTTACACTGGTTGTTAGATATTCTGTCGAACAGTTACGAAACATGAAATTATTTTTTAGCTGAATCGTCGGGATATGATTCTTTTTAACACGGAATCGACACCGTATATATTCGATGAACAACGGATAATCATGATCGTATTGATACGCTCCTTCATAGGCGATAGGGTTTCCAAAGGGTAGCATTTCAAGCAACATTCTTGAAGGGTATAAACTATTTACATCGAATACAATTCCTTCTTGAATTCGTTTATTTTGGAACTTGGGGTTAACCCATACAAAACCGCCTTTGTAGGATTGCCTGCAATCTTTATCCAGATTCAGGTCGAGGATAGGAAACCAACTGTCAAATGTCTTTTTTCCTATGATTTCTTTATAATCGGCCAATGCGTCGCTGGCTCGCGTCATTTTGGTCAGACCCGCGTCGAGTTTTCCTTTCAAGGCTAACGCAACAATCACAACATCATTTTTGAGATATTCGATTTCTTTTTGCGTCAGCTCATGACCTACTGGACGGAATAAATTATAATCAATATGACCTTTTAGTTTTTTGATTGGCAACTTAAAATCTTTAGCGATCTTATCCACGCTGAATGGAAACTTTTTCATGTTGTCCAGTATTTTCAGCGTCTTTCCATTTTTGAAAGTTATTTTTAAGCTGTAAAATATCCCTGTTTGACTGATTACCGTTGTGAATGTTCCACGTTCTTTTTTCTCACGGTGTTCAAACCCATGGGTTAAAAGCCAGTGAATAACAAACTCTCCGTCGAATCCTGCGTTATGAAACCAGTGAGTGCTATTTTCATTTTTAAATCGTTCTATAAAGCTGTCTAATGTATTGCCATATTCAAACGTATTGAAGGGATCGTCAATAGTACAGCTTCCCCACGCCCATACTCGGCAGTCGTTTGGGTCTGTCGTTGTTTCAAAGTCAGAACTATAAACATTCACATCCTACTACTCCACGCATTGATGACACGATTTAATTTTTCAGCTTCGGAATAGTTCGGGTCTTTTGTGTAGTTATAGGTGATCGACACGATATCATCACTATAATATGCTTTCATGAATTCTTGTAAATCCATTTCTTTTAATTTTTCTTGCAATTCTTCAACTTCTTCTGGCACGATATCGCCATACGAGGTAGACAGGGATTCGATGTAATTCTGTTTTAGTCTTTCATCCCTTTCCTGCCAATATTCCTCTTGAGCTTGTTGATTATAACGGATAATTAATTCTTGTAAATGTTTTTCATCTCGAATATCATTCGCAGTTAAATTGCGGGGCAACAGTGGGTCGAATTTAGTATTGCCAAGTCTTACAGCTTTCAAACTGCCTGCTATTGCGCCTACGGTGTTTCCTGTTGGTCTTCCTGCCGTTGTGAATTCGCTTTCTAACGCTTCTCCATATCGTTCTTTAACTAATCTGTTTCTCCTCATAATCGCTTCTTGCAATCTTCCGTAATCGCTCGCGGGTAAAAGTTTTTTCGTTTTACGGTTATAATAGTATCTTGTTTTTGAAATCTTATTCTGTTCTTCAAGATATTTTTCAATTTGCTTTTTACTGTTAAATTCTTTAGGTTGTTTCGTTGGCAAGATCACGTCAAAGCCTTTGGCTTTAAGGCGTGACTGCTTCGCTTTAATCCGGCGATTGGCTTGTTGGATTAACTGTTTGTCCTCCATAGAAATCTTAAATCGTCTAGGCATGTATAAACTCTACTCCCTTTCTGTATTCTGAAACCCCGCTTTTCCTTTTTTGCGTAATGAAGGATATCAAATATCGGGTAGAGGTTCGTTGCTTCGTTTAAGCCAAGCTTATATTCCTTTGTAATTCTATTTTCATCCAAGTATTCTTCAAAACTTTTTTGCGTCGCTTTGGAGGTAAAGAAAAATAACAGGTCGTCGCAGAAAATAGATTTATAAGAAATAAGGGTGCATATATCTGAATCATGGATTGAGATATAAACACCCTTTCGCGTCTTCTTATTTATACTCGATTGCGACGCTCAAGAAACGATAACCGCGACGGCCTGTTTTTTCAACGATCTTCAGCGGTAACGGTTTCGCATACGGTGGCATACCGACAATTGGGAAAATCATTTTTAACGCGCTCATCATCCCTGTCGAGGTCGCGCCGTAGGTTTTTCCCTTATCATCGATCAGAATGACGCGGGTCTGAGGAATCATGTTTCCCTGTTCGTCTGCCATTTCAACGGTATGTGCGATTACGTCCGTGACGTTGATCACTTCATTTTTATGGTCTGCGATACGTTCATCCGTGTTGTTAATTGCGTTAAAAATTCTTGCTTTGTCCATATCGTTCTGCGGTACGATTGAACAATACATCGTCGTAACTTCGCCTGTTAATTCGTCGATTGCCGTTGTTGTTTTTGTCATTACTTCATTTGCCATTATTCGTTACCTTCCTTTTCGTTAACTTCTACTGTAATAAGATTAGGATTGCTCAGGAAATCTGAGGTGGGGATTGACGCTTTAACGGTAGCGCGAGTTGAGTTTACGATAATATAATTATCATGTCCCAAGCGTTCCTCGATTGCCTTTCTCAAGGAAAAATCACTCTTGAAAGCTCCGGGGATTGTAATTTTGAATGGGTCTTCAAGAATAACTCTTTCTGATTCAAGGTCGAATCGTGTACTTTGCAATGTTACGGTTGTCACTGTCATGCGGTGTGTAATTCTTTCTGTCATGTTCTGTTCTCCTTCTAGGGGTTCTTCCCTATAACTATATTACCATAAGTACAGTATAAAGTCAATTTAAAAGTAATTTAAAAAGTACAATTCAACTGTGTTATAATAAGGATAGGAAAGGAAGGTGCTTAAGCTATGGGAAGATGGACAGGTACAGAATTTGAAGAATTTTTAGATCGTTATTCAAGTTCTGAGCTGGACGACAACGGCAGAATTGCACTCCGTCAGGAAGCGCGGGACAGATGGTCAGAAACTGAAAATGAATTCGGTGAACTGACTTCCAAAGTTGAAGACTTAAACGGTAAGTATACCGAAGCAACAAAGCTGAACTTTGAACTGTCAAAACGCCTTCGGCCGGAGGGCAATGCTAAGAACAAAAACATGGCTGGCGAAGAAGAAAACGCCATGGAAAAATTAATCGCCAAAATTAAAGGAGAGTGAGAAAATGTCTACGAAAGTAACGAATGAAGAAATTTTGAACGCCGTTCGGCAGGAAGCTTCCAGCGACTATCAGTCGCGCGTGCCAATGGCTACGGCAGAAAATCAAGTTTTAATCGGTCAGACGTTAACGGCGAATCAGAGTTTACTGAATGAGTTCGTGCGCTTGTTAAACCGTGTCGGCACAACCATTATCGCGGATTACGAAGTAAAGAATCCACTGGCGGAATTTATGATGGAGTTACCGTTTGGAGCTTCAGTCGCAGAGTGGCAGGTCAACCTAGCGAAAGCGGAAGCGTATGACCCCTATCTGGAAGGAAATGACCTTTACAAACTGAGAATTCCGGATGTTGCGGAGTTGTTCCATAACCGACGGATTGAAGAAAAATATCCGGCGACTTTATTTAAACCGGAAATCCGAAAGGCGTTCTTAACGGAATCCGGCATCTATGATTACTATTCCCGGATTGCTAAATCCCTGTATGACGGCGACCGATTCCACATTTACAAGTATATGAAGGAACTTGTATCTGAAGTTGCAGGACAGGGTGGCTTCTATACGATTACCATTCCGGATATCAACAGTAAGGAAGCTGCGGAACAGGCAGCCGTTGAACTTCGGGCGATCTCGGGCATGATGGAATTTGTATCCACAAAATACAATAGCATGAAGCGCGACATGGCAACGCCGATTAGTGAACAGATTATTATCACGACACCTCGCACACAAGCCTACATGGATGTAAACGTTTTAGCGAATGCGTTCCAGATGGACAAAGCGGAGGTTCTGGCGCGTACGGTTGTCATTGACGACTTTAACATGCCGGGTGTTCTGTTTGCGGTTGTTGATCGTCGGTGGTTTCAGTGCTATTCAACGTATAAGGAACTGGCCGTCGCTGAGAATGCGTCGCAGGCGTACTTTAACATGTTCTGGCATCATCATAAAATCTTATCTACTTCTGCTTTCAGAAACGCGGTTCTGTTCGTATCTGGTCAACAGACAATCGACACCTACGCATTAACCCCGGCCACGGCAACCGTTGAAAAAGGTGGTTACTTGCAGGTTTACCCGATTGCAACCGGAGAAAACTATCCGTCCGCACGCTCAACGTATGCGATCGCTGGTCAGGTAAGCAAGAATACTGTCATGATGGAAAACGGCCTGTTAATCGTCGGTAAGGATGAAACCGCGAAAACGATTACCATCACTGGAACATCTGAGGTTGACACTTCTAAAACTGCAACTTGTGTAGTAACAATCGCGGGTAACTAATTATGGCCGGAATTTGTACTTGTAAAGCATGGCTTATCGCTGGAATCCCTCTTGATCGGAACGATCAGCATCAATTAATATTTCAAAGTCAGTCCGAACAGCTTGCCTATTTTCTGGGAAAGGCCGTTGCGCAGATGGTTGACGCGCAATATATCAAGAAAGACCGGGTGTTGTCGTTTGACCGGGAGGTTGACGGAGTAGACAGTGCGAACTATTTGTTGTTTAAGAATGAAGATTTTGACGGTTTCTTTTACTTCGCGTATATCGTCGATAAAGACTATACGAATCCGAATGTTACAAGCGTTATCTTTGAGATTGATTCATTCCAAACCTATATGTTCGACATTGAATATTATTCCAGCTTTGTCGAGTACGAACATGCAGGCAGTGACGAATTATTTGAACACCTGCTCGTGAACAATAGTTTACCGACAGGGCCGATGATTGCCCGGCAACAGGATGGATGGAGTGAAGTTGCAGAAACTCGTACGCTGGTCGCCGTGTCTAAAAAGTATAAGCCGGATTACCAGCCGGAAAGCTACGGCCCGGAAACGGAACGGCAGATCGGCGGTTCAATCGCGAACGTATTTTCAGGAAGTGCCTATTATGCGTTTAACGACGATCAGACCGAAGCCATTAAGGAACTCGTTAAGTCGATGGATGAAAAAGGATGGGGTGAAGCGATTTCAAATGTTTGGATGTGTCCTGCGTTCACCGTTGGAGGTGCAGGAAGCGGGGCGTTGATTACCAGTCTTCCAGAACAGAAACTAACGAAAAGCGTTGCGATCAATACTTCCGACATTGACGGCTACACGCCACGGAATAAAATTCTGTTCAACTATCCTTACAACTATCTTCTTGTTTCAACGCAGAACGGACAATCTACTGAGCTTCGATACGAGTTATTCAAGGGTGGTTCATGTGAATTTCAAGCCGTAGGAACTCCGCATTGTCCGGCTCAGGTTCGGTGTACGCCACTAAATTATGCTGGACAGATGGCCAATTTTGACGCTTCGATTGTATTGAGCGGATGGCCGACTTGTACTTGGAACAATGACGCTTTCGCAAACTATTTAGGCCAGAATTACAATTCTATTTTAATGGGTGGAATTGTGGAAGGCGCGAAAGCCGTTGCGGGTATTGGCTTAATGGCCGTGAACCCGGTACTTGGCGTTGCAACCGCGACCAGCGCGGGTGTTGGACTTGCGAATCAATTCGCAGACTTGGCTGACAAGTCGAATCGTCCCCCAGTCAGCAGTGGTCAGACAGGAACAGGCGCGTTGAATATGGCCAATAACTTTATGACATTCGGTTTCTATCCAATGACGATTACCGCAGAATTTGCGAAAGTGATCGACGATTGGTATACCTGTTACGGTTATCCAACAATGCGTTACAAAAAGCCGAATCTGTTCAGCCGTTCTAACTTCAACTACGTTAAGACGAACGGAATACACTTTGGCGGGAATATCCCATCCGAACACAGGGAACGCATTGCGAGAATGTTTGACCGGGGCGTTACCCTATGGCATGATGGCGCGACAATGTATCGGTATGATTTAGATAACGAGGTGACGGGAATTGTCGAGGAATAAAAGAAATAAGCGATTATTGCTTAACGGTGTAGAATACACAAATATTGCGACGATTCAAGACATCTACAATATGCTATATGAGTATCTTGTAAACTTGATCGCGTTGGAAAACTTGCCAGATGGAATATCCGAGCGTTATTGTTTGCAAGTTTTGATCGAGCAGGGTTGCTTATGCTTCTACCGTAACATTGCCCTGAATAAGCTGGTTGCGCTTTATGCTTCCAACATTGCTGAAGAAGATATCTACGGCGACCCGCAGTTAGTGGTAACAACTTCCCGGAACGGATTAATTCACGACAAAGTAAAAGTCCCGGAAGATGGCGTTCTTGTGTGGGCGAATAAGACGCGTATCCCGATTGTTTACCGTGTCAACATGTATGCGTCAAGACTGTTTCAGATTAAGCGGGCATTGGATATTAATATCTCACAGTTCAAAATTCCGCGTGTTCTCTCTGTTCCAAAAACTCAGGTGCAAACCGTTCTAAACTTGATTAACCAATTAGACGAAAACCGCCCTTTCCTTGTCGTTGATTCCGGTTTAAGCGTTGATAATTGGTCAGTCTTGGCTACGGACGTACCATCCCATGTAACGGAACTGATTGACGCATGGAATCAGGAATTGAATTCTTTCTTTAACTGGATTGGAATAAGTTCTAAATCAGAAAAGAAAGAACGACTTGTTACGAATGAAGCCTTTTCGAGTAATGAGCCTGTGATTTCTGCCCGGCGGTTTATCTTCGGCGAAGTTGAATCTTGCTTTGAGCGCGTCAATGAAAAGTTTGGAACGGATATCCAAGTTAAATTCACGACGGATTGGAGTATGGATGCATTCGATTATCTTAAAAATTTAGTCGATACGGAAAGCACAGACAACTTAGGAGGGGATGAAGTAAATGGCTAAATATACCTTGACTTTAGATACCCTTTCCAAGTACGTATGGAATGCGACCGGAAATACCCCTCCCGGTTCAAAGAAAGATCGGTTGCAAGCGTTGATCACATGGTTAACCTTAAACGAAGCCAACGCGTACCCGATCGAGATTGAAGACCACCGTCAGGAATTGAACATGAAAATCTTGAATCATTACTGGTGGTATGAAATCGGGGTTGAAACACCTCAGTTATTCCGGGATCGTTTGCTGGCCAAGCTCAATGAGATTATGCCTTATTATAATCAGCTTTACGCGTCAGAGTTAATCAAGATCGACCCGATTAATCCGATTGATTATACGGAAACAACAGATCGAACCTTGAAGAATCAACATCAGGACGACAGTAAAGAGGATACAAAAAATACAGGCACAAGCGAAACGCACGGAAGCACGACACACAATGATTACCCAAGATCGCAGATTTATCCAGACCGTGACTATGCGACTTGGCGTGATTACAAAGAGGAAAATTATGACGGTAGTTCAACAGGTGCTCGCACATTAAACAATACAGGTAATTATCATGATAAAGAAGATATCACAAAGACACGCAAAGGTAACTTGCAGTTCAGCCAACAAACCTTATTAACGCAATTCAGGGCAACGTTTCTGAATATCGACATGCAAATTATTGATGAGCTGTATGACTTATTCATGCTCATTTACTAGGAAGGGGTGAAAGAATGGATAAACAAGTACCAGTTACAAAGCTTCCCGATTATGTGTCGCCTTTGAAAACAAGCTCAAATATCCCGGTATATACCCATGTTGTACCGCTTGTTTTAGAGGATACAATGCAGATGTGGGAACAGTTTAATATTCTGGTCACAGACTATAACAAACTGGTTGATTATTACAATAGCCTTGTAGAGTATACCAATACGACAAAGGACGCATTGACGGATGAGTTCAACAAGTTTAAGGAAGATTTAGTCGAAACCCAGAATAAATTCATGGCCGACATGACCGACGCTTGGAACAAACAGCAGGCAGACTATGAACAGTTTAAATCTGATGTCAATACTGCCATTCAGAACTTTATCACAGAAATGGAAGGTAAATTCAACGACTTTACAACCTCTATTAATGCGCAAATTGAAGCGTTTGAAGCCGAAGTCCGGCAGGCTATCGCAGACCATAACAAAAAAGTTGACGACCGCTTAACCGCTCAAGATACAAAGATTCAGGATTTTATTAATAAAATGAATCAGGACTTTGAACAGTTTAAGAACGACGTTAACGCTACGATTTCCGCAATGCAGAAACAGATTCAGGATTTCATTAATGAGATGAACACATGGAAAACTGAATTTATCACAGAATGGAATACATGGAAGACCAACACGGAAAACGAGTTAAACGAGTTCAAGACGAATCTGACGACGGAATGGACAAATTATAAAAATCAGATGGACGAAGATTTTGCGACATTTAAGACGCAGATTCAAAGTCAGTTTGAAGCGTTGGAAACCAGCCTTTGGGCGGATTACACACGTCTGAAAGCAGAATTCACCGAGATGTGGAGTTGGATTAAAAATGCGAGTGAAGATAATTCAACTTTGTACTTCGATGAAGCAGGGCATTTTAAAGTGAAAGTGAAAGCGCCGATTTCCATTGACCCGGCAACAGGGAATATCCAGATTGACGTAAAAACCGATGGAGGTTTAATCACAGATGAAAGTGGAAATCTTATGTTGAACTTGAACAGTACACTAGAAATTGATTCAGAAGGAAAATTAGGCACAGTATTAACCTATGAGGAGGCGAACTAAATGTCTAGTAAAACAGTACAGTTAAAAAACAGCGCAGGTGAAGAATTAGCCCCAATTCCGGCTTTAGCTACTGCAACAAGAACCGGAGGTGTTATGCCGGAAACTAAAACCTCGGCCATGACACAGGCCGTCGGCATGGATTCAACAGGAAAATTATTCACAACGCCTGCACCGTCCGATCTAACGTATGAAGTTGTGGAATAGGGGATGTCTTTCCCCTTTCCTTATTCAATAGAAAGGAGCATAAAATGCCTACTATAGATAAAAAAGTAGTTCAATTAAAAAATACATCTGATGAATTGTTAGACCCGATTCCAGCTTTAGCGAAGCCGGGCAGTGTTGGAGGGGTTCTTGCAATTGCTAAAACTACGGAAATGACACAACCTGTCGGAATTGATGAAAACGGCGCATTATGGACAACACCCGGCGGTGGGACAGAAGTTACTATTAATCCGTATGGGGGTTTAAAAAATTCAGATAATGGTTTAGGAATTAAAACCAATGAAACTACAACTACTGGTTCTGGATTAACATTATCCCCTAACGGCGTTCATGTTACGCTTGCGTATGATAACGGACGCGGTGGGATTGTCGGAACTTCCAAAACAGAAGAACAGACCGAAGCCGTAGGCATAGACAATCAAGGAGGACTTTATACAAAGGCTATCCCTGTTGTTTCAAAATCCTTAACCCTTAAAATCTACGTAAATAGTAACACTGGTAATGATTCAAATGACGGAAATACCGAAGAAACCGCAGTTCAAACTTTAAGACAGGCGTTTAAACTTATTCCGGATGTAGCAGGAACTGTATATATTTATGCAACTGGCGAAGGAGAAGCAAACGCAGGATTCCCTTATCACGCTGAAAGTGTCGCTATCATCGGTAATGAAACCAGCGGTTATACGATTACAAGCGGTTTATATTTCATTAACTGCTCAAACGTCTTTTTAAGAAATATTACATTTACTAATAAGACAACGACTTTAATCAATGTAAAAACTGATTGTTATATTAGTCTTTGGAACTGTACTATTGACCAGACATACGATAGTACAACAACTCCTGAATCACTATCTTTAATTAAAGCTAATGCAAATATTGGAAAAGTAAGCGTTGGTATAGCGGGGGGTTCTTTCAATGTGAATGCGTTATGCTATTCTGCACAAACATTAGGGCATTTAGAAATTTGCTTGCTTACGCCAGATTCAGCGTCTACAATCGCTAAACCGCTATCAAGAAATAATGGTAGTACACCTACGGGAGCAATCTATTTAGTTACCGTACCCAACGAAGCTTCAATGCAAAATGTAACAATGCCTACTGTTTATACAGGTGCTAGAGAAAGTTATATTATAACTGGAAATAATATTATGCCCTTCCGAACAACTAATACCGCAAGTGATAGTTTCACTGACGTATACACAAATATCATTCAAGGTTTGAAACTAAATGGACAATCTGTTCAGGCACAATTTTCTTTCTACGGCACTACTACAAAAGCATTAACTATTTCTGACGCCGCTACGGTTCTTGGCACTTCAAGCGGATTAAAAGGTCATTTTGTCGCTATCGGAATGATGAATTATAACGCTCAGAAATACCCTGTGTTTGTTCAAGTTAACACCTCCGGGAATATTGAATTATACCGTGTAGGGTTAGATAGCATTACTATTGAATCCGGTAAGACAATTAACATTTCTGCAATCGCTGTAAATTATGGAGGTGCAGTATAATGAAAAGCATTCTCTATCAAATTAAAAGCGTTCCAGTAAATACGGTCATTGCGGTGGTGGGCGTTCTGCTCACTTCCCTCTTTGGTTCGCTGGACACCCCACTGAAAGTTCTTCTCTGTTTTATGGCACTGGACATTCTGACTGGAACAGGACAGGCATTCATTAATAAAAATATCAATTCCTCATGGGTATCTGGAATTTTCAAAAAAGGAGGAATCCTTGTATGCGTGATTATTGGCGTTCAGCTGGACGCAATGACAGGACAAGCCAACGTCTTCCGGGCCGGGGTCTGTTACTTCTTTGTCAGTAATGAAGGGATTTCCATTTTGGAAAACCTCGGAAAAATGGGTGTGAAGCTTCCGGCGTTTCTCACTGACGCTTTAGAACAGTTACAGAAAAAGGAGGAAATTAAAAATGAAAATCATTGATATTTCATCCCATAATGGTTACATTGATTTTGAAAAAGTCAAATCCGATGGAGTAGAGGGTGTTATTATCCGCGCAGGCTATGGCGTTCAAGAAGATAACAAAGCAGTACAAAACATTCAAGGGTGCGTCAAAGCCAGCTTGCCTTTCGGATTATACCTTTATTCCTACGCTACAACAAAAAATAGTGGCTATGAAGAAATCGAATTTATGCGCGAATTTATTCGAAAATATGACCTTTACCCTGAACTACCTGTCTATATCGACATGGAAGACGCGGACAATTACAAGATGAATAAGGGCAAACCGTTATCGAAGTTTCCTCAACTGTATACTAATATCTGTGAAAACTTCTGTCGGGAAATTCAGAATGATGGTTTTTACGTTGGTATCTACGCTTCCGAATCTGTTTTTAAAAGCATTTTAAAAATGGAAGATTTAGAACCTTATGATTTATGGGTTGCCAAGTGGTCATCAAACAAACCTACTGTCCGACATAATTTATGGCAGTATTCCAGCGATGGGAAAGTTAACGGCATTGCCGGGCGCGTTGACATGAACCAAAGCAAAATTAATTTCCCTGAAATCATCAAAGCAAGGGGTTTGAACAAATGGGTAACAGAATCGAAAGTTGATATCCTAATTAATCAAGTGACGTTATCTCAGGTTGACGCCCTCTCGGATATGGGCTTTGATATTACTATCCTGTAATGGGGATTTTACCGGGGTTTGAAAAATCATGCCCCGGTCTTTTTTAAAATCCTTTTCAACAAAAGATAAAACTGAAACAATCCAATAAAAAATGAATTCGATCGAAAAAATTTTTTAGAAAGGAGCGCTTATGACCTCAACTGAATTTGAAAAAAAAACTGAATCAATCTATTACAATGCGGATGAATTGTGGTCGAGAAACAGTGTATTTAATTATGTTATCGGAACTCGTGGCGACGGCAAGACCTACGACGCAAAGAAACGAATGGTCAAGCTATGGTTAAACAAGCGAAAAGAATCCATCTATCTACGGCGATACAAAAGCGAACTCAAAAAAATTGACACCTTTTTTGATGATATCGCCCATGAATTTCCTGACCATAAACTAGAAGTGAAGAATAAGAAATTTTATTGTGATGATGAATTCTTTGGCTTTGCCGATCAGCTTAGCACCTTCGGCCAAGTCAAGGGCGCAACTTTCCCGAATGTCGATCTGGTTGTGTACGATGAATTTCTGATCGAAAAAGGTTCTAAAATGCTTTATCTTTCCTACGAGGGCGACGCACTCATGAGCTATTGCAGTTCGATCTTCCGAAAACGAAAAGGCGTAAAAATGATAGCGCTTGGAAACTCAACCACACTCATTAATCCTCATTTCAGTTATTGGCAGATCGTTCCAGATCTGTCTAAGCGTTTCAACTCGTTCAAAAATGGCTTGATTACGGTCGAGAAATTCACCGCTACCGCCTATGCCGAAAGCTTGGAAGAAAGCGACTTCGGAAAGCTTCTGTTACTGTCACCGTATGGCGCTATGGCAGTACGAAACGAATTCGCAGAAGAAAAGAATAGCTTCATGGGCTCGAAACCGAAGAACGCCATTTATTTCTTCGGGTGTTGCTATCAAGGGCAGGACATAGGATTCTGGATTGACTACAAAAACTATTACATTTATGCGTCAACCAGCGTTGACCGGACACAACCGCCTTTCTTTTCCATGACAAGCAATGACCACTCAAACAATACAATCCTTTATCTTAAAGGAGCAGATAAATTTTACTTCCCTCGAATCGTAGCAAGCTATCAAAACGGAGGGCTAATATTTGAAAACCCCTATATCAAGGGGTTAGTTTTAAGTATTCTTCAAACGTTCTCTATTCGTTGAATTCCAGTAGCAAGAGTTGCTCATAATTCATTTTATCTGCTTCTTTGATCAATAGCCATGCTCGACGGCTAGTTACCTTATTATCAATTAAGCCAGCTTCTTCTTTCACCTCCATATTTTCGCAGTACCAACCAAGGCCGATACAATAGCATATCAATTCTTGTAACGCTTCTTGATCAAGCTTGCGCCACTTGGTGTTAAGAAAATTTCCGTTGTGTAGAATTTTCACCATTTTCAACTTCCTCCCGCATTTCCTTGACAAAATCAATAACGTCAGTAATACCTTGTTTATCTAAATTCTCATCAAACATTTCAATAAACGGTTTCGCGTCTATGAGCCACGCTTGCATGGCGTAATAGAGAACCTCGATATCTACGATAGCATTCAAATTAAAATACCTAACTGTCTTCATGTCCATTAAAATTTCATTCAAATTTTCCATGATTGCGATAATTAATTCATTCTGCATAATTTCTTTTTATCCTTTCTAAGCATTCATCAAAGCTTTCCAACCGTGTTAATCCTGTGTTTAATTCCTGTGCCATGTCTAAATTCGATGCTACCTCGATCTTGTCTTGCTCGTCAAAATGATCACTCAGAAGAACCCCGGAATAAATCAAGGGTGCAATTGCTCCAACCAGTGAGCGGTTCATTGCGATCATATAAGCAAGAATGTCTTCATCTGCTATCTTCTTATTCATTTATCAATTCCTCGAATTCTTTGCAGAAATCCATATTAGATGGATTAATGACATGCCATGCCATAGATTTCTTCCTATTA
>OLIV01000989.1_pt1 | contig 15177 bp, 12 predicted proteins | sample 1601411 | NCBI WGS metagenome assembly OLIV01 (sample SAMN03922450, study PRJEB24848) | human gut metagenome | isolation source: stool sample | host: Homo sapiens | place: Germany | collected 2009-11 | reverse complement strand
GGTTTCGTACTCCCTCATTTCCTGCGGAGTGAACTTGGCTATCTCGGCTTTGATGTATCTTTCTTCTGCCTGTTTCATACGCGATTCATTTAAATTAATACTTTTGCAAAGATTATGTCAGTGAGTGCAATGAAAGCTTGCTTTCGAATTGCCGAGCGCCGTACAATCTTCTGCAAAGATACGCTGAAAATTTGTAACTTCCAAATTTTTAGGCATTTTTTTGCATTGGGGGATAGAGAAAAATAAATCTATTTGAACGCCTTGTAGAATTTGTGCCTTTTCCTTGAATACCTTAATGTTATGGCGTGTTGCTTGCTTGAAATTGGAGTGAGGTTTACTTCAATAGTCAACGAATATTATTTCAGTGACTAACGAAGGCTGTTTCAGTGACTAACGAAGGCTATTTCAGTAAGAACAGGAGACTGTTCCAGTGAGAATAGCTTTCTGTTGCACTTTTTTTTCTGCATTTTTTTCTCTTATCCTGCAACCTTTCTGTATCTTCTTACGTCTAACCATCAGAATTCCGAAACAGAACGGTTTTCGGTATATCACGTATTTAGAAACATAAAATTAGATATGAGTATGAAGAAATTTGGTATTTGGGCGGTGGCTGCCGCTTTATTCTTTGCCCCAATGGGCTTGAGTTCTTGCAGTATGGGATCTTCTGCCAGTGAAATGAAGGGAAGTCTCAACTTTACGCAGGATGATTTGACCGAGAAGCCTTTCAAGGCAATCGACGTGGATGTGATTGCCAGCGTTTATTATACCCAGAACAATGGCGATGAATGCAGCGTTCGATTGGATTACTCTGCCATCAAGGATGCTGAGTTCGTACAGAAGCTCAAGGAGAAGCTCAAGGTGGTTTATCGTGACGGCGAGGTGAAGATCGGACTCAACGGAAAGGTCAAAGTGCCTGCCGCGTGTAACTCTGAAAAGAATAGACTCAAGATTTATATCACCAGTCCTGACCTGGTGAAGATTGCACAGGAAGGCGTGGGTTCATTCTATGCCAAGACGATTAATAGCGACCGCCTGAAAATCGATAACGAGGGTGTAGGCTCTGTCAAGATTGGGAAGATTCTTGCCAATAAACTGGAGGTAACCAACGAGGGTGTTGGCTCGGTAAATATCGATGATGTGGCTGGAGATGATATGAACATTGATAACGAAGGCGTAGGCTCGGTGAAAATCTCTAAGATTGAGATGGGAAGTGTGAAACTGGATAATGAGGGCGTAGGCTCTGTTAATCTGGGAATGTTTAAGGGCGGCAGTCTGATTATCAAGAACGAAGGTGTGGGCAGCGTGAAAGCCAAGGTTGACTGCCAAAGTGTAAACGCTACATCCGAGGGTGTTGGCGGAGTTAACTTGAGCGGCGTAACCCGTCAGTATAATAAGAATAAAGGTGGAATCGGAGGAATTTCTGATGGCGGATTGACAGTAAGGGAGTAACGTAAGTTGTTGAAAAACAGAAAATAAAGTGGTTAAAAATTAGTGCGGAAAATTTTCAAAAATTCATTTTGAAAATTTTCCGCAGCTAAGAAATTCGTAATTAGAAGTCCCACTTTACACCGAGGCAAGGGCGAACCATCCAGCCGGCATTGCTGCCGAAGTTGTGGCTGATTTCTACCTCGCTACCTACGCTCAGGTTCTCGCAGCCGAAGTGCTGACCTACGTTGTACCAGAGCTGTGGCTCTGTGGTGAAGACGGTGTGCTCAGCTTTGTAATCGATGTTGCCATCCTTATCGAGCTTCAGGTTGCCATCCTTATCCTTGAAAGAACTGTGGTCCTCCCACCAGAAATCAGCGAAACCGCTAAAGTTCAATCCCTTTAATCCAAAGATGTCTTTGCATCCCCAAACAGCAGTAAACTGCATTGGCACGTTCTGGTCGGTCTTGCGGATAGTCTTGTAGAGTGCCTGGAGTGTCAAGGTGTTCTTGAAACTCTTGTCGTGCATGAAATACTCCACACCGAAGAGCCAGGCATTGTTGATAGGGTAGTTCTTGGTAATACCACCATTATACTCTACGTGGAGACTCCAGTTCTTCATTGGACTGTTCTGCCAGAAGTTCAATGCACGTGAGATCTCGGTATAGGTACCGCCCTGTGCCACGTTTGGACTGCTGGTGTCCATCTTGTCGTAATTGAAGTCGTGGTCTACAAAGAAATAAGTGTTACCCCATTTGTCCTGCTTAAACATTTCGAGTGTGAGGGTAACAAACTTGCGGTCACTGCCGAAGTCGTAGAAAACTTGGGCGTTGGTCTGTGCTAAAGTTTTGCTCGCAGGGAGCAACGCAAGTGCCATGAGCAGTAGGCTTTTCATCTTTTTCATAATTTTTTTCTTTTCTTTATTATTTATTAAATGAAACAAAAAACTGCGGACGGAAGGCCCGCAGTTTGTAATTATATTTATCCGTAACGATTAGTATGCGAAGAGAGGGTAATCCTTCATTGTAGCATTCACCTTTTCGCGAACGCGAGCAATGACCTTCTCGTCCTCAGGAGCATTCAGAACCTCCTCGATGAGTTCGGCAATGAGGTGCATCATATCTTCCTTGGCGCCACGTGTGGTCATGGCTGCTGTACCCAGGCGGATACCTGATGTCTGGAAGGCTGAACGGCTGTCGAATGGAACCATGTTCTTGTTGACTGTGATGTCGGCTGTAACCAGCGCATTCTCAGCGACTTTACCTGTAAGGTCTGGATATTTACTTCGGAGGTCTACGAGCATAGAATGGTTGTCTGTACCACCGCTCACGATACCGAATCCGCGACCGATTAGGTCATCTGCGAGTACGGCTGCATTCTTCTTTACCTGAGTAGCATACTCCTTCCATGAAGGCTGCAGATTCTCATTGAAGGCTACTGCCTTGGCAGCGATAACGTGCTCCAGCGGACCACCCTGCTGACCTGGGAATACGGCAGAATTCAAGAGCATGCTCATCTTCTTAACCTCGCCCTTCTTGGTAGTCAAACCCCATGGGTTGTCAAAATCTTTGCCCATCAGAATGATACCGCCACGAGGACCACGGAGTGTCTTGTGGGTGGTAGAAGTAACGATGTGTGCATACTTCAATGGGTTGTCGAGCAGACCGGCTGCAATCAGACCTGCAGGGTGAGCCATATCGATCATGAGGAGAGCGCCTACCTCATCGGCAATCTTGCGCATGCGGGCATAATCCCACTCGCGGCTGTAAGCGCTACCACCACCGATAATCAGTTTTGGTTTGTGCTCAAGAGCCAGCTTCTCCATCTCGTCGTAGTCTACACGGCCTGTTTCCTTGTTCAGGTTGTAACCGATAGGGTTGTAGAGAATACCGGATGTATTGACGTGGCTACCATGAGAGAGGTGTCCGCCGTGGTCGAGGTTCAAGCCCATGAAGGTATCGCCTGGCTTCAATACGGCAAGCAGAACAGCAGCGTTAGCCTGAGCACCAGAGTGAGGCTGTACGTTGGCATACTCAGCACCGAACACCTTCTTTACACGCTCGATGGCGAGGTTCTCTACGATGTCAACTACCTGGCATCCGCCATAATAACGCTTGCCTGGCAGACCCTCGGCATACTTGTTAGTAAGGTAAGAACCCATAGCGTTCATCACCTCGTCACTCACGAAATTCTCAGAAGCGATAAGCTCCATACCCTTCAGCTGGCGCTGATGTTCTCTTTCGATTAAGTCGAAAATCTCTTGATCTTTTACCATTTCCCTTTACTTTTTATGGTTGATGTTTAATGAAATCGGGTGCAAAAATAAGCAATATCTCTCAAACTACCAAATAAATCGTAACATTTTGAGTGATATTGCTTACTTTTTGTTATAAACTACCTGTTTTTATTACTTGCAGAGCTCTACTTTGCCCAATTGCTGCTCTTTGTCGCAGTAGTGGCAACGTACGATACCGAGCACTTTGTCTACGGTATGGAAGAGGGTCTGCATAGGCTCGTTGTTGGTGATGCACTTAGGGTTGTTGCACTTTACGATGCCCTTCAGTGTATCAGGAGTCTTGACGGTCTTCTTCTCTACGATTTCGTAGTCTTTGATGATACTCAGTCCGATGTTAGGCGCAACGACAGAGAGTCGGTTGATTTCCTCATCGGTAAAATACTTGTTGGCAACCTTGATGATGCCCTTCTTGCCAATCTTCTTGCTTGGCAGGTTGTAGCCGATAGTAACAGGAGTCTCCATCTTCTCCAACTGGAGCAGATTTACTACCTGATAGGTCTTTTCGGCTGGTATATGGTCGATTACGGTACCGTTCTCGATAGCCGCAACCACTAATTGACTTTTATTGTTTCCCATCTCTTTTTTTTTAATGTTGAGTGTTGAGTGTTGAGTGTTGAGTGTTGAATGTTGAATGAAGCTTGCGCCCTTGAGGGCCATGTTAGGTGTCCGTTAGGCAACTTAACATTCAACATTCAACATTCAACATTATTCAATGATTGTCTTATCGTTCTTCACATCATCGAGCGAGATGCCGAGGCAGTGGCAGAAGATAGCCTCACGTGCATAGAGACCGTTCTGAGCCTGCTGGATGAAGTATGCATGTGGATCATCATCTACATCGTAAGCAATCTCGTTCACGCGTGGCAGCGGATGCATGATCTTCATGTTCTCCTTAGCCTTGCAGAGCATGTCGCGCTTCAGGATATACACGTTCTTTACGCGTTCATACTCCATCAGGTCGCTGAAACGCTCCTTCTGTACACGGGTCATGTAGAGGATGTCGGCACCTGCAATTACATCTTCGTTAAAGTCCTCGTGCTCAACATATTTGATGTTGTGCTCCTTGCAGTAGAGTTTATACTCTTCTGGCATGGCGAGTTCCTTAGGTGCGATGAAATGGAAAGTAGGATTGAAGTGGCGCATAGCTGTGATAAGTGAGTGAACGGTGCGGCCATATTTGAGGTCACCCACAAGATAGATGTTCAAGTTCTCCAGGGTACCCTGGGTCTTGTAGATAGAGTAGAGGTCGAGCAGGCACTGTGAAGGATGCATGTGAGCGCCGTCGCCTGCATTTACGATAGGCACTGGTGCTACCTCACTGGCATACTGGGCTGCTCCCTCGATGAAATGGCGCATGGCGATTACATCGGCATAGTTGCTTACCATCAGGATGGTATCCTTGAGGGTCTCACCCTTGGTGGTACTGGATGTCTTGGCATCAGAGAAACCAATGACACGGGCACCAAGACGGTTGGCAGCGGTTTGGAAACTGAGTTGGGTACGAGTAGATGGCTCGAAGAAAAGGGTCGCTACGACCTTTCCCTTCAACAACTCCCTGTTCGGGTGCTTTTCGAACTCTTGCGCCATTTCCAGGAGGTACATGATTTTCTCCTTGGAAAGGTCTGCAATGGTCACAAAATTATGTTTTTCCATTTGAAATTTGATTGAATGTTCTAAAATCGCCCACAAAGTTACATAAAAAATCTGATTTATGTGCGATAAGTCAAAACTTTTATGTAATTTTGCACAAATATTTAAAGAAATAGTGATGAGAAAGCGATTTATACATATTTTATGGGCTGTTTTCGGCACTGGAATACTCATGGTAATTCTTGCCTTTGTTGCCATCTGGTTTGGAATGATTGGCTACATGCCCGACATCGAGGATCTGCAGAATCCTATCAACAGATTTGCCACCCAGGTTTACTCTGCCGATGGCAAGGTGCTTGGTACGTGGAACCTGAACAAGGAGAACCGTATCGTGATTCCTTACAAGAAAATGTCACCTTATTTAATAAAGGCACTGGTGGCTACTGAGGATGAGCGATTCTATGAGCATTCAGGTATCGACTTCCGTGCACTGGGACGTGCCATCGTCAAGCGTGGTATCCTGGGACAGACTAATGCGGGTGGTGGAAGTACCATCACGCAGCAGCTCGCCAAGCAGCTTTATTCTGAGAAGGCAGGCAGTACGATGGAACGATTGTTGCAGAAGCCGATAGAGTGGGTGATTGCGGTGAAGCTGGAACGCTATTATACCAAAGAGGAGATTCTGGCTCTCTATCTCAACTACTTCGATTTCCTGCACAATGCTGTAGGAATCAAGACGGCGGCCAATACCTATTTTAATAAGGAACCGAAGAATCTGACCCTCTGTGAGTCGGCAACGCTCATCGGACTGTGCAAGAATCCGTCGCTCTTCAATCCGGTTCGCTATCCGGAGAGAGCGAGGGAGCGCAGAAATGTGGTTCTTTCGCAGATGGTGAAGGCGGGATATCTGAGCCGGAGCGAGTATAGCCAGTATGCTGCTGAGCCGCTGACACTCAATTTCCACCGTACCGACCATAAGGATGGTTCGGCTACTTATCTGCGTGAGTTCCTTCGCCAGTATATGATGGCTAAGCGTCCGGAGCGCAGTGATTATCCTTCTTGGAACCGTGCCCAGTTTGTGGTGGATTCTATCCAGTGGGATAATGATCCGCTCTATGGATGGTGCAACAAGAACTATAAGAAGGATGGTTCGCCATATAATGTATACAGTGATGGACTGAAGGTGTTTACAACTATCGATAGCCGTATACAGCAGTATGCGGAAGAGGCTATGTATCAGCATGTAGCCCGCTATCTGCAGCCTCGCTTCAGTGCAGAGATAGCCCGCAAACCAAGCTCGCCATACAGCGATAAGCTGACACCGCAACAGATTAAGAGTATACTGAACCGCAGTATCACCCAGAGTGAGCGTTACCGTACGATGAAGGCTGCGGGATATTCTGAGGATGAAATCAATGCGGCATTCCGCAAGAAGCAGGAGATGACCGTATTTACCTATCATGGTGATATTGATACGCTGATGAGTCCGCTCGATTCTATCCGTTATTACAAGAGTTTTCTGCGTAGCGGTTTTATGAGCATGGATCCTAAGACGGGTGCTGTGAAGGCGTATGTGGGTGGATTGGATTATACTCATTTCATGTATGATATGGTGAGTCTGGGACGCCGGCAGGTGGGTTCTACCATCAAGCCGTTCCTTTACAGTCTGGCGATGTCTAACGGCTTCCAGCCTTGCGATCTGGCGCCTAACCGTCAGCGGACCTATATGGTGGCAGGTCGTCCGTGGACACCTCGCAATGCCAACCATTCACGTGCCGGACAGATGGTACCGCTGAGTTGGGGATTGGCGCAGAGTAGCAACTGGGTGAGTGCTTATCTGATGAGTAAGCTCAATCCGCAGCAGTTCGTACAGATGTTGCGCGACTTCGGCATCAACAGTCCTGATATCCATGCATCCATGAGTCTCTGTCTGGGACCATGTGAGGTAAGTGTCAGCGAGATGGTGAGCGCTTATACCGTATTTGCCAACCACGGCATCCGTACTGCTCCAATGTTTGTGAGCCGTATCGAGGATAATGAAGGTAATACGATTGCTACCTTCCAGCCACGTATGAACGAGGTGATCAGTGCCGATAATGCCATGAAGATGCTCACCATGCTGATGGGCGTTGTGGATAATGGTACGGCAGGAAGACTGCGCTACCGTTATAACCTGGAAGGACAGATTGGCGCCAAGACCGGTACTACCAATAACAACAGCGACGGTTGGTTTATCGGCTTTACTCCACAACTCGTAAGTGGCTGCTGGGTAGGTGGTGAGGAGCGTGATATCCACTTCGATTCCATGAGTATGGGTCAGGGTGCTACCATGGCTTTGCCTATCTGGGCGATATTCATGAAGAAGGTTTATGCTGACCCGTCGCTGGGTATCAGTCCTGCTATCAAGTTCGATTTGCCGGAAGACTACAATCCTTGTTCCCGCAAGGCAGCCGAACAGGATGACTTTGAGGAAGTAGGAGGTGGCAGCATCGACGAAGTTTTCGAATAAAAACCAAGGCATTCGCCATTTTTGCATGTATTTATTTTAAATAGTGCAAAAATGGCGAATGTTATTTGTTTATATGCATTTTTTTTTGTATTTTTGCAGAGTTTTAGAACACATGCATAGCCCGAATGATGTTTCTTCGGGTTTTTCAAAATAGAAATAAAATAAAAAATCATTATAATGAACGTTTCATACAAATGGCTTAAAGAATACGTCGATTTCGATTTGACACCACAGGAGACTGCGGACGCGTTGACCTCTTGCGGACTCGAAGTTGACGCTTTGGAAGAAGTTCAGTCTGTCAAGGGCGGACTGAAAGGTCTCTATGTTGGTAAAGTATTGACATGCGAGGAGCATCCTAATAGTGATCACCTCCATGTTACAACCGTTGACTTGGGTAAGGGCGAACCTCAGCAGATTGTCTGTGGTGCTCCTAACGTTGCTGCAGGTCAGAAGGTTATCGTGGCTGATTTGGGCTGCGTGCTTTACGATGGCGACCAGAGTTTTACCATTAAGAAGAGCAAACTCCGCGGTGTTGAGAGTTTGGGTATGATCTGTGCTGAGGATGAGATTGGTGTAGGTACCTCTCACGACGGCATCATCGTACTCCCAGAAGATGCTCCGGTAGGTCAGCCTGCTGCTGAGTATTATCACCTGGAGAGCGACTGGCTCATCGAGATTGATATCACAGCCAACCGTGCTGATGCGCTCGGTCACTGGGGTGTAGCCCGCGACCTGTATGCCTGGTTGAAGCAGAATGGCTACAAGACAAGCTTGCATCGCCCATCTTGCGATGAGTTTGTGGTAGACAACGAGGATCTTCCTATCGATGTTGAAATTCAGAATACTGAGGCTTGCAAGCGTTATGCCTGTGTAAGCATCACCGGTTGTGAGGTGAAGGAAAGTCCTAAGTGGTTGCAGGATAAGCTGAACATCATCGGCTTGCGACCTATCAACAATATCGTGGATATCACCAACTACATCATGATGGCATACGGCCAGCCATTGCACTGCTTCGATGCAGACATGGTTACCGGTCATAAGATTGTAGTTCGTACCCAGCCAGAGGGCACCAAGTTTGTTACTCTCGATGGCGAGGAGCATACCTTGGGTGAGCACGACCTGAGCATCTGTAATGCTGAGGAGCCTATGTGTATCGCCGGTATCTTCGGCGGTAAGGGTTCTGGTACTTACGAGACAACCAAGGATGTAGTCTTGGAGAGTGCTTACTTCCATCCTACATGGATTCGCAAGAGCGCTCGCCGTCATGGTTTGAGCACAGATGCCAGCTACCGTTTTGAGCGTGGTGTAGATCCAAACGGACAGATTTATGCTTTGAAGCAGGCTGCCATCCTCTGCAAGCAGTTGGCTGGCGGTAAGATTTCCATGCAGATCAAGGATGTATATCCAGAGCCAATGCAGGATTTCCCTGTTCGTCTGAACTATGAGTATGCGCATCGCCTCATCGGTAAGGAGATTGGTGCTGAGACCATCAAGAACATTGCCACATCTCTCGAGATGAAGATTGTGAAGGAGGATGCTGAGGGTATCGACCTCCTGGTTCCTGCTTATCGCGTAGACGTTCAGCGTCCTTGCGACGTAGTAGAGGATATTCTCCGTATCTACGGATATAATAATGTGGAGATTCCAACCCAGTTGAAGAGTTCCCTGACTGTTCAGGGTGATGAGGACAAGGCTTATCACAGCCAGAACCTCGTGGCAGAGCAGCTGGTAGGCGAGGGCTTCATGGAGATTCTCAACAACTCTCTGAGCAAGGCTAGCTACTATACCGACTTCGACCTCAACAAGTATCCTAACGAGACAACCGTGAAGGTGATGAACCCATTGAGTGCTGATCTCGGTGTGATGCGCCAGACGATGCTGTTCGGCGGTTTGGAGAGCGTGGTTCGCAACATCAATCATAAGAGCCAGAACCTGAAGTTCTTCGAGGTGGGTAACACCTATATATATAATAAGGAGAAGTGGAGCGAGGAGAGTCCTATCAAGGCTTACTCTCAGGAGGCTCACATGTCTCTCTTCATCACCGGTAAGCGCGTAGAGGGCAGTTGGGCTCATGCTGATGAGCAGAGCAACATCTACGAGCTGAAGGCTGTGGTAGAGAATATTCTCCGCCGTGTGGGTATGCCACAGAACAACGTGGTTATCAAGCACAGCGACAATAACATCTTCTCTAAGGGCGTAAATTACGAGACCCGTGCCGGTAAGGTATTGGTAGAACTGGGTATCCTGAGCCTGAAGTTGAAGAAAGCATTCGATATTGAGCAGGATGTATTCTATGCTGATATCCACTGGGATAACCTGATGAAGGCAGTGAAGAAGGTGAACCTTACTTATACTGACATCAGCAAGTATCCTTCAGTGAGCCGCGACCTTGCATTGCTCGTAGATAAGAATGTAGAGTTCGCTCAGATTGAGCAGATTGCCCGCCAGACAGAGAAGAAACTTCTGAAGAGCGTTGTTCTCTTCGATGTTTACGAGGGTGAGCATTTGCCAGAGGGCAAGAAGAGTTATGCCGTTAACTTCATCCTGCAGGATGAGGAGAAGACTCTGAATGACAAGCAGATAGATGCTATCATGAAGAAGCTCATTGCCAACCTTACAAGCAAGCTCAATGCAGAATTGAGATAATGCAGAAGGTGCTCAGTGCAGAATTAAGATAATATTATAAACAAACGATAAACATTTAAAATTTTATTCCAATGGGAAGAGCATTTGAATATCGTAAAGCTACAAAGCTGAAAAGATGGGGCCACATGGCCAAGACATTTACTAAGTTGGGTAAGCAGATTGCTATTGCTGTGAAGGCAGGCGGTCCAGAACCAGAGAACAACCCATCATTGCGTGCTATCATCGCTAACTGTAAGCGTGAGAACATGCCTAAGGATAACATCGCTCGTGCCATCAAGAACGCTTGTGGCAAGGATACCAGCGATTACAAGGAAGTAACATACGAGGGATATGGCCCTCACGGAGTGGCTGTCTTCGTTGATACTCTGACAGACAACACTACACGTACTGTTGCTGACGTTCGTTCTATCTTCAACAAGTTCAGCGGAAACTTGGGTACTACAGGTTCTCTGTCTTTCCTCTTCGACCACAAGGCTGTGTTCACCTTCAAGAAGAAGGAAGGTCTGGATATGGATGAGATGATTCTCGACCTGATCGACTACGGCGTAGAAGATGAGTTTGATGAGGATGAGGAGAACAACGAAATCACTATCTACGGTGCTCCTACAAGCTTCGGCGAAATTCAGAAGCACCTGGAGGCTGAGGGTTTCGAGGTAACTGGTGCTGAGTTCACTTACATCCCTAACGATTTGAAGGATGTAACTCCTGAGGAGCGCGAAACTATCGACAAGATGGTTGAGAAGTTGGAAGAGTTTGACGATGTTCAGACTGTTTATACCAACATGAAGCCAGAAATTCCTGCAGACGCAGAATAAGCATTATGTTGCAGCAAGACAAACAGGATAAGTTGCAGAAGGTAACTTATCAGACTCATGGCACCTGCTCAAAATACATCTGCATCAGTATAGATGAAGATGGAAATGGGCAGGATGCCCAGTTCATCGGAGGCTGCGATGGCAATACCAAGGGCGTTTGTGCTTTGATTAAAGGCATGAAGGCAAAGGAGGTCATCGCCCGACTGAAGGGTATCACTTGTGGCAATAAGCCTACAAGCTGTCCAGACCAGTTGGCGACAGCTTTGCAGGAAATGGGATATTAAGAGTGTTTTAGGAGGGTGTGTCATAAGTCACATCCAATACGCCCTGAAAGGGCAGAAGCTCCTAGCCCAGGGCAGCGCCCTGGGTTATTACAGACGCAAACTTGTCGCCCTGTAAGGGCAAAAGCTTTAAAATACCTGGCAGTATACAAAGCTTTTGCCCTTACAGGGCGTCTTGCTGATTGCCATTATACCCAGGGCGCTGCCCTGGGAGGGCACTGAAAAAGTAAAATCCACTTTCAGATTGAAAGTTAATGACGGACAAATCGTAGTTTTATCCTTCTTTTTCTGTCAAATACAGCCTTATTAAGACGATTTATGGAAAGAGAAGTTATAAATCGTAACCTTTTTCCGTTTTAGTCCTTAAAAATGGGGACTTTTTCAGTGCCCTCCCTGGGCTAGGAGCTTCTGCCCTTTCAGGGCGTCTTGCTGCCATTATCTGGACTTATGACACACCTTCCTTTTCTAATACTTGAAGGTATCATCCAGCAACACCTCCTTCGGGTTCTTAGCCGAATGATATACGAAACGGAAGGTGAAATGCTCTTCCTTATATTTCTTCAGACCAGGGTTGTTGTCCAGGGCTTCCTTCTGAATCTTATGGAGTTTACCCTTGTTGGCATCAATCGCCTTCTTGTTATCTGCCTTGTTTCTCAAAGAGATATAGTACGTATATATCTTCTTGGTTTTATCAAATGCAGCACTGTCAGTCCTGGCGTCGTTGACGTATGGAGTAGGACAGTATTTTTCAGTATATTCCTTGGCTTCACGAGCCGCTTTGTCCTCCAGACTTTCTGTACAAGAAACGAGCAAAGAAGCAAAAATACCGATGTAAATCAACTTTTTCTTCATGATTTTTCTATTTTTTATCTAAAAATCTCTATTATTTTCAATATTTTGTGCAAAGATACGAAAAAAAATACTATCTTTGCACTCTAAAGAGAGAAAATTATATGGAGAATATAAATAAAATAAGAAATTTCTGCATTATTGCACATATAGACCATGGTAAAAGTACCTTGGCAGACCGACTTCTGGAGAAGACTCAGACCATCAAGATTACTGAAGGACAGATGCTTGATGATATGGATTTGGAAAGAGAACGGGGTATCACTATCAAGAGTCACGCTATCCAAATGGAATATAAGGCAAAGGATGGACAGACCTATATCCTGAATCTTATCGATACTCCGGGACACGTTGACTTCTCATACGAAGTTTCCCGTTCCATCGCTGCTTGCGAGGGAGCACTGCTGGTTGTTGACGCCACTCAGGGCGTTCAGGCACAGACCATTTCAAACCTCTATATGGCTATTGAACATGACCTGGAGATTATTCCGGTAATCAATAAGATAGATATGCCTTCAGCTATGCCTGATGAGGTAGAAGACGAAATTGTAGACCTGATCGGTTGCAAGCATGAGGATATCCTCCGTGCTTCTGGTAAGACCGGTGAAGGTGTAGAAGATATATTGGAAGCTGTCGTTAATCGTGTTCCTGCACCGGTAGGAGACGACAAGGCACCGCTTCAGGCATTGATTTTCGACTCTGTATTCAACTCTTTCCGCGGAATCATCGCCTATTTCAAGATAGAGAATGGTGTGATCCGTAAGGGTGATAAGGTGAAGTTCTTCAATACCGGCATGGAATATGATGCTGATGAAATCGGTGTATTGAAGATGGATATGATTCCACGCCAGGAATTGGGGACCGGTGAGGTAGGTTATATCATCTCGGGCATCAAGAATGCTACCGAGGTAAAGGTGGGTGATACCATTACTCATATCGCCCGTCCTTGCGACAAGGCGATTGCGGGTTTCCAGGAAGTGAAACCTATGGTCTTCGCCGGTGTTTATCCTATCGATCCTAGCGATTACGAGAATCTGCGTGCATCGCTCGAAAAACTGCAGCTCAATGATGCTTCATTGACTTTCTCGCCAGAGAGTTCTGTGGCTTTGGGCTTCGGTTTCCGTTGCGGATTCCTCGGTTTGCTCCACATGGAAATCGTACAGGAGAGACTGGACCGTGAGTTTAATATGGATGTCATCACTACCGTACCTAACGTATCTTATATGGTATACGACAAGCAGGGCGGTGAGAAAGAGGTTCACAATCCTTCCGGATTGCCAGACCCAACTCTGATTGATCATATTGAGGAACCATATATCCGGGCAACCATCATTACGGCTACCAATTTTATTGGACCTATCATGAAACTCTGTCTGGATAAACGAGGCGAACTCATCAACCAGGAATATGTGAGTGGAAACCGTGTTGAGCTCCACTTCATGTTGCCGTTGGGAGAAATCGTCATCGACTTCTATGATAAGCTGAAGAGTATCTCCAAGGGATATGCTTCGTTCGATTATCATATCGATTCATTCCGTCCTTCCGACCTGGTGAAACTCGATATCCTGTTGAATGGAGAGCCTGTAGATGCATTGAGTACTTTGACTCACCGCGATAACTCTGTGAGCTTCGGCCGCAGAATGTGCGAGAAGTTGAAGGACCTGATACCTCGTCAGCAGTTCGATATTGCTATCCAGGCAGCTATCGGTGCCAAGATTGTGGCACGCGAGACTGTTAAGCAGGTGCGCAAGGATGTTACCGCCAAATGTTATGGTGGTGACGTGAGCCGTAAGCGCAAGTTGCTTGAGAAGCAGAAGAAGGGTAAGAAGCGCATGAAGCAGATTGGAAATGTGGAAGTTCCACAGAAAGCCTTCCTGGCTGTGCTCAAACTCGACTAATGATTTAATATAAGTATAAAGTAAAAGGAGGTTAAGTATTATGGTAGACTTTAAAGTAATTACCCCTAAGCGTGATATTGCGCGCGAGCTGGCGCGTAAATATAGTACGATGACTCATGATGAGCTCGATGTGATGGAAGATATCCTGGAGCCTATCAAGTATGGCAAGGGCGAGATGATCTTGCCTGAAGGTGAACAGTGCATGGGTATCTCGTACATCGAGAAGGGATTGATACGCCAATTTTACTTAAAGAATGGCAAGGAGGTGACTGAACATCTGGGTGTGGATCATTCCATCTTTATGTGCATTGAGAGCCTCTTTAAGGAAGAGCCTACCCGCCTGCAGGTGGAAGCTTTGGAGCCTACGCTGGTGTATATGCTACCGAAGAAGAAGCTGGAGGCGGCTGCTATGCGTAATGTCAATATCCAGATGCTTTATCGTAAAATACTGGAAGAGAGTTTGATTCAGTCTCAGATTCATGCCGATCTGATGCGATTTGAGTCAGCACCTAATAAATATAAGCGCCTGTGCGAAATGAACCCACAGGTGGTTCTGCGTGCTCCGCTTACCTATATCGCAAGCTATCTGCAGATGACTCCGGAAACGCTGTCCAGAATCCGCTCGAATACTTTATTATAATTTATAACTTACTGAACTTTCGCATGTTTTGCCCCACACGCCCTGAAAGGGCAGAAGCTCCTAGCCCAGGGCATCGCCCTGGGTATTACGGACGCAAACCTGTCGCCCTGTAAGGGCAAAAGCTTTAAAATACCGGACAATAAATAAAGCTTTTGCCCTTACAGGGCGTCTTGCTAATTGCCATTATACCCAGGGCGATGCCCTGGGCTAGGAGCTTTTGGGCCTTCA
>OLIV01000973.1_pt1 | contig 15365 bp, 10 predicted proteins | sample 1601411 | NCBI WGS metagenome assembly OLIV01 (sample SAMN03922450, study PRJEB24848) | human gut metagenome | isolation source: stool sample | host: Homo sapiens | place: Germany | collected 2009-11 | reverse complement strand
GCCATGCTGGCCTCCTGCGGACAGAATTCAGCAGAATATAAGAAGCTGAAAGCAGAAAACGACTCTCTGAGAATCGAAAACACCAAAAGCAATGCCGAGATGGATGAAATCCTCGGAACCCTCAATGACGTAGAGGCTGACATCCAGTCTATTCGTGATGCAGAAAATTATCTCAACATACAGCAACAAAAGGGAGATCTGAATAAGAGTAATCGCGAACAGATCAAAGAAAACATGCAGTTGATCAGCGAAACACTGAAAAAGAACAAACAGCAGATCAGCGAACTGGAAGAGAAACTGAAAAAGAGCGGAATCCAATCCTCGGCTTTGAGGAAAACAATCAGCCGCCTTTCTTCCGAACTTGACCAGAAAGCCAATATGATTGTCACGCTACAGGAAGATCTGGCAAAGAAGAATGTTCGTATCCAGGAATTGGACGAAATGGTTGCTTCCTTGAACGAAGACGTGGAAGACTTGTCCACTACAACTGCGGCCCAGTCCGAGAAGTTGCAGGAACAGGACAAACAACTTCATACTGCTTATTATTGCTTCGGCACGGCGAAAGAACTGAAAGACCAAAAAATCCTTTCCGGTGGCGGCTTGTTTGCCAAATCCAAAGTATTGCAGAGCGGCTTCAATAAAGATTATTTCATTTCTATCGATATCCGCGAAGTGAAGGAAATCCCGCTGTTCGCAGGCAAGGCAAAGCTGAAATCCAATCACCCGGAAGGTTCTTACGAATTTGTGAAGGACGAGGACGGCAATATGACATTGAAAATCACGGACGAAAAAGCGTTCTGGAGCCTTGGCAAGTATTTGGTGATTGAAGTAGGATGATGAAATACAAAAGTCTTTTTATTGATTTGGACGATACCCTCTGGGACACGTACCATAATAATAAGGAATGCCTCGAAGAAGTATATACCGCTCACCACTTTGACCGGTATTATGCCTCCTTCGAGGCTTTTTTCGAGATCTACTGGCCACACAACAACCTGCTATGGGAACAGTACCGCAACAATGAAATAGACCGCCAGACATTGATCATCGAACGTTTTCGCTATATGCTCCGCCCGTTAGGGATAGAAGACACAAAATCGGTACTGGCGATCAACAACGATTTCCTGCAACGAACAACCCGCAAGACACGCCTAGTACCGGGAGCAATCGAGCTATTGGAATACCTGCGTCCCTCCTATCGCATGTATATCCTGTCCAATGGTTTCCGGGAAGTCCAATTCAAAAAGCTCTGCAATTCCGGTCTGGCCCCCTATTTCAAAAGGATGATCCTATCTGAAGATGCCTGCATCCAGAAACCTCATAAGGAGATTTTCGATTTCGCCCTTAAAAACACCAACTCCCGCCGAAGCGAAAGCCTGATGATCGGCGACAGTTGGGAAGCCGACATTATCGGTGCCCACAATTCCAAAATCGACCAGCTATGGCTGAATCCGAAAGGGCTGCCGGCAAAAGAATTCATACCGACTTACACGGTTGGAAGCTTGGAGGAGATCAAACGGATCTTATGACTTACACCTAAAAGAAAAGGAACCGGAAAAGCCGTCTTCCTGCCCTTTCCGATTCCTTCCCTCTCTTCAGGATGCCTCCTGTCAAAAATTATAATGGAAACCGATGCTGATATTTTCCGTGTCGAAGTTCACACCTCCAAAATCAGAAGTTCCGTTGTACGAATCGCTATAACCAAGAAATCCGACTTTAGTGACAAAAGATATATGTTCCGTCGCTTTCAAAGAAAGTCCCGGACGCAATCCCAACCGGAAACCGGTATCACCGTCACCGGCAGCAATCCCAATCGTCCCATCGACAAACAATCCCACAATACCCGTCTTATAAAACGTATAGCGAGCATACGGAGCAAACTGGAAACGGTTATAATCATCGTAATGCGTATAACCGATTTCACCCCCCCACGGCCCATTGGTCAGTCAAATGACATCCTACTTCCGGTGAGATCTGGAAAACAAACTCACTATCTTCACTACCGACTGTAAAACCACCGCCAATATACACCTCCTGTGCACCGACCGAGCAAATCGCCATAAAGGCAATCATGCATGAAACAAATAACTTCTTCATTTTACTTTATTATATATAAATATTATTAGAACTCTGAGGTAAAATGGAATTTGATATCGGGGAAATCCTGCTGTGCCATCATCAACACATAGCTGGAATCGGCCAGATAGACATCGCGGCCCTCTTTGTCGAGCGCCATATATTGAGCTTTACGGCGTTTGAAGTTTTCAAGAGCGGCAGCATTATCGCTTTCTATCCAGCAAGCCTTATAGAGGCTGATCGGTTCCCACTTACACTGTGCGCCGTATTCGTGGAGCAAGCGGTACTGGATCACTTCGAACTGCAATTGTCCGACCGTACCGATAATCTTACGTCCGTTGAACTGGTTGGTAAAAAGCTGGGCGACGCCTTCATCCATCAACTGCTCGATGCCCTTGTTCAACTGCTTGGCCTTCATAGGATCGGCATTCTCGATATATTTGAACATTTCAGGAGAGAAACTCGGCAATCCTTTGAAATGAAGTTCTTCACCGGAAGTCAGCGTATCACCGATCTTGAAGTTTCCGGTATCAGGCAAACCGATGATATCGCCGGCAAAAGCCTCGTCCACTACTTCCTTCTTCTGCGCCATGAAAGCCGTAGGACTGCTGAAACGCATCATCTTTCCGAAACGGACATGCTTGTAGTTGGCATTACGTTCGAAACGGCCGGAACAGATCTTCACGAAAGCAATACAACTGCGATGATTCGGGTCCATATTGGCATGGATCTTGAAAACGAAACCGGAGAAGGCATCCTCTTCCGGATCGACCACCCGTTCCACGGCCGACACGGGACGGGGAGAAGGAGCGATATTGATAAAGCAATCCAGCAGTTCTTTCACCCCGAAGTTATTCAAGGCAGAACCAAAGAACACGGGAGCGATATCTCCTTTCAGGTAGGTATCGACATCGAACTCGGGATAAACACCTTCTATCAGTTCGATATCGGAACGGAGCTTTTCTGCCTGTCCGGCCTCGATATAGTTTTCAAGTTCCGGGCTGTTGATATCCTTAAATTCCACGTTTTCCGTCACATACTGCTTGCTCGGAGTATAGAGGTTCAGTTTCTGTTCATATATATTATAGACCCCCCGGAACCGTTGTCCCATGTCGATCGGCCAGCTCAGCGGACGCACATGGATATGCAGTTCTTCTTCGATCTCGTCCAGCAAGTCGAACGGGTCCTTACCGTCACGGTCCATCTTATTGACAAACACGATCACGGGAGTCTTACGCATACGGCAGACTTCCATCAGCTTACGGGTCTGGGCTTCCACACCTTTTGCGGTATCGATCACGATAATAACGCTATCCACAGCCGTCAGCGTACGAAACGTATCTTCAGCGAAATCCTGGTGGCCGGGCGTATCGAGGATATTGATTTTATGGCCGGAATAATCGAAAGCCATCACGGAGGTTGCGACGGAGATTCCACGCTGCTTTTCAATTTCCATCCAGTCGGAGGTAGCTGTCTTCTTGATCTTGTTAGACTTTACGGCTCCTGCCACATGAATGGCACCTCCAAAGAGCAACAATTTTTCGGTAAGAGTCGTCTTACCGGCATCCGGGTGGCTGATAATAGCAAACGTTCTTCTTCTCTCAATCTCTTCTGAATACTGACTCATTGTTATTTATCTTATTTTGTTATTCTTTTCATACATTCACGCAGACTCGCTTCCCAATGGGATATACTGATCTTATAGATCGTTTTGATCTTAGCCTTGTTCAGGACACTGAAATGCGGACGGGCAGCCTTCGCCGGATAATCTTTGGACTCGATCGGGAGAACACGGCAGGGGGCATTCCCTAACTCCATAATCTTCACGGCAAAATCATACCAACTGCAAACCCCTTCGTTAGAATAATGATAGATACCGGGAACGAAAGCATCCGCCTCCGCCTGCACCAACACCGCAAAAATGGCAGCCGCCAGATCCCCGGCATACGTCGGCGAACCAATCTGGTCGAACACGACAGACAACTGTTCCCGTTCATTTCCCAGACGCAACATCGTCTTGACAAAATTATTACCGAACTCGGAGTACAACCATGCCGTACGGATGATTACCGCATCCGGGCACACCTCCTGCAAAGCCTGTTCACCGGCAAGTTTCGTACGCCCGTAGACAGAGGCCGGACAAGTATTGTCCGTTTCCACATAAGGCAAATGATTTGTGCCGTCAAACACATAGTCGGTAGAAACATGGATCACCCTCGCCCCAGCCATACGTGCCGCCTCGCCCAAGTTTCGTACGGCATCCCGGTTGATACGAAGGCAAAGAGCTTCGTCATCCTCCGCCTTATCCACAGCCGTATAGGCGGCACAATTGATGATATAATCGACTTGCTTCTCCTTAACAAAAGCATTCACGGCTTGAGCATCGCAGATGTCAAGCGTATCCACATCCGTAAACACAAACGCATATTGCGGATATCCGGCAGCTAACCGACGGATCGAATTGCCCAGTTGCCCGTTAGCCCCTGTTACTAAAATCGTTTTCATCTTGTCTTATTCTTCTAATTTCAGTTCCCCATTCATATCTTCACGATACTTCTCGGCCAGAAGTGCCAGGAACGAACTGATCTGTTTGATCCCCTCCATCGTTTCAGGGCTGATTTCCTTCCCTTGCATCTTCAGCATCAGGAAACCGTAAATAGCATTGAAGCAAGTCTCCAACTCAGGCAAGTCCTCGCCGCCCGATTTGGCACGGAGCTGAACGATAAAGGGGAGTGTTTTATAATAGGCCGCCCCATACACCATTTCCTTCGGCGATTTCAAAAGACGGAGGTGCAGATCGGTCAGGGCAATGATCACATTCTTGTTCAGCTGGATATGTCCCTTTTCCATCACCCCTTCGGAACGCATCATCTCGATTAGCTCCTCATACCATTTGGCGATTTCTTCCTTTATATCGTCCGGTTGGTCGTAACGATCTACAACCGTGCGGCGGATCGAATCCATATCGAAGTTATTGGCACGTATCAGGTCTTCCACCTGCCACATGTACAACAGATATTCGGCTATATTTTCTTTTCTTTTTCGTCTTGCAATAATCATGGTTGCAAAGATACACTATATTCGGATAATGCCTGATAAAAATCCGCATCTTTTACACCTAACTGGCGGCAGGCCAGGCGGGCAGCATTCAGGTTGATCAGGAAAAAGCGATCCGGAATATAGACGGGAAAGTCCCCGTAGCGAGTCTGCAAATAGGTCTTTCCCTCTTTCTCGACCACGACATGCTGGTCGTAAGGCATGGCTGTAATGTCTTCGCGAACCTCTTGCGCAAGCTGTTTGACAACCGGATCGCCGTCGAAATAAATCAGCTTTCCCCCGCGTTCGATAGAAGAGGCGAACGTACGGAAAGTCGTATGGTAGGCCTCCGGTGTGGCGTGGTCGGTAGCGGAAGTCCACATCAGATTGGTCAGAATAGCGATATGCGGACGATAGAACTCCAGCTGGAACCGTTTCTCCAAAGCAGACGTTACATGCTCATCACCTTCGATAATCGCGATCCGAGCTTCATAACTCAGATGCACACGGTCGGGCAACAAGGGGACTTCGCTGGTCAACGCATAGTCGAACGCCAGTTTCTGCCGCTTCAGGGCGCACACAATCATCGAGATGATTGTCTTCTTTCCCCGGCTACCGGCAACAACAACCCGCGTCTTCTCTTTCGTCCGCTGAAAGATGAATTCAGGTATCGAAAGCACTAATAATCCCAGTTCCTTTGCACGTATCAATTCGGGGTTATCCTGCCGGACTGCGGCCCCTAATACCACAAAATGTATATCTTTAGTTAATCTCTCCGGGAACCACCCGTCTCCATGACAAGTACACCCCTCTTTTTCCAGTCTGGCAAGGGTCGTATCAGTCAGTCCAACACCGGATACACTTACTTCATATCCTTTTTGGTGGATAGCCAGGGCTAAGTCAAACAACAGAGGCTCGGTTACGGAGATTAAATGAACTTTTCGCATCACTCAGATTTTGCCTGCAAATGTACACAATTTCATTCACGCTTCGCATGGGTTTGAAAGAAAAAACTTCCCTATCTTTGTTGGAAAAAGTATAATTTATGGATATTCAACTTATAGACACAGGCTTTTTCCATGCAGACGGAGGTGCCATGTTCGGTGCGATTCCCAAAACTGCTTGGAGCCGCCGTTATCCAAGCGATAAACAAAATGGATGCATCTTGGCTATGCGCAGCATGTTAGTCCGCGACGGGAACGGGAAGATCGTACTCGTCGACAACGGGGCGGGCAACAAACACCTAAAACAACTCAGCTATTACAACTTCTTCGACCTGGTCGATCTGAAGGATGAACTTCAAAGGCGGGATGTTGCCTGTGAGGATGTTACAGATGTCATACTCACACATCTCCACTTCGACCATTGCGGATATACGACACAAAAAGAAGAGCAGACCGGTGGAAAGCATCTCTTCAAAATGGCCTTCCCAAACGCCATCCACTGGGTAAGCCGTGCACAGTGGGAGAACTTCCTTCACCCGAACGCACTCGAAGCCGACTCCTATTTCATCGAAAACATGCAGGCCGTCTACGACAGCGGCAAGCTTCGCCTCATCGAAAATGACACGAATCTCTGCCCCGGCATCGACCTGCGGCTGTTCGACGGACATACGCCGGGGCAAATCGCACCTTATATCACGACACCTGAGCGCACTTATGTCTTCGCCGGCGATGTCATCCCGTTGGCGGCAAGCGTCTCGCCCCTCTGGATCTCGGCATACGACACCTATCCTGTCGTTTCCTACAACGAAAAAATGCGGATGCTGGAAGAAGCTGCCTCAGAGAAACAGGCAGTCATCTACTGTCACGACGCCTATACTCAGTGTACTACCGTGAAAAAGGTGAACGACTTTTTCAAGGCAGATCAAAAAGTTTCACTTTTTTCCATAGGGTGAAAATAAAGTCTCCCGCAGGTAAAAATAAAGTTTCATCGACAGGAAACTACAACAAGATTACTACCGGACTAAAGAAAAAGCCGGTTGTATTGTAGGGCAGTCTGCTATTTATCTTTATCTTTGTCTGATTATAATCATAAATTAATCCTGATCATCATGAAAAAGACAATCTTCGCTTCACTGACAATCCTGACATTCTCGGCCCTGATGTTCTGTTGCAGCAATGCTCCCAAGCAGGAGAAAGTGCTTCGCCACGTTGTCATGTTCGGTTTCAAGCCAGAAGTATCCGCCCAACAGATCAAGGAAGTCGAAGAAGCTTTCTGTGCACTTCCCTCCCAGATAGACCTGATCAAAGGGTACGAATGGGGAACGGATTGCAGCCCCGAAGGATTGCAACAGGGATTGACGCACTGTTTCTTCCTGACTTTCCATTCGGATGCCGACCGAGACGCCTACCTGATCCATCCGGCGCATAAGGCTTTCGGGAAAGTATTAGGAGACAAAGCTTCTGCCGTCACCGTCGTGGACTACTGGACCAAATAAGAATTATTATTTTTCTCACTTATAACATTTTAAACGCATGAACAAACTAACAAAGTATGCATGTATCCTGACAACCCTGGCCGGAGCCGTGGCTTGTTCGGGAGGTAAAAAAGCACAAGGAGACTATGCCATTATCCCGCTTCCTCAAGAAGTGGTGACACAAGGCAGCGCCCCGTTCCTGTTGAAACCGTCTACCCCGATCTCTTATCAGGAAGGTGATGCGGAAATGGAACAGACCGCCCGTTTCCTTGCCTCCTATGTCAAAGAGGCTACGGGATATGAACCGAAAGTGATTACCGGGAATGCGGACAAAGGCATTCATCTGTCAATCGCTTCCGACATCCGGAACCCGGAAGGCTACCGCCTGCTGGTCAGCGAGAACGGCATCGAGATCGCCGGAGCATCCAACGCCGGTATTTTCTATGGCGTGCAGACCTTGCGTAAGTCTATCCCCGCCGTGGCCGAAGGAATGGACATCGAACTTCCGGCCGCCAGTATCAACGACTATCCGCGTTTCCCGTATCGCGGTATGCACCTCGATGTTTCCCGGCACTTCTTCCCGGTAGATTCGGTCAAGAAGTTCATCGATATTCTTGCCTTGCACAATATGAACCGCTTCCACTGGCACCTGACAGACGACCAGGGATGGCGCATCGAGATCAAGAAATATCCGGAACTGACCCAGATCGGGGCGCAACGCAAGGAAACCGTCATCGGCCGTAACTCCGGCAAATATGACGGCAAGCCGTATGGCGAAGGCATGTTCTATACGCAAGACGAAATCCGCGACGTAATCGCTTACGCCCAAGAACGTTTCATCACGATCATCCCCGAAATAGACCTTCCGGGACACCAGTTGGCAGCTATCACGACTTATCCGGACCTGGGTTGTACGGGCGGACCGTATGAAGTATGGACCCAGTGGGGCGTATCGGACGATGTGATCTGTGCCGGCAATGAAAAGGCAATGACCTTCCTCGAAGACGTGCTCGGCGAGGTGATCGATCTTTTCCCGTCCGAATATATCCATGTCGGTGGCGATGAAGCCGGGAAGTCCGCCTGGAAGAAATGTCCGAAATGCCAGGCTTTGATGAAGGAAAAAGGAATGAAGAACGTGGACGAGCTTCAGAGTTACATGATTCACAGGGCTGAGGAGTTTCTGAATTCGAAAGATCGTAAGCTGATCGGCTGGGACGAGATCCTTGAAGGCGGTCTGGCTCCCGAAGCAACCGTCATGTCATGGCGGGGAGAAGACGGTGGAATCAAATCGGCACGGATGGGGCATGATGTGGTGATGACGCCGGGCAATTATATGTATTTGGATTTCTATCAGGCCGATCCGAAGACACAGCCGTATGCTATCGGAGGCTATACGCCGATAAAGAAAGTGTATAGCTATGATCCCGTCCCGGCGGATTCGTTGACGGCAGAGGAATGCCGGCATATTTTGGGAGTGCAGGCCAATACCTGGACCGAATATATCCAGACACCCGAACATCTGGAATATATGATGTTCCCGCGTGCCCTTGCCGTAGCCGAGATCGGATGGACGCCGCAGGAATTACGGACATGGGAGGATTTCAAACCTCGCATGAATGCGCATATTTCCAAATTGCAGGGAATGGGGATCCGTACTTTTACCCTTTCGGACGAATTGGAAGTGACCATGCAGGTCGATACGGCAGGCAGAAAGATAGAAGTCATACTGGATGCCGAGAAATACCCGGCGGAAATCCGCTACACGACGGACGGTTCCGTTCCGGTGGCATCTTCCGCCCTTTATGCCGGGCCGATAACCGTGCAAGATTCCGCCCATATCAAAGCTGCTATTTTCCGGGACGGTGTGCTTCAGGGGACACGGACGGAAAAGAAAGTGGATTATCATCGGGCCATCAATAAGCCTATACATTATAATAGTAAGCTCTACGAAGGCTATATGGCCGGAGGAACGAACGCCTTGTTGGACGGCTATCGGGGCGGTCTGACTTATCTGGACGGACGTTGGCAAGGTTATTTGGATGATCTGGACTGTGTGATCGATATGGAAGAGGAAACGGATATCCATAAAGTGTCCATTCGTTTCATGCAATTGATCGGTCCGGGGGTGTTCCAGCCCGGACAAGTGGAGTTGTTGACTTCGGAAGATGGTGAAAACTTTATTTCCCGCGGGATTGTTCCGACAACGGTTCCGGCTGATGATCCGGACCTCCTGTTCCAAGAATATACGTTCGACGGTAACTGGAAAACCCGTTATATCCGTTTGAAAGCGCCGAGGGCGAATCCCGGTTTTATTTTTGCGGATGAGATCGTTGTTTGGTGAATTAAAAATTAAGAATTAAGAATTAAAAAATAAGAGTTGGTGTTATGAAGATGGTGTTGTTTTCTTTTTTATTGGGTTGCTGTTCTTTGCTGGTTTCCGCGCAACAGCCGGTAGATTATGTGAATCCGTTTATCGGGACAAGCAACTACGGGACGACCAATCCCGGTGCGATTTGTCCGCAGGGAATGATGAGTGTTACCCCCTTCAATGTGATGGGGTCGAAAAGTAATAAGTTTGATAAGGACAGCCAATGGTGGTCCACGCCTTATTCGGCGGACAATAATTTCTTCACCGGTTATGCGCACGTCAATCTGAGCGGTGTCGGTTGTCCGGAGATGGGAAGCCTGTTGTTGATGCCTACCTCTGGGGAGCTGAATGTGGATTACCACGAATACGGTAGTGAATATAAGAACGAGGTGGCCCATCCCGGCTATTACAGTAATATCCTGACGAAATATAACATCAAGACGGAAGCTACCGCCTCCATGCGTACCGGCCTGACACGTTTTACTTTCCCGAAAGGGCAGGGGAATATCCTCTTGAATTTGGGGGAAGGGCTGACGAATGAAACCGGTGCGACCGTTCGTATGGTGAGCGATACGGAGATAGAGGGAAGCAAGCTGCTCGGTACGTTCTGCTATAACCCGCAGGCTGTTTTCCCGATCTATTTCGTGATGAAGCTCAGCAAAGCCCCCAAGCAGGCCGGCTACTGGAAGAAACAACGCGAGATGAAGGGAGTGGAAGCCGAATGGGATGCCTATTCCGGCAAATATAAATTGTACACGAAGTATGACCGTGAGATGAGCGGTGACGACATCGGCGTCTGGTTCAAGTATGATACCGAAGAAGACGAAGTGATCGAAGTAAAGATGGGTGTCTCGTTTGTCAGCATCGAAAATGCCCGCCTGAATATGAACACCGAACAGCCGGATTTCAATTTCGACAAAGTGCGTGCGGCAGCCGGCAAGATGTGGAACGACGATCTGTCGCGTGTGATGGTGGAAGGCGGGACGAACGACGATAAGACGATTTTCTATACCGCCATGTACCACCTGCTGATCCATCCGAACATCATCCAGGACGTGAATGGCGAATATCCGATGATGGAAAGCCTGAAAGTCGGCCATACGGACGGAAACCGCTATACGGTCTTTTCGCTCTGGGACACCTACCGCAATGTCAGCACATTGATGACATTGCTCTATCCCGAAAAACAGCTCGACATCATCCGCACCATGATCGACATGTACAAGGAAAGCGGATGGCTCCCGAAGTGGGAACTGTACGGACGCGAGACGTTGACGATGGAAGGCGATCCGTCTATCCCTTATATCGTGGATGCTTATATGCGCGGTTTGCGCGATTACGATATCGAGACTGCCTACGAAGGGATGCGCAAGGGCGCTACTACTCCCGGAGAGTTCAACCTGCTCCGCCCGGACAATAACGACTATATGAGCAAAGGCTACGTCCCCTTGCGCGAACAGTATGATAATTCGGTTTCGCATGCCTTGGAATATTATATCGCCGACTGGAATCTCTCGTTGTTGGCAGATGCGTTGGGAAAGAAGGAAGACGCCAAGCTGTTCCGTGAGCGGGCTATGGGCTATAAGCATTACTATTGCAAGGAGTTCGGTACGCTTCGTCCCATCCTGCCCGACGGCACGTTCTATTCCCCTTTCGATCCGAAACAGGGGGAGAACTTCGAGCCGAGCCCCGGTTTCCATGAAGGAAACGCCTGGAACTACACGTTCTATGTCCCCCATGACATCAAAGGCCTTGCCAAACTGATGGGCGGTCAGAAGAAGTTTGTCGATAAGTTGCAGATGGTCTTCGACAAAGGGTACTACGATATGGCAAACGAGCCGGATATCGCCTATCCGTACCTCTTCAGCTATTTCAAGGGAGAAGCCTGGCGTACGCAGAAGCTGGTCTGCGAACTGTTGGGCAAATATTATCACAATGCCCCGAACGGGCTTCCGGGTAACGACGATACGGGTACGATGTCTACCTGGGCGATCTTCTCGATGATGGGATTCTATCCGGCCTGTCCCGGTGACCTGGATTATGTTGTGACTTCTCCGACCTTCAACAAGGTGACGATCCGGCTGGACGAGAAGTTCTACCCGAAAGGCGAATTGGTGATCGAGTCCGCCCGCAAAACCCCGGAAGATATTTATATCAAAGAGGTGACAGCCGGCGGAAAGAAGCTGAAAGGGTATACGATTTCGCAAGACGAACTGGTGAATGCCGGGACATTGCGCTTCACGCTGGAAGACAAGCATTGATTTCCCCTCTCAATTTTATTTGAAATGGCATTTAAACGTTGAAAAGTCGTTTCTAATTTTCTTGAAGCCGTTTTTCACTATTGAATCCCCGTTTCAATATTTCTTGAAGTGCCTTTTTAATGGTGAAAAACCGTTTCAAGAAAAATGGAGATGGGTTTCACCATTGAAAAATGGCTTAAAGAAAATTAGAAACGACTTTTCAACGTTTAAATGCCATTTCAAATATTCTTGAGACCTATAAATTATTATCTTTGCACACGTAAAAAAGAAAAACAGTTTAATCCATATTATATAATGTATAGAACAAGAACATGTGGCGACCTGCGCCTTGCCGATGAAGGCTTGGTGATTACGCTGGCCGGCTGGGTACAGAAAACCCGTAAGATGGGTGGCATGACGTTCGTGGATATCCGCGACCGTTACGGTATTACGCAATTGGTGTTTAATCAGGAAGTGGATGCCGCTCTTTGTGAGAAAGCAAATAAGCTGGGACGCGAATATGTTATCCAGGTGACGGGAACCGTTCGCGAACGTTCCAGCAAAAACCCGAATATCCCTACCGGTGAGATCGAAATCATCGTTTCGGAACTGAATGTCCTGAATGCTGCCGTGACTCCTCCTTTCACGATTGAAGACGATACGGACGGGGGGGACGACCTGCGTATGAAATACCGTTATCTGGATTTGCGCCGCAACGCCGTCCGCAAGAACCTGGAACTGCGTCATCGTATGGCTTTCGAGGTGCGTAACTATCTGGATAAGCAAGGATTCCTGGAAGTCGAAACTCCGGTGCTGGTAAACTCGACGCCTGAGGGGGCGCGTGACTTTGTCGTGCCTTCCCGTATGAATCCCGGACAGTTCTACGCTTTGCCTCAGTCTCCGCAGACGTTGAAGCAGTTGTTGATGGTTTCCGGTTTCGACCGTTATTTCCAGATCGTGAAATGTTTCCGTGACGAAGACCTGCGTGCGGACCGCCAGCCCGAATTTACACAGATCGACTGCGAAATGAGCTTTGTGGAACAGGAAGACGTGCTGAACATTTTCGAAGGAATGGCCAAGCATCTGTTCAAGGTGATCCGGGGCATCGATATAAAAGAAGCTTTCCCGCGTATCAGTTGGCACGATGCCATGAAATATTACGGAAGCGACAAGCCGGACCTGCGTTTCGATATGAAGTTCGTCGAACTGATGGACATCATGAAGGGACACGGCTTCTCCGTATTCGATAATGCTGCTTATGTCGGCGGTATCTGTGCGGAAGGGGCGGCTTCTTATACGCGCAAGCAGCTGGATGCGCTGACTGAGTTTGTGAAACGTCCGCAGATCGGTGCAAAGGGCATGGTATATGCCCGTGTGGAGGCAGACGGCAATGTGAAGTCGAGTGTGGATAAATTCTATACCCAGGAAGTATTGCAGCAGATGAAAGAGGCCTTTGGTGCAAAACCGGGCGACTTGATTCTGATCCTTTCCGGCGACGATGCGATGAAGACGCGCAAACAACTTTGCGAATTGCGTCTGGAAGTGGCCGGTCAGTTGGGCTTGCGTGACAAGAACAAGTTCGCCTGCCTGTGGGTGATCGACTTCCCGCTGTTCGAGTGGAGCGAAGAAGACCAGCGCTTCTATGCAATGCACCATCCGTTTACTTCTCCCAAACCCGAAGATATTCCTTTGCTGGACAGCGATACGGGAGCCGTCCGTGCGAATGCATACGACATGGTGATCAATGGTGTCGAAGTGGGTGGCGGTTCCATCCGTATCCACGACAGCAAGTTGCAGGATAAGATGTTCCAGTTGCTGGGCTTCACCGAAGAAAAGGCACAGGAGCGTTTCGGCTTCCTGATGAATGCCTTCAAATATGGTGCGCCTCCTCACGGTGGTCTGGCTTACGGTCTGGACCGTTGGGTCTCTTTGTTTGCCGGCCTCGATTCTATCCGTGACTGTATCGCGTTCCCGAAAAACAACTCCGGTCGCGATGTCATGCTGGATGCGCCCGGACAACTGGATGATTCGCAGTTGGAAGAATTATGCCTGAAAGTAGATATTAAGGAGTAATATACCGATAGGTCGATTTGCCGGTATGCTGGTGAATGGTTCACTGGCCTATTGGCAAATTGATTTATTTATAAATTATTGATTATGTTAAGGGTTAAGGATATACTGAAAGAAATCGAACAATACGCTCCGTTGCCATTGCAGGAGAGCTTTGACAATGCAGGTGTGCAGGTAGGCGATGTGAATCAGCCGGCTACCGGTGCGCTTCTTTGCCTCGACGTCACCGAAGAGGTGGTGGACGAGGCGATAGAGATGGGGTGTAATCTGATTGTCTCTCATCATCCTTTGGCCTTTAAAGCCTTCAAATCCCTGACCGGTTCGACCTATATCGAGCGGTGCATGATGAAGGCCTGCAAGTATGACTTGGTGATCTATGCCGCCCATACCAATCTCGATAATGCGGCGGGAGGCGTGAACTTCCGTCTGGCGGAACTGATCGGGCTGGAAAATGTCCGTGTCCTGAGCCCCCAGAAAGGAGCTTTGCTGAAGCTGGTCACTTTCGTGCCGGAGGCCTATGCCGATTTGGTGAGGACGACCTTGTTCAATGCGGGAGCCGGAGCGATAGGCGACTATGATTCTTGTAGCTTCAGCCTGCCGGGGAGCGGGACTTTCCGTGCCGGCGAAGGGACGAACCCGTTCTGTGGCGAAATAGGCGAGTTGCATGTGGAGTCGGAAATCCGTATCGAAACGATATTGCCCGCTTTCCGTAAGTCGACGGTGACGCGTGCGTTGCTTTCCGTCCATCCTTATGAAGAACCGGTATTCGATTTCTATCCTTTGGATAATGCCTGGAACCAGGTCGGTTCGGGGGTAGTGGGAGAGTTGCCCGAAGAAGAGAGTGAATTGGGCTTCCTGCAACGGATCAAGGAACTGTTCCAGGTGGGGTGCGTGAAGCATTCCGCCCTGACCGGCAAGCCGATACGCGAAGTCGCTTTATGCGGGGGGAGCGGCGCTTTCCTGATCAAAGACGCAATCAGTTACGGTGCGGACGTTTTCATTACGGGGGAGGCTAAATATAATGACTTTTACGATGTGGAAGACCGGATTCTGCTGGCGGTTATTGGTCATTATGAAAGTGAAGTCTGTACAAAAGATATCTTTTATAACATAATATCGAAAAAATTCCCTACCTTTGCGGTACATTTTTCGAATG
>OLIV01000969.1_pt1 | contig 15406 bp, 12 predicted proteins | sample 1601411 | NCBI WGS metagenome assembly OLIV01 (sample SAMN03922450, study PRJEB24848) | human gut metagenome | isolation source: stool sample | host: Homo sapiens | place: Germany | collected 2009-11 | reverse complement strand
ATCTACACGTAAGGAGTCGTCGGCAGCGTCAGATGTGTATAAGAGACAGTTCCTCACCCTTCACAGAGCTCTCGCTGACCTGCTTGCGCAGCTTCTCTATCAGCTCGCGGTTCTGTGCCAGGCGCTGCTGTATGAACTGGATGTTCTCGCGTATGCGCTGCTTCTTGTCGGCACCCTCGCCGTCCTTGGCCACGCTCACCCTGTTTTCAGCCTCGTTAATCAGACGGAAGCCCTCATCAATATCGTTCAGGATTCCCATCATGTCGTTTATCTCATTGTCCTTCTGCTCTATAATCTTCTGTAAAGAGTCTGTTTGGCTTACCTGAGGCAGATTAGAACCTGTTTTCTCGTTGTTACATGCGACCAAAGCCATAAAACATGCCGCGAAAAATAATACCTTTTTCATAATGCTATTAATTATTAGGTTTCCTTTCTTTAACGTTCTGGCCGGCCGCCACGATGACAAACTCGCCGCGCGGCTCGGTTTCCTTGAAATGGGCTATAAGCTCAGCCAGTGTGCCGCGCACGCTCTCTTCGTGTATCTTGGATATCTCACGGCAGGCGCTTGCCCTGCGGTCTTCGCCAAAATATTCGGCAAACTGCTCAAGAGTCTTCAGCACTCTGTAGGGCGACTCATAGAATATCATCGTGCGGGTCTCTTCGCGCAGACTGTCAAGCCTGGTTGCGCGCCCCTTCTTCTGAGGCAGGAAGCCTTCGAAACAGAATCTGTCGCAAGGCAGTCCCGATGACACCAGAGCCGGCACAAAAGCCGTGGCGCCGGGAAGACACTGCACCGTTACACCTGCACTGACAGCCTCTCTCACCAGGAAGAATCCCGGATCGCTTATGCCGGGAGTGCCGGCATCGCTTATCAGAGCCACCGTGGCTCCGGCCTTAAGCCGCTCCACTATCGACGCCGACGTGCCGTGCTCATTAAACTTGTGGTGGGCATAGAGCTGGTTCTTTATCTCAAAATGCTTGAGAAGTATGCCCGACGTGCGGGTGTCCTCTGCCAAAACCAGGTCGGCCTCCTTCAAGATGCGTATGGCCCTGAGCGTCATATCTTCCATATTTCCCACCGGTGTGGGTACTATATATAACAAGCCCATAATTCGCCACAAATATAAGTTAAATAATTCACGAGTGCAAAAAAACGCTATATTTCTTTGCAATTTTTAAAACGTCTTTGTAATTTTGCGCCATAATGAACAACAATCTGGCAGGCGAGGCACACCGCCCTGGAAGAATAGAAGTTGTGTGCGGATCGATGTTCTCGGGCAAGACCGAAGAACTTATAAGAAGGCTTAAACGCGCCGAGTTTGCAAAGCAGAGAGTGGAGATTTTCAAGCCCGCCCTCGACACGCGATATTCTGAGATTGAGGTGGTCAGCCACGACCGCAACTCCATAATGAGCACGCCGGTCGACTCGTCTTCGTCGATATTGCTGCTGTCGTCAGACATCGACGTGGTGGGCATCGACGAGGCGCAGTTTTTCGACGACGGACTCGTGGCCGTATGCAACGAACTTGCCAACAAGGGCATACGCGTCATCGTGGCCGGACTCGACATGGACTTCAAGGGCGTGCCCTTCGGCCCCATACCCGCCCTGTGCGCCATTGCCGACGAAGTGACTAAGGTGCATGCCATCTGCGTAAGATGCGGCGCGCTGGCCTACGTCAGCCACCGTCTTGTGAACAACGAGAAGCGCGTGATGCTCGGCGAGCAGGCCGAATATGAGCCGCTCTGCCGCGAATGTTACCGCAAGGCGCTTGAGGAAGACAAAAACAAGGACAAAACACATTGACACGATAAAATATGCTTGAAGAGAAAATCACTTTCGACAAATTCATACGCTGGATGCTCATAGCCCTGCTTGTCGGCGCCGTGCTGTTCATAACCAACTATCTGAGCAACGTGCTGCTGCCGTTCTTCGTGGCATGGCTGCTGGCCTATCTGCTCTATCCCATCGTAAAGTTTGTCCAGTACAAGATGCACGTGCCCACAAGGGCGCTGTCCATCATCGTCGCGCTGATTTTCGTCATTGCCGTCATCGGGGGGATATTCTATCTCATAGTTCCGCCGATGATCGAACAGTTCGACAAGCTGGGCGATGTGCTCTCGCGCTATCTGCACAAGACGACGCACATAAACAACTTTCCCAGCACCATAAGGCAATGGATTGAAGACAACCGCCACGAGATACACCAGTTCTTCAAGCAGAAAGATGTAACAGAGGCCATCAGGAGCGCCATGCCAAAGCTATTCAGCGTGCTCGGACAGACGGCCAACATCATCATAAGCGTGGTGGCATCGCTCATAACGCTCATGTACATGTTCTTCATCCTGCTCGACTATGAGGCGCTCACCACCAAATGGATAAAGATATTCCCGCAGAAGGTGCGTCCGTTCTGGCAGGAGCTGATGGGCGACGTGGAGCGCGAGCTCAACAACTACATACGCGGCCAGTCGCTCGTGTCGCTCTGCATGGGCATCATGTTCTGCATAGGCTTCACCATAATAGACTTTCCCATGGCCATAGGCCTCGGCATAATGATAGGCATTATGAACCTTGTGCCCTATCTGCACACCTTCGCGCTCATCCCTACGGTGTTCCTTGCCCTGCTCAAGGCTGCCGACACAGGCCAGAACTTCTGGATAATACTGGCAGGAGCCGTGGCCGTGTTCTGCATCGTACAGATAATAAGCGACATGGTTGTAACGCCAAAAATAATGGGCAAGGCCATGGGCCTCAACCCTGCCATACTGCTGCTGTCGCTCTCCGTATGGGGCACCCTGCTGGGCTTCATCGGCCTCATCATCGCCCTGCCCCTCACCACCATCCTCATAGCCTATTATCAGCGATACATCACCAAAGAAGGCCATGAAAAGGTGCAAAACGAAGAAAAACCAAAAAAAGTTGAAAAATAATTTGGTAGTTTAAGAAAAAAGCCGTACCTTTGCACTCGCTTTACAAAACGAATGGATAAGATGATCCGTTAGCTCAGCTGGTAGAGCACAACACTTTTAATGTTGGGGTCTTGGGTTCGAGCCCCAAACGGATCACAGAGGAGTACCAAACGGTACTCCTTTTTTATTGCATATACTCCATCGTCTAATCATGCAGAAAAACCAACGATGCGGCAAAGCCCAAACAACAGAAAAGCAACTGACTTTTTCACACAGGGCGCCGGCATACCTTCAAGGCACGTCTCAAAAAAATCATTAAGCATAATGCCGTTCAACCGGCAATTTTATCAGCATGAGCAACTCTGATGCGGCATGGATATGCACAATGACATAACCTCAGCACGCATGGCCGGCACAGGCTTCCCTATGCTGCATGCCCGCACGGAGCATTTCTGCGCCTTCTGACGGCCTTTCCGTCAGTCAACGGAATATCTGTCACATAAGCCTTATGCAGGCCCTTAAACGCGAATCTGACATCAGCCCGCAGATAGCGTTATCTGTTTTGTGCGTCCATGCTTTCAGCCCGTCGTCTTGTTTACATTGCCGTTTGATCATGTTCTCGGCATGCCGCATCAGAATCATGGCGGACAGATGAAACTCCCGAAAACAAAAAATCCCATTCACTGCCCAAAAGACAGCAAATGGGATTGAACACAAAACTTTCAATTAGAAAACGAGGATGTGTACGAAGAGGGGCTATAGAAACAGACAAACTCATACCAGACTTGACACTGTATGCCCGAAAACACATTCAGGCAGCAGAGCAAATCCGACTGCAATAAAATGAGCTAACCAGCCCTGACTCCTTGCCACACCCTCGCGCCACTGCGTTGCTGACGCAGGTACGCATCGCAACAAGTCAGACAGATATATTTACTTTGTCTTGGTGATTACGGCACGGCTCATGCGCGGGTCGTCATAGAACATATTGTCCACACCGCCCTTATAGTCAATCTGGAGCTGTGACTTGTTAACACCAAACTCTTTTACCAGGCAGTTATATACAGCCTCAGCACGCTTCTTGCTCAGACGCTCGTTGCCGGCCTTGGTTCCGGTTCCGGCATCAGCATATCCGGTGATGGTGTAAACCGTTGAAGGATCGCCCTGCTTGATTACCTCTGCAAGCATGCCGAGGTTTACGCGAGCCTGATTAGACAAGGTGCTCTTGCCTATCGGGAACACGATGAGGTTGGCAGATGTTATCTGCTTAACTATGGTCTCAGCCTTCTCCTTGTCATTCTGGTTGAGAGCTTCCTGCAAGCGTGCGTTCTCCTCACTCATGCGGTTGAGCTGCTCACGCATGGCGTTGATTTCGTCGTTGTTATACACAGTGCGTGTAACGACCTTGCTGCGCTCCCAGCCGCGCGGCTTAAACTTATAGGTAAGACCAACTGCAACGGTGAACATACCTTCTCCGCCGCGGCCTCCGCCCTCGCCGTCGAACTCATCGTTAACCAGCGTTCCGCGCAGGTCAAGGTTGAGGTCCAGAGCTGAACACAGACGGAAGGTGTTAAGAAGACCGAAGTGTGCTGATATGTCTGTGGCAGACGGCTCTTCTGACACGTGCATCACGCCGAGACCTCCGTAAGCGCTGAGGTTATACAGGCGTTTCTCATTGTAGCCACATATCATGTTAGAGAGATTGAACAGCACATCAGCATGGAAGTTGAAGTAATTAAACTTCTGCTTCTCCAGCCAATAGCCGTTGCCTCCCTTTCCGGGCACATCCTCACCAGTGCTGTGAGCCAAAGAGCCCTTCTGTGTGGCACCCTTAACCGAAAGGCCGCTATACATAAGCCTTACGCCTATGCTCGGCGAGAACCACTTGCCAACGGCTACATCGAGAGCCGGCGAAATTCTGTCGCCAAACGAAGCCTGACGGTCATGGTCGCCAAAGTAGACCTGGCCACCAGCGCCAACACTGACAAACCAGTTGCTCCAGAAGCCGTTTGTCTCCACTTTATATTTACTTGAGCTGTATTCCACATATTCTGTGGAACTGGTCTTTTGTTCAGCCTGGGCAAAGGCTGAACCTGCAGCCAATACTACAATGGCTGCCGCGATTGTTCTTTTAATCATATTATGAATTTTTATTCGTTAGATATTTTCATTAGTCTGCGTCTGTCACGAAACTTCCACTTATTATCTGCGCGTTCATCCAGTTCAGACGGTCTGTATATGCCTTCTTCATCGACTGTATTGCCTGGTCGAAGGTCATATCCTCATCACCGTTGAACGCAGCGCCACACTCGTTTTTCAGAGTGCGTGTGGTAGGCCACATTGCCGAGTTGAACTTATCTGAAAGACGATTCTGAAGTGCCAGCCTGTCTATCTCTGCCACTACAGCCTGCAGGGCTGCATAAACAGCCGTCCAGCGTGTCTGTAAGCTACTTCTGAACGTCGGGTCTTTAAACAGAAGCGGATACCACATATAGGGCTTGTCGTTGACATAATCAGGATTTCCCCATGGCCACTGTTTTTCGGCCAGCGCCGAAGCCCCATACAGCCACTCGTCCGTGTTACGGCAGTCGTAAGTTCCGCCGTAGGCACGCACCTGATCCGGAATGATAAACGTCTGCCAGTCGAAGTCCCACACCGGGCCCGCTGTCAGCTTATCCTCGCCGTCGATGTACATATATACGCTCTTAGGATGCTTGTATTCATCGTTGAACGTAAGTTCCTGCACAAAGAAATAGTCAATGACGGAGTTGATGTCCAGCTGCTTGTAGGCTTCAGAGTAGTTGCCGTTTTCCAGATTCTGCTCAATTGCCCCAATCTTATCTTTTATGGCATTAAACAGCGTTCCGTTTTCCGGCACTTCATCCTTAAACATGACAGGCAGTCCGCGGTCTGTACGGAAACAGTTGACCTCATCCATCGCGTCGTCAAACTCGAGCAGATAACCGCAGTCGGCAACAGAAGGATTGGAGTTGCCACCGTCCACAACGTCCTCATAGCAGTCCTTGATGTTCACGCGGTCGGCATCAATCTTCACTTTCTCACACAGGAAATAGTTTCCCACATGACGTCCGTTGATAACCAGTTCCACATTCACACCGTTAGGACTCCATCCCAGGCCGTCAGTATGTGCGCCGGCCGTGCGATGAGCTATGTCGAGAGCAACTGCATTGCGCAGCGAAGTGCGGTCCATCCAGTTGGCAAGCAGCTCCCAGCGCTTGTCGGTAGGCAGTCCTTGTATACCTACTTTCTTGTCGAATTTAAGCGCAAAGGGAAGTTTCGGGAAGTTCTGCGTGGAGTTGCCGCGAAGGCGCGAACTGCATAAAGCAGTTTCCACATCTACCGTTCCATCTGCATTGTAGAGCGTAAAATGGTCGTTTCCGCCCCAGTCTTCATCCTTGCCGCGCACATTTATGCCGGCCTCATCCCAATAGACGCTGCCGCCTTCCTGCTCAAGCACAGCCACCGGCAGCCCGGTGTTTGTAACCTCAACAACATAGGCGCGGTCTTCCTCGCCGTTAGACACGACATATGTCACCGGCTTGCTGAAGTCCTGCTCGTCGGCTCCGCTCGTCTGTGCTTTTCCGTCCACTGTTACGGTCATGCCTTCAGGTATGGTGAACGTGGGCTTCAGCTTGAAGTCAAACAGATAAGGTATGCAGCCGGTAACGCTGTCAGTACCTACCGTCATCACCTCTGCCGTATTATCCACAGGCTGTGTCTTTCCGTTCTCATACACCAGTTTGGTGCCAAGAATTTTGCCTTCGTTGGCACTTACATCGAATGAGAAACTCTTGAACACAGGACGCTTGGTTACAACCATATCAGAATAGTTGGCAAGCGTCAGCGGGAACGTGTAGCATGTGTTAGCAGCGAAGTCTACAAGCGAACGGCGGGTGAACTCTGCCTTGTACTGATGTGTCAGAATGGTGATTTTTATATCGTCGTTCTGATGTATGTCAGGGGCACAGGTCATATATCCCGTCAGCTCCTGTCCGCTCGTAAGCGCCGGAGCATCGCTCCATTTCATGGTCAGCTGGTTCACCCCGTCGGCAGCACCTGTCCATGTCACAGCCTTCGAAGCTGCGTCGAACGTAAACTCGCCGCCGAGCCTGCGTCCGTCAGGCAAAGTCAGGATGATGCTTTCAAGATTATCGCCTTCGAGAAGAGTACCCGTGGCGTTGATGCTGAACCTGATAAGAGAGAACAGATGCTCGAACGAGAACTCATATTGTCCGCCATCAGCTGATGAGAACGTTGGCTTGCCTACCTTATAGTCGGCCTCTAACGTTCCGTCGGCCATGTTGTATGCCTGAACAAGCTTCAGGTTTCCTTTAATAGCCGAGACATCCGACGAAGAGTTGCCTTCGTCATAGGGATAGTAGGCGTAAGAGGGAGATTCACCCTGCTTCAGATTACCTGCAAAGACGGCTTCAGGCGCGGCACTCGTATTTGAAGATACGAACAAGGCGTTTGCCGTTCCGGCGCTTCCATACACGCCGATACGGTCGCCCGGCGACCACAATATGCCCACCGAACCGTCTGTCGTAACTCCGTCAACACAAGTACGCGTAGGTGTTGAGCCGCTCATGCGTGCAAGAATCTTCACGCTGCCGGCAGCGTCGCCGCCGAGCAAAGACTCGTCCTGGCATGAAGCAAAGCAGGCTAACGCAATTACTAATGCCGCGTATTTTCGTATAGGATAACTCATTTATCTTATATGATACATTTTTCAACAATGAACTTTCGCTGAAGAACTCAGCGAAAGTTTCATTGTCAATAGTGATTACTTATCCCAACCAACGGCATTTCCGCCATTTGAATAAGTGGCATTGTATTTTGATGAAGGCGTCGTGCTTGAGCCTTTCTTACGCAACGCAAACTTAAAGTTGTTGTCGATAATTGTCTGAATCAGCCAGTCGCTCTTGTATTTAGCACCAGAGTCTGCCTGTTTATCAGCAAAGTTCATATAAACTAATCCCAATCCGGCATTTTCAGTACGGTTCTGAAGTTCACTTACACCCAAACTGTTCATATCTGTAGCAAGTCCTTCTGGATCTTGATGATCCTCATGCCGCCAACCTAATATACCTTCTTCTGTTTGATAGAAATAATAACCGCCCAAGTCGTTCATAAACCATGTCTTATGAGAAGTATCATTTTTATAAGCAGTAACACTTTCTTGGAAAATTTTCTTTATATATGATATTTTCTCGTCTTTCGTTGCTTCTGCATCTCCATGTCCACAACCTCTACTATCATCTTTGACAGAGGTTACCTCCTGATACAACCAGTGTAGCTTTGCATTGCCATTCGGATTTCCCCATGTCATTGGCAGACCGCCTTCAACATAAGGTTTTTCCCATTTTGTGTACATCAGCGGAGCCGTTCCTGCTCCAGAGATCATATTATCGCTATTATAGTTTGCTTTCAATATAATTTGTCCAGCGACATCTCCCAAAGTAACATCCGGCGTCATTTCCTTGTCAAATATTCTGTAAGTATCATAATCGCCGGCACATTCATTTACCGTATTTTGCAGAGCTGTCATCCAATCTTGTTCGGATCCACTTCCACCACTATAAGTAACTAACACGAAAGCAGTTTCCTGTTTTTTACCCAGAGACTCAGCATCTTTCAAGAATTCGGCAATTTCTGACAACGCACCCTTTAGGGTTGTACTCAATGGGCTTCCATTTACAGATATACGAAGTTCGCCATTACTCATTCGTTGTGTATGGAAAATAAAGGCACGAACACCATCCAGCAACTGCTCTTCGATAGTTGCATTCTGATAAACTATATTGGCTCTATTAGCACTTGTCAAATAAGACATTTTGCTGCCTGGCAATGAAAGCTCTGACACATAGATATTCGGGTCAAGTGAACTCATCCAATAGTTTGTGCCTCCAATTTCCAATGGAGGAAGAATAACACGGTTGATTTTATGCGGAGTAACATCCGCTGTCTGCAAAGTTTTCCTGCAAGGAGCACCATTCAGCAAAGACACCGTAACACGAAGAGTACGTTTAGTTACTGTATTTTTGTCTTGTGGAATGATATAAGCTTTTACGTTAAGAAGCTCATCTTTACCAAGCTGAATGAACTGGCCGGTTTTCTTATCATAACAAGGAATAGATATACGTCCGCGTTCCTCGTTGAAATCACCAACCGGATCACAGGTTCCTATTACTCCGGTCTCCGTATTCCTGATATTACATGTAAAGTCACCCGTAAGAATAGGCTTTTCACCTTCAATCGCATCCACATTAATATTGGTAATTGTAGCAGTACCAGACGATGGACCCTGCACAGTGATATCAAGCACTGTTACCAAATTATGGAATTGCAAATCAATGGATTGACTCTTATCTACCTGCGAAGGTGTTACGGCATTATAAGCATACATATAGGCATAATCCATATTCGGAAGTCCGAAATAAACGGTTCTACCATTAAATTCTGTGTCAGAACTTTCGAATGTACCTTTTCTCCATTCCTGCACCTGCTGTGTAACAGGAATATTGGCAGTAATCTGGCCTGTCTTATCCTCTTCTGCAGAACCTTCTACTGCACTTGCCGGATAGAAAGCATAAAATCTGTGTTCTGTATCAAGATCTCCCCATTGCAGACCGGCTTCACTTGGGTTCACTTTTGCAACACTTGCAGCTATTTCATGGTTTGTTTCGTCGGGCGTTATCTTGTAATTTACAAGATGATTGGCTGGCTGCGATGCCTGATTACAGAATATAGCAATCTCATCGGTGCCATTAGCCTCCCAATATACGGGGACTCCGTTTCCATTACGGTCTCCATAAACAGTTCGAGTTCCCGGCTTTGCCTCAATCACATCTGCATCACCAGATAATTCAGACCCGAACATAATCTCCTCACCCGACTTAACGGGATTTTTAACGGTATTGTCCAGATTTTCATCTGCACAACCGCTAAGCATAGCCGTAAGTGCTATGCCTGCTATTAAAAATATGTTCTTCTTCATAATTTAAATTTTTAATTATTAATCCCAAGTACTTCCTGAATAATCACCTTCCCAAGGGCTATCCGGGTTAGCAAATCCGTGTTCTTCAATGGTAACGCCCTTAGCGTTTTCGGTTCCATCTTCAAACACAGAAGCCGACATAAACCCGTTTTCCAGGTTTACCTGAGTCTTCCGGGTTGACGGAGACTCATACTTTTCTTTCTGTTCTTTTTTCATTGCAATAAAATTTTTAATAATTAAACTATAGTTTTAAGATCTCATTTTTTCTTTTTTCCATGCTTGCCGTAACCATAACCGTAGCCATAGCCGTATCCGTAACCATAGCCATAGCCATAACCGCGACGGTCAGGATCTACGCCGTTGAGCACCAAGGCCATGTTCTTGAGTTTCTTGTCCTCATAGAGAGCCTCGATGTCAGGAAGCTGTCTGCGGTCGAGTTTGCCGGCACGCACAACAAAGATTGTCAGGTCGGCTATACGGTTGACGATGCTTGCGTCGGCAATGATGCCCATAGGCACGTTGTCGGCAATGATTATGTCATAACGCTTACGCAGCTCTGCCATCATCTGGTCGAGACGCTCGTCCATAAGCAGCTCGGCAGGGTTTGGAGCAATTTCGCCTGAAGGAATAAGGTCGAAAGAGTCTTGATGGCGTATGATGTCGTCCAACGCCACTGTCGGATCAGCCAGATAATTGGTAACACCATTACGATGGTCGCCAAAATGGCAGCTCAGCGTGGCCTTACGTATATCGAGATCGACCATCACCACCTTTTTCTTTGCAAAGACAAAACTCATGGCAAGGTTACAAGAGATGAACGTCTTGCCTGCACCTTCGTTAAACGAGGTAAAGGTGATGACCTGAGTAGGGTGGTCTTTCTTCGACATGAACGACATATTGGTACGCAAAATGCGGAAAGCTTCTGACACGACGCTGTCGTCATCGGGCTTTATCAGCTGATAGCCGTGCTGACTGCGGTCTGTCTCCTTGTCCATCGGTATCTCACCGAGGAAAGGCACGCTAATAACCTTTTCAACATCTTTACGTCCGTGAACGCGTGTGTCCATAAAGAGCACGAGCAGGCAGCCTACGCCGGGAAGGGCTATACCGACGAGCAGTCCAAGCAGGATGATGCGGTTGCGCTGCGGAGCTATAGGCGCACCGCTGCCGTCGGCGCTGTCGATGACGCGCGCATTGTTGTCGGCCATAGCCTGAGAGAGAGCGTTCTCCTCGCGCTTGTTCAGCAAGAACAGATACAGGGCCTCCTTGATTTTCTGCTGACGCTCGATAGAAAGGATCTGACGCTCCTTACGCGGAATAGACGTTACGCGGTTCTGTGCCCTCATCTCGCGGTTTTGGGCATCGTTGCGTTTCACGTTCAGGCTTACAATCATATTGTCAACGGCACGTATGATGTTCTGCTTCATCGCACGCAACGAGTTGTTCAGCTCCTGCACCACCGGGTTGTTCTCGCTGCTGTCGTCTATAAGCCTGTCGCGCTTAAGTTTAGTGTTATTATATAAGCTTATCTGATTTTCGATATTCATGTCTCCGATACCGGTGTTAGCCGGGATGAGGTCGGTTTCCTTAGTAGGATTGGTCAGATAGTCCTTGATAAAGTGAGCAAGACGCAACTGCGTTTCAAGTTCCAGAGCATCGGCATTGTATTTCTGCGACTCGTTCATATACATATTTGCCGAAGACGAGATATCAACAACCTGGTTGCGCTGTTTGTACGACTCGAGGCTTGACTCAACGTTGCCGAGTTCGTTCTCGATGATGATCAGACGCTCACTGATAAAGTTGGCGGTGTTTACAGCCACCTGGTTTTTGTCCTTGATTGCCTCTTCATTGTAAACCGTGATAAGCATGTTCAGCACATCCTCTGCACGTGTGGCCGAATTGTCCTTCAGCGAGAGGGTGAGTATAGACGATTCTTCATCTTCCTGCTGAATGCCGAACACTGACCTGTAATAGTTTACGACAGAGTTGAGTGGACGCTTGTGCACATGGATTGGCTGGTCTATCCACGAAGCATTATAATAGTTGGTGCGGGTTGCCACTACGCGAACGCCCTTTGCCAGCGTCACAGTGTCGTTCATGTGAAGGGTGTAGCTCGGCTTGGCGTCAAATCCGGATATATCAGACAGCACGACGGTGTTTCTGTCCTTTGGCGTCATCACAAGACTGATGCTATGCTCCGGCATGACATCAAGGAAGCGCACAAGCATAGGCGACTGCGTGTAGAGCTCGTTGGTACGGAGCCCGTCGTCAATCTGATAGCTGACATCAGCATGCACACGCTTTACCACCTCCTGCATCAGCCGCTTGGAGCGGAACTGAAGAATCTCATTGGCCACGTTGGTCTTGTTGATGATATTATCAAAGCGGTCCAATCCAGACGTTGCTGTCTTGTTTGAAGGGTCTTTGATAATAATTGTAGCCGAACGGAAATATACAAAAGGCGCACGGGCATACTTATACCATGCGATCCCGACGCATACAACAATGGAAACCAAGAACCATTTCCATTTTGAGGCTAAGTAAACGAACAGGTCAACCAAATTGACGCTCTGCTCGTTCTTGGGAGAATTATTAGTTTGCATAAAACTTTATTAGATGATGTTTTTTACTTAATAGCCCATAAGATTGAACAAACTGCCGTAATTGCAGAAAGTATGGTTGTACCGATCTGCCAGCCGCGGTCTTCAGTGTCCTTCTTGCGGTACTTAGGCTCTACATATACGATATCATTCTGCTGAAGATAAAAACAGGGTGACTCAAAGATGTCCTTGCTTGTAAGGTCGTGCATGAACATCTGCCTGTCGCCGTTGACTTCTCTGATGACAGCCACGCGATTGGTCTGCGCCTTGGCGGTAAGGTCGCCGGCATTAGCTATGGCCTCAATAAGCGTAACACGGTCGCCGTTGGCTGTGAATGTGCCGTTGTGTCCTACGGCACCCAATACCGTGTACTTGAAATTGAGAAACTCTATTGACACGATAGGATCACTGATGTAATTTCCGGCAATAATTTTATCTCTTATCAGCTGCTTGGCTGCATTGACCGTCATGCCGGATACATGTATTTTGCCAAGGATGGGGAAATCAATGTTGCCGTCGACATCCACACGATAGCCCATCTGCTTGGCTCCGCCTGAAGCTGCGGCAGAAACATTTCCGTCTGTTCCCACCTGAACAGCTCCGCCGTTGATGTTGAAAGGAATTGCCAACTCAGGATTTTTACTGCTGACTGTTATACTAAGCCTGTCATCATCATGGATAACGGCTTCATACTTTGTCTCAATGGGATATTTTGTACCCATCTGCATGTCTTGCAGGTAAACGAAACTTTTTCGTGACGCGCAAGACGTAAGAATCAATACGGCAAGCAAACTTGCCCATAAAAAGTTTTTGCTCATTTTTTTATTTGATTTATCTGTTTTTATTGTTTTCTTGTAAGTTCTCTATTACACATTAGTGCTGCATCTTTGTCAGGAAGACAGTCAAGAGTACCAACCGTTACGCTCCCGGCCAATACGGTCAACGTGTCATACAGGCTGTTGCGTAGGTGCTCGTCTCTGGCAATAAAAGAGCAGCCGGGATAAAGTGCTACAAAGGCATCGGCTCCTTCCTGCAGCTGAAACGAATTTTCAGGTGCCTGATTCAAGCGCACCATACCGCCCACGGGGAAAGAAACATTTTTATAGCATGCCGTCTTGCCGCTCCACGGAGAGCCGTAGGCATATGCCTTACCGTTCAGAATCCTTATAGTAGGATTGTCGTCGTTCAACAGTTCCGTGCCAGGTATGTTCTCAATCCAAAGAGCCGAATGTGTGCTCTTGCCTGTTCCGCTTTTTCCCAAGAACAAATATGCCTGTCCGTTACAGAAGACAGCCGAGGCATGTATCGAAACGGCATCGTGGCGCAATATAGCCTGAGCGTATGCCACACGGATAAGAGACGAGAGAGCGTTTCCGGCATTAACGTCATCCCACTGTATGTGTGCCTCTACTGATGAAAAATCAGACTTGGCAAACATTCTGTGCAAATGACCGTTATTGATGATTTCTATATAATAGCCGTCTGACAAGGCGTATAAGACAAGGTGCCCCATGTCATTGTCGGTCTCGTCTATCAGCTTCTTTGTCTCTGAACAAGGCAGCTGGCTCAGAGGCACGGCAAAGAACCGGAACAAAGGCTCTTCAGCACCAAGACTTGTCTCATAAAAAGGAAGGAATGACGGGAGGAGCTCTTCAATATCACACGCCCCTGGCAAGGAGACGGAAAAAGGAAAGCCTGCCACCCGGAAATAATAAGTAGCTGTCATTTAAATTGTCCCTTCAACAGTTGAACGAAATACCAAAAAGTTTCCTTTGGTGCATAGTATGAAGCAAAATGCATATTACGCATGAATGAACGTATTGTATTTAATTTGCGCCTATAAGCAACAGATTCGGAAACAAGCATACTGTCATATTGGCCAAAATTACCTCCACGCCATACGATTTCAGCAAGAGGAGCTGCCGACGGCGCTGTGTCTTCATAAGGTAGACAGTCTTTAGGAAGGCCAAGATAATCTATCAGGAAAGTATGCAACAACGGACACCATCTGTGGAGTCCTATTTTCTTGCATACTGCCTTCATCTCTTCTGAATCTATTTCTCCATGCAGCTTATAGCATGATCGAGCCATGTCGCACATCTGCCTGAGCCCGATACCGCGGCTTACAGAATGCTTCAAGATATGCAGGCTTTGCAACAATATATCCAAAAATGGAGACGGCGTTGTTACTATGACCGACGGATATGTTGACAATGCAGTATGCCGGTATCCTTTTTGACCTTCTAACTTGCCAACAAAACCTTGCAGAAAAGGATTATATAAATCAAACAAGCGGCTATGATGCTCAATGTCAACACCTTGCCATCTGTATGATATGCCCTCATCTGCCTGTTTCGTAAACGTTATATTGTTTTTTCGCAAGAAGTCCAAGGCATCGTACCATGCCTTCTTATTATTGAAATACAGGTCGATATCACCACATACCCTCAACAGCGGACTCTCGTAATAATTGGCCACGCCTTGTCCTTTTTGCAATATAGGATTAAGGCCTTTCTCATGAAATATGTTATAAAGCTGGCCAAGTACGCCATTCATTCTTTTATTTCGGCGCTCAACGGCATCAGTCTCTGCCATCCATCTCACAAGAAGAGACTGCGGCGGAATTTGACTGTCAGGCAAATGCGAAACTCCCTGAAATGCAAGTCCCGTTACAGTGTGCTGCATGGCAAGGCGAAACACATCGTTCCAATCTTCTTCTGTAAGATTTAACCTTGTATTGTGTTCCTCCCGGTCGCCCCACAGCCCCAGTCTAACAAGCAAGAGCAGCACGTTTCGCAGCTTTTCTTGTCGGGCGCCGTCCTGTTTTATCTCCATTCAAATAAGCGACCTTCGCATTCCTGTCTCTTATACACATCTG
>OLIV01000967.1_pt1 | contig 15417 bp, 9 predicted proteins | sample 1601411 | NCBI WGS metagenome assembly OLIV01 (sample SAMN03922450, study PRJEB24848) | human gut metagenome | isolation source: stool sample | host: Homo sapiens | place: Germany | collected 2009-11 | reverse complement strand
GTTATGGCATGATCGGCAAGCGCCTGGTTTATGTCTTTGCACAGGATTTTACCGTGTTCGGAGGAGCTCTTTCAGAAACACATGCCAAGAAAATCTGCAAGGTGATGGATATGGCGATGCAAATGGGGGCACCTATCATCGGACTGAATGATTCGGGAGGTGCGCGTATTCAGGAAGGTGTCCGTTCTCTGGCAGGATATGCCGAAATATTCCTCCGCAACTCTATGGCGTCGGGAGTGATTCCGCAGATAAGTGCGATTATGGGACCTTGTGCCGGGGGAGCTGTTTATTCACCTGCACTGACTGACTTTATTCTCATGGTAAAAAATTCCGGCTATATGTTTATTACCGGACCGGACGTAGTCAAGAGTGTGACACAGGAAGAAGTAAGCAAGGAAGATCTGGGTGGAGTAGGCGTGCACATGACCAAATCCGGCGTGGCTCATCTTTCCGCAGAAAATGATATTGAATGTATCAACTATATCCGCGAACTGATTTCTTATCTGCCGGGAAATAATATGGAGGAACCTCCGTTTGTAGCAACGAGCGATTCGCCCACTCGCCTGACTCCGGAACTTTCTAACTTGGTTCCTACGAATCCGAACCAACCTTATGATATCAAGGAAATGATTGAGGCCGTGGCTGACGATAACAGTTTCTTCGAACTTCAGGCGGAATTTGCGGCGAATATTGTTACCGGTTATATCCGTCTGAACGGAAAGACGGTGGGAGTCGTTGCTAACCAGCCGTTGGTACTGGCAGGGACTTTGGATATTAATGCATCTGTCAAGGCTGCCCGTTTCGTCCGTTTCTGCGACGCTTTCAATATACCTTTGCTGACATTGGTGGATGTGCCGGGATTCCTTCCGGGAGTAGATCAGGAATACGGCGGTATTATTCGTAACGGGGCGAAGTTGCTGTATGCTTATTGTGAGGCTACCGTTCCGAAAGTTACGGTTATCACCCGTAAGGCATACGGAGGAGCTTATGACGTCATGAGTTCCAAACATATCCGTGGTGATGTGAACCTGGCTTATCCCACTGCCGAGATTGCAGTAATGGGACCGGACGGAGCAGTAAACATCCTTTTCAAGAAAGAAATAGAAAAGTCGCAGGCTCCCGCAGAGAAGCGGAAAGAACTTCAGGACGACTATCGGGAAAAGTTCGCGAATCCATACCGTGCGGCAGAACTGGGATATGTAGATGAAGTGATTGATCCGGCAATGACCCGTTTGCGCCTGATTCGCAGCTTCGAGATGCTTGCCAACAAGCGGCAGTCCAATCCACCCCGGAAGCATTCGAATATTCCGCTTTAAGAAGTGGAGAGTTGAGAATGGAGAGTATTCATTAAAAAGAAAAAGATTATGATAAAGAAAATATTAGTAGCTAATCGTGGTGAAATAGCCATGCGCATCTTTCGTACGTGCCGGGTGATGAATATTTCAACGGTAGCTGTATATACCCATGTAGATCGGGGAGCTTTGCACGTCCGTTATGCCGAAGAAGCCTATTGTATCTCCGAATCACCCGAAGAAACTTCCTATCTGAAGCCGGAACTTATATTGTCCATTGCCAAAAAGACCGGAGCCGCCATTCATCCGGGATACGGATTCTTGTCGGAAAATGCGGATTTTGCTCGTCGTTGCGAAGAAGAAGGAGTGATTTTTATTGGTCCGGGTGCCGACATTATAGCTAAAATGGGAATCAAGACGGAAGCCCGTAAAATTATGCGTGAAGCAGGACTTCCTATTGTGCCCGGAACAGAAGCGCCTGTGCAGGGAATCGAGGAAGTGAAAAAGGTGGCTAAGGAAGTCGGTTATCCTATCATGCTGAAAGCACTTGCCGGAGGTGGAGGGAAGGGGATGCGTCTGGTACGCTCCGAAGAGGAAGTGGAGGCGGCTCTCCGTCTGTCTCAATCTGAAGCCGGGACTTCGTTTGGTAATGACGCTGTCTATATCGAAAAATATATAGAAAACCCGCATCATATTGAGGTACAGATTATGGGGGATAAATATGGTAATGTCGTTCATCTGGGAGAGCGTGAATGTTCTATCCAACGACGGAATCAGAAGGTGATTGAGGAATCTCCGTCTCCCTTTGTAAAGGAAGATACCCGGAAGAAAATGCTGAAGGTTGCTGTGGAAGCCTGTAAGAGAATCGGTTATTATAGTGCCGGAACCCTGGAATTTATGATGGATAAGGATCAGAATTTCTACTTCCTTGAAATGAATACCCGTTTGCAGGTGGAACATCCGGTGACGGAAGAATGCACCGGTGTCGATCTGGTACGTGATATGATAACCGTGGCTGCGGGCAATCCTCTGCCTTATAAACAGGATGATATAAAGTTTAGCGGAGCTGCTATTGAATGCCGTATTTATGCGGAGGATCCGGAAAATAACTTTATGCCTTCTCCCGGCGTGATTACGGTTCGTGAGGCTCCCGAAGGACGTAACTTGCGTCTGGATAGTGCGGCTTATGCCGGATTTGAAGTTTCGCTGCATTATGATCCGATGATTGCAAAACTCTGTTGCTGGGGACGTACCCGCGAATCGGCTATTTCGAATATGGCGCGTGCGTTGCGCGAATATAAGATTTTGGGTATCAAGACGACGATTCCTTTCCATCAGCGTGTATTGAAGAATGCGGCATTTCTGGAAGGAAAGTATGATACTACTTTTATTGATACACGCTTCGATAAGGAAGATTTGAAACGCCGGCAGAATACTGATCCGACGGTGGCCGTCATAGCTGCCGCAGTAAGGCATTACGAACGGGAGAAGGAGGCCGCCTCGCGTGCAACGACGCTTCCGGTAGTGGGAGAGTCGCTCTGGAAATATTACGGTAAGTTGCAAATGACAGCCAATAATTATTAAACTAAAAACTAAAGAAATAGCTTATGGGTACAACACTGGCTACATATTATGCCAAACTTCAGGATATGCCGGATAGTGAATATAAGGTGGAAATTCTGGAAGATGGGCCAATCAAGAAGATTGCAGTCAATGGCAAGGTATATGAGGTCGATTACAATATGGGGGGTGACTCTATCCATTCAATCATCATCGACCATCATTCACATGGAGTACAGATTTCTCCTTCTTCCAATAATTCATATACTATAATGAATAAGGGGGAGTTTTATCAGATTGAGTTGCAGGGAGAAATGGAAAAGATACACAATGCCCGTAGCGGGGCGGAAGCTGTGGGACGTCAGGTGGTTCAGGCTCCTATGCCGGGAGTGATCCTGAAAACATACGTAAAGAAGGGTGATAGCGTGAAACGCGGCGATCCGCTCTGTGTGTTGGTAGCCATGAAAATGGAAAATGAGATTCGTGCGGTGACCGACGGCGTTGTGAAAGAAGTGTTCATAGAAGATAATATGAAGGTTGGGCTGAATGACCGCATCATGGTAATCGAATAAGTGGTCTGTAGAAACAAAAGACTAGCCTGCTAAATAGTGAGGCTAGTCTTTTGAAGTCATAAGTCTTTTATTTCCGGAATCAATATAAACTTCGTGTTCGGAAAATACTTCTTCAACCAGTTTTGAATGAAGTTCATCGTATCATTCTGAATCGTTTTATCTTTTGGGGTGGGATACATATTGTAAAGTACCGTATCCAGTACAATATCACGCTTTTGTATGGCCTCAAGGCTTAAAAGGGTGTGATTGATGCTTCCCAATTTCCCGGAAGTAACAAAAATAAGAGGATAATTCTCTTGGGCAATGTAGTCTATTGTCAGAAGTTCCGTAGTTAATGGAACCATTAAACCGCCTGCGCCTTCGAGTAGGACATAATCATATCGTTCACTCAATTCTTCCGTAGCACGTTTGATTTTACCGAAGTCAATGGGACGGTTATCCAGTTGGGAAGCGAGGTGTGGAGAGGCAGGATAGGAGAATATTTCCGGCATAGTGAGTCCTTCCTTGTCTTCTTCTGTAAAGGGGATTCCCATAATATGACGATGCAAGTCAATATCCTCGGAATGACCGACGTTTCCTGTCTGGATGAATTTTTGAGTGATGGTACGTTGTCCGTTCTTGTTCCATTCACGAGCTAGAAATCCGGTGGCGTAGCTCTTACCGGCATCGGTGTCGATGCCGCTTACGAAATATACATTCTGTTTCATACTTTTTTCTTTTTTGCGATAATATAAATGGGGTGATAAGTCAGGGATACTGAAGTGCCCTGAGTAAATTCTTGTGTGTAACGTTCACTGAATAACTGCAAGTCACGGCGTGTCCGCAGTTGTTGGGAAGATGTGCCGGTTACTCCTGTTACTCCTGTCTGCTTCAAATGATAAAGTACTTTTATGGGATTATCAAACGAAAGAGAAATAAGTTCTTCTTCCGAATGGAGTATGTCAAAGTGAGTTGACAGGGCTGTTACAAGTTCTTCCCGTGAACGATAAGGGAGTCCGCTTCCTGTTAGCTCTCGTATCTCTTTCATATTCTCTTTCCCGAAAGTGCTGAAAGCGAAATAGCCTTGTTTATTGAGCAAAGCATTGCATCTTTTGAAAAAGTTTTCGGGAGATTCGAACCATTGCAACGCGGAACAGGAAGTTATCAATGTGCTTCCAGTAGGGAAAGGAACGATTTCTGCATCTCCCGGAAGAAAGGATACTTGCTCTTTTCTTAGTATATCCTCACAGCAGTATTTCATCTCCGGGCAAAGGTCGTTCAGAAATAATTCTTCCGGTCGTAGAGCCTGGAGCAGCATACGGGAATAAATGCCTGTACCGCATCCGAACTCAATTACTTTAGAACAGGGGAAGGATATATGTTTTGTAAGCAGGTGAATCATTTTATCTGCAATCTGCCGCTGTACGTTTGCTTCCTGCGGATAGGTAGCAATGGCTTTAGAGAAACGTTTTGAAATTAGTTGTTTATCCATAAATCAATAATTAGTTGATACGTATGATTACGTTATCAAAAAGTTCTTGTTGATAGTGGGCGGCTTCTGTATACTCAAGAGAATCCACTTTGTTTCTCCATGCCAGCCATTGGCTATCCGGCAGGAAGATATGGTCGTTCTTTCCTATGATGGCTTTTTGCCATGCAAAGTCCGAAGGTGGTAATGATAAGTATTGCTTTTGTATGGCAGCAAGTTCTTCCTTGAGTTCTTCAATGGAACGTTGGGGAGCTACTGTCTGAAAAGTTTTGTAACCGGCTGTTGAACCACACATCCGTCTTTGAAACTTTTGCAAGGATTGTTCGTTCAAACCTTGCAATGTCCCTTCGAAAATGGCAGGAGTGATCCCTTTCGTTTCATGTATAGGATAAGGGGTGCCATTGATAGCGATACTTTGGGAGAGGGTCAGGGATGGATATTGTTTCATTATCTGAGAAGCTGCCCATACTCCCATGGACCAGGCAATGAGGGTAATTTCGGAATACTCTTGCAAGATGATGGCATCGAACTCTAATGAACGATAATCATAACAAATCAGCCAATCCTTATTGGTCGGGTGGATTTGCAAAAATGGAGTTTCATCCATTCCCCAACCTGCGAAGAAAAGCAATAGATGCTTTTGATTATTTTTTATGATAAAATGCTGTTTCATCCGTTTATCAATTTTATAAGTTGGTCGATTTCGTGTTCGGTGATGTCCGCTGTTAATGAGAAGCGGATGCGTGAAGTCCCTTCAGGAACCGTAGGCGGACGTACCGGCAATGCATAGAATCCTTTGCGTTGGATTTCTTCTGCTTTACATATAGTGTTTTCACTTGCCCCTACAATCATAGGGACAATATGGCTTACCGAAGGACAGTTATATCCTTTGTCGACAAGTGCAGTCTTTAGTTTGTTGCTGATCCGTAACAAATGTGTCCTTTTCTCTTGGAGAGAGGGTAGTTGTTCTAGTATCCACGAGGTCCATTGAATATTTATGGGTGGAAGGGCTGTTGTGAATATAAACGTGCGCATCTTGTTGATTAGATATTCCCGGATAACTTGTCGGCAGGCAATGTAAGCTCCTGCTGAGGCTATTGCTTTCCCGAATGTTCCTACCAGAAAGTCTATATCGTTGATGCAATTTTGTTCTTCAGCACATCCTAATCCGTTGTCTCCCCGTACACCGAAAGCATGGGCTTCGTCCACGTAAAGAAGAATATTGGAATAACTTTTTTTTAATTGGACAAGGGCATGAAGGTCGGCTTCATCACCGTCCATGCTGAAGATACTTTCAGTGACAATAATGATTTGCTCATACGCATTGTGATTCTCGGAAATCAATCGCTGTAACTGGGATAAGTCATTATGGCGATATCGGATACATTTCGCAGATGACAACCTGATTCCGTCTATCAAACTGGCGTGTACCAGTTTGTCTGCAAGAATTAATGTTTGAGCATTGCTGACGGCAGGAAGAATCCCTGTATTGGCATGATAACCACTATTGAATATAAGTGCGCTTTCTGTTCCGAACATGGCTGCCAGTTGTTGTTCCAGTTCTTGATAATCGGTAAAATTGCCTGTAAGCAATCGGGAAGAAGAAGAGGTAGGCAGGAATGTTTCAGGAGTTATTGTCTTTAGGAATTCCTTTCTCAGCGATATGTTATTAGCCAGTCCGAGATAATCATTGGAAGACAGGTTCACCATCCGTTGCCCGTTCAGAATTACATTCCGCCCGTCGTGGATGAGGGGTGGGAGAGAGCGATAATTCTTCTTTTCCTTTAGAGTAAGAAGTTCTTGGTTTATATGGTCTGATATCATAAGTTATTGATGTATATTTTATTACGTTCTCCACTGATTACCTTGAGTAATCCGGTCGTTAGTTTGCTTAGTTGTTCGGGAGTGATGATAAAGGGGGGCATCAGATAGACGAGCTTTCCGAACGGGCGTATCCAAATTCCTTCTTCCACAAAACGGCGTTGCATAAATGCCATATTTACCGGACGCTTCATTTCAATTACTCCGATTGCCCCTAATATCCTTACATCGGCTACTTGTGGAAGTTCCCGGGCAGGTGCCAGTTCTTCTTTTAATTGTGTTTCGATTCGTTTCACATTCTCCTGCCAGCCGGATTGGAGTAATAACCGGACAGACGCGCAAGCCACCGCGCAAGCGAGCGGATTTCCCATGAAGGTAGGACCGTGCATGAAGGCTCCCGGTGCATGATTGGAGATAGTATCTGCCACATGATTACTAGCCAATACGGCAGAAAGTGTCATATATCCACCTGTCAATGCTTTCCCGATACACATGATATCCGGCTCTACTCCAGCATATTCCCAGGCAAAAAGTTTACCGGTACGTCCGAATCCAGTTGCAATCTCATCAAAGATTAAAAGAAGTCCATGCTCTTTACAAAGCTTTTCCGCTTCGCGAAGATATTGTGGATGATAGAACCACATACCGCCTGCTCCTTGGACAATAGGCTCAAGAATGAGCGCTGCTAGTTCCCCCGAATGTTTTTCTATTGTTTTCCGTAGCGGTTCGATGTCCTGAGGATTCCATTCACCGTCGAAACGCGATGAAGGAGCCGGAACAAAATAACGGACAGGAAGTGACGCACCGAAAAGGCTGTGCATTCCCGTTACAGGATCACATACGGACATGGCATTCCATGTGTCGCCGTGATATCCGGAACGGATAGTCACAAAGTTATTTTTATCCGGTTTTCCGGCTGCATACCAATATTGTACAGCCATTTTCAGAGCCACTTCCACCGCTACCGAACCGGAATCTGCATAGAAGATTTTCTGCATGGAGGGTGGTACTAAAGGTAATAGTAATTTACCCAGTTCAATGGCAGGGTCATGTGTCAATCCTCCGAACATTACATGAGACATTTTATCCAATTGGTCTTTGGCAGCCTGATTCAATGCCGGGTGATTGTATCCATGCACTGCACACCACCAGGATGACATCCCTTCGATGAGTGTTCGTCCGTTTTCGAGGGTGATAGTGGCTCCGTCCGCCCGTTTTACTTTGTATACAGGTAGCGGATCGGTGGTGGATGTATATGGGTGCCATAGATGTTCCCGGTCGAATTGAGAGCTGGCAAACTGATACCCTTCTTTCAGGATCATTTGCTTGTCTTCCGAGACTTTGGAACCGAGTGTAGTGAGTAAATCACCTACAATGGCGGAATTAATACCAATGTATAACGCTTTGCTCATAGCTTCGGAAGATAGTTGGGAACGTCCTCCGGCAAAACGCAGGAAAGCAGTTGGGTTAATGAAACGGAACAAGGCAATTGTTCTGAGAACTTCTTCTTCACTCAAAGGCTTTTCGTTCTCCAACGGCGTTCCGGGTATCGGACTCAGCAGGTTGATAGGTATGGATTGGACATTCAGTGCTTTCAGCGTAAAAGCGAATTCAATCCGTTGTTCCATTGTTTCTCCCATGCCAATGATACCGCCGCAGCAAATATCCATACCTACACGGCGGGCAGCATTGAGGGTAGCCAGTTTCTGCTCTTGCGTATGTGTGGAGCATAGTTTCGGGAAATAGGAAGGTGCAGTTTCCAGGTTGCAATGATAGCGGGTAATTCCGGCATCGTGTAATGCATGCAATTCGTTTTCGTCAAGTAGTCCTAAGGAAGCGCAAAGCTGAATCGACGAGTGTCGTCGTATATGGCGAACAGTATCACAAAGTTGGGTTATCTGTCTGGAAGAAGGTTTTCGCCCGCTAGTGACGAGGGAAAAACGGTTGACGTCTTGGGTTTCGTTGTATTTAGCCTGTCGGAGACATTCTTTAGCGGGAAGGAGGTCGTAGACTTCGGCTTGCGTCTTGTAGTGAGAGGATTGTGCACACCATTTGCAGTTCTCCGGACATCTGCCGGACTTGGCATTAATGATAGAACACATGTCGAATTCGTGTGAAGCACGTGCGACGGTAATCTCGTGCGCGGCGGCATAGAGCGCCTCGCTGTCAGCCATATTGGCCAGCCAAGCGGCTTGGTCGGGCGATATGTCAATGCCTGCCAACACTTGGTCTTTGATTTCTTGAAGTGTCATAAATGTATGATAAGGGATAGTTTGTGCAGCATTCTGCTTGCGAAGGGCAACGTCCACCACATTGGTATGCAGATGACCGATTTGGAATTCACGTCCCATACTTGCAAAGGCAGCATAGTTCTTCCTGCCCCAGTAACGGAAACGGGAAAGAAGGGTACGTGTGGTCTGTATATGACGTTGTTTCTTCATTTGGTTCTTGTTTTAAAGGTAAGAACGGGGCAAATGTACAAAGATTCTTTGGATAAGCAAGCAAGTTAGAGATTTCTGATGTACGTATTTTTATTTCTTCTTCCTATATTCTTTGCGCAAATGGAAGTTGAAGCCTGCATACACTTGAAGTGTGCCGAATCCGTTGTCCAAAGAGAAATTGTTCCGATGATAATTATAGTTTTTTCCAACAAAGGAGGAACCGACAAAATACTTTCCGTTATTGTAGACAATGCCTGCGCGAATCAGAAAGTCGAGATTGAATTTACTGTACCATTGTTTTCCTTCGTGGGTTTCCGCATCTACGTCGGAAGCCTTGTAGGCAATGGCGGGGGTGAGAGAGATACAAGCCAGGCAATTACGCGCAAATACCCAGTTGTAGGCATAACCGAAACTGATATTGGCATTGGTGTATTTGATTTTATTGACTTTCATACCCGGATTCATCTTTTCTTGAATATACTCGGGTAATTCTTCATAATCAAAATCAAGGTTGTGCTTTGAAATAGAAAAACCTGCAATGAATGTACCTGCATTACGACGCTGGTTGGTTGACTGGCTAAAAGCAGCCGGATAGGAAAACTTCCGGTTATTAAATATATAATATAAATTCAAGCCTTTGATATCTACTTTCAGGCCATTGAAGTTTTCGGAATAATTGGAAGGAATCTCGTCATAGAATCCTCTGATTTTATGAATTTTATAATTGTTTCCCGTGCGACGATAGAAAATATCTACACCCAGCTTGGAACTGTAAAGGCTTAGGTCGAACTCCGTACCTTTATTCTTTCGGTTGGTTTTTCTGTAAATATCGTCCACATCGACAGACCAGCCCAGGAAAATCCACCTCCAGCCAAAGTACAATCCGATTTTGTTATGTGGATTGGGGGAGAAACTGAGCTTTTGAGGTTGGGGCAGGTCACTGCTGACCGAGTAGTATTCGAAGTTGCTGAAATGAGTGGCCATTAGCGCATAATTATATCGGTTGGGACTGATATAGAGCGTATCGAAATCACTGAAGTTCATGAATTTTTTGATGGCTCTTTTAAAGGCGCTCGGTCGGACGGATGTGAGTGAGTCGGCTTCTATATTGTCATTCATGAGACTGTCCCTCTTTTCAGTTTGAGCCTGCAAAGAGAGTGACAGCAGCAGAAAGAAAGATAGAATAAGCCGTTTCATCATAAGGTTCTTCGTTACTGTTATAGATGTTGTTCGTTTCACGAAAGTACTATCTTTCGCTGATTTATGCTAACAATCATCTAAAAAATGTTTCGTTTCCTAAACAAAAAACTTCTCTATACTGTTAATTACGGCAAGCAAATAAATATTAAGCCACAAAATTATGAGAATCTATTTACATTTATTAGCAGCGTTTTTTCTGTTTTTTGCAGGAAGTATATATGCAAATACACAACAGGAAAAACGCGTGACGGGGACAGTAACTTCCGAAGGGGAACCACTGCCCGGTGTTTCCGTACAACTGAAAGGGGCTTCTTCCGGTACGATTACCGATATTGATGGAAATTACTCTATTGAAGCTCCCGTCAACGGTACGTTAGTTTTCCGCTTTGTAGGAATGAAAACAGTGGAACAACCGGTCAATAACCGGAATGTGATTAACGTGACGCTGGACTCCGAAAGTAAGGAACTGGAAGAAGTAATGGTAGTAGCCTATGCTACCGCCAAGAAATATAGCTTTACCGGGGCTGCTTCGACAATGAAGGCAGGCGAGATTGAGAAGTTGCAGACTTCCAGCGTATCACGTGTATTGGAAGGCACTGTATCCGGTGTACAGGCAAGTGCGGCAAGCGGTCAGCCGGGAACGGATGCGGAAATCCGTATTCGTGGTATCGGCTCTATTAATGCTTCCAGTGCTCCGCTGTATGTGGTGGACGGTGTTCCGTTCGATGGTAGTGTCAATTCTATCAATCCCGATGATATATCTTCAATGACTGTCCTGAAAGATGCCGCATCGGCTGCCTTGTATGGTTCGCGTGGTGCGAATGGTGTGATTATCATTACTACCAAGCAGGGACAACAGGACTCGAAGGCGACGGTAAAAGTGAAAGCGTCTTTAGGAGGTTCCAATCGTGCTGTCCGTGATTACGACCGTGTCAGCACGAATCAGTACTTTGAATTGTATTGGGAAGCGCTGCGCAATCAGTATGCCAAAAGCTCGGATTATACTTCCGCAACTGCCGCTGCCCAGGCTTCCAAGGATTTGGTAACGAAATTAATGGGCGGAGGTCCCAATCCTTATGGTCCGCAGTATGCACAGCCTGTCGGTACAGACGGAAAATTGGTAGCGGGTGCCCGTCCGTTATGGGATTCTGACTGGAGCGACGCTATGGAACAGCAGGCGCTCCGTACGGAATTGAATTTGAGTGTTTCCGGTGGCGGTAAAGCTAATCAGTATTTCTTTTCCGCCGGATACCTGAATGACAAAGGTATAGCACTCGAATCCGGTTACCAGCGTTTTAATCTTCGTTCGAATATAACCAGTGAAATAACTTCTTGGTTGAAGGGTGGCGTCAATTTGAGTTTCGCCCACTCCATGCAGAATTATCCGGTATCGTCAGACTCTAAAACCAGCAATGTAATTACAGCAGGACGTACAATGCCCGGTTTTTATCCGATTTATGAGATGAATGCCGACGGAAGCTATAAACTGGATGATAGCGGAAACTGGATTTACGATTTCGGCTCTTACCGTCCTTCAGGCTCTATGGCGAACTGGAACTTGCCCGCCACTTTACCTTTGGACAAATCGGAGCGGATGAAAGATGAAGTTTCCGGTCGTACTTTTCTGGAAGCTACGATTATTGAAGGATTGAAATTCAAGACAAGTTTCAATTTCGACTTGATAAACTACAATACGTTGGATTATACGAACCCGAAATTGGGTCCTGCCAAGGAAAACGGAGGTGGTGTCAGTCGGTTGAATACCCGTACCTTTTCCTGGACATGGAATAATATTGTCACGTATGACAAGACTATCGGTGAACATCATTTTAATGTTCTTGCCGGTATGGAGTCTTACTCTTATCGGTATGATGAACTGACGGCTTCACGTTCTAAAATGGCGCAACCTGATATGCCGGAACTGGTAGTGGGTTCGCAATTGACAGGAGGTTCGGGTTATCGTATTGATTATGCTTTGGTAGGTTATCTTACCCAGTTACTCTATGACTACCGGAATAAATATTTCTTCTCTGCTTCTTATCGACGTGATGGTTCTTCCCGTTTTGCACCGGAGACTCGTTGGGGAAACTTCTGGTCATTGGGTGCTTCATGGCGTGTCGATCGGGAAAGTTTTATGGCTTCCACTTCAGACTGGCTTTCTGCCCTGACGTTGAAGATGAGTTATGGTGCGCAAGGAAATGACAACCTGGGTACATACTATGCAAGCAAAGGGCTTTATTCAATTGTTTCCAACTTGGGAGAAAATGCGTTGGTGTCCGACCGCATGGCAACCCCAAATCTGAAATGGGAAACGAACCTGAACTTTAATGTCGGCATTGATTTTTCTCTGTTTAACAACCGTTTCTCCGGTTCGTTCGATTTCTTCCAGCGCCGTTCCAAAGACCTGCTGTATTCCCGTCCGTTGGCAACTTCCCTGGGTTATACTTCTATGGACGAGAATATAGGTGCTTTAAAGAATACGGGCTTTGAAATAGACCTCAAGGGAACGCTTATACACACCCGTGACTTTATGTGGCGTATGGGTGTCAACCTTACGCACTACAAGAACGTGGTGACCGACCTTCCGCTGAAAGACATGCCCGTTACCGGAGTTACCCGCCTGAAGGAAGGGCGTTCGGTCTATGACTTCTATCTGCGCGAATGGGCAGGGGTAGACCCGGACAACGGCGACCCGCTGTGGTATAAGAACGTGAAGGATGAGCAGGGCAATATCACCGGACGCACCACCACCAATGACTATGCTCAGGCTGATTATTACTATGTGGACAAATCTTCACTCCCTAAGGTGTATGGCGGGTTCAACACTGCTTTCTCATACAAGGGTTTTGAGTTATCCGCCATCTTTGCCTACAGCATAGGCGGTTATATCGTAGACCGTGACGTTACGATGCTGTGGAGCAACGGAAGCAATCCGGGACGTGCCTGGTCTACCGAGATACTGAAACGCTGGACGCCGGAAAACCGCTACACGGACGTGCCGGCCCTGAAAACAGTGTCCAATAACTGGAACTCCAACTCCACCCGCAATCTGTTCAACAATTCGTATCTGCGGATGAAGAACATCACGTTGTCCTACAACTTCCCGCAGCCGTTGATAAAGAAAATCAGCCTGAACAGCCTGCAACTTTTTGTACAGGCGGACAACCTGCTGACTTTCTCCAAGAATCAGGGACTGGACCCGGAGCAGGGCATCACAGGACTGACCTATTACCGTTATCCTGCCATGCGTTCCATTTCGGGCGGGCTTAATGTTTCATTCTAAATCACTGTTAACAATGAATACTTTCCTTAAAAATACAGCAATCCTCGCAGTGGGATTATTGTCCGTCTTGTCCTCGTGCAGCGGAGACTTTCTCGACAACAAACCTACGGACGCCGTAGATTCGGGGATCGTCCCCGTACCTTCCAATGCCGGACGTATCTTCAACGGTGCATGGTATAACTTGTTTGAGTACAGCAGTACGTATGCCAATATCGGCTATCGTGCCCTGATGTTGCAGGACGACATGATGGCGGACGATGTGGTGTCGCGTCCGATGTATGGTTTCAATTCATCCTACCAGTTTAACGATGTGGGGATGCCGGCCAACAACCGTACCGCATTTGCCTGGTATCTGATGTACAAGACTATCGACAATTGCAATACCGCCATTTCCATTACCGCGACCGGTGATGATAATACGGCCGATTTCCGCCATTCCCAGGGGCAAGCCTACGCTTTGCGGGCTTTCTGTTATCTGCATTTGGCTCAGCACTACCAGTTTACTTACCTGAAAGACCCTTCCGCACCGGCTGTTCCTCTTTATACGGAACCTACCGCCTCTACGACAGAGCCCAAAGGGAAGGCTACCCTGGAAGAGATATATACGCAGATATTCAAAGACCTGAATAAGGCTAAGGAGCTTCTTGAAGGGTATGTCCGTCCGGACGACAAATCCAAGTTCAAGCCGGATGTAAGCGTTGTCAACGGATTGCTGGCACGTGCCTATTTGCTTACCGGACAATGGAATGAAGCCGCCGGGGCTGCACTTGAGGCGGCTGAAGGATATACTTTGATGACGGATGCCAAAACGTATATGGGCTTTAACGACATATCCAATACCGAGTGGATGTGGGGGCATCCCCAATCTGTGAGTCAGTCCGACGCCAGTTATAATTTCTATTATATTGATGTGGTGACTCCCGATGCGTATAACAGTTTTATGGCCGACCCGCATTTTAAGGACATTTTCGAAACGGGGGATATCCGTCTGGAGCTGTTCCAATGGATGCGTGAAGGCTATTTGGGTTATCGCAAGTTCCGCATCCGTGCCGACCAGACCGGTGATATCGTTGTGATGCGTTCCGCCGAGATGTATCTGATAGCTGCGGAAGCACTGGCTCGTGAAGGACGGTTGGAGGAAGCCGTGAAGCCGTTGAACACATTGCGTAATGCCCGCGGACTTGCCGATTATGACCTGGTAGGCAAGACGCAGGAACGGCTTGTCGATGATATTCTGCTGGAACGTCGCCGCGAATTGTGGGGTGAGGGATTCGGCATTACCGATATTCTCCGTACGCAACGTTCGGTAGAACGCATGCCGTTGACGAAAGAGGAAGCGGAGAAAACGTACGATTGCTGGCAGCAGGGAGATACTTATAGGGAATATAACCCCGAAGGTCATTGGTTTACTTCCTTTCCCGACGGAACGAAGTTTGTGCCGAACAGTGTGTATTATCTGTATGCCATTCCGGAAAAGGAGACGAATGCGAATCCTAATCTATAGGAGAGGGGTGTTGGGAAGTGATTGATGTTTTTTAGGCACGGATTACGCGGATTACACGGATTTATTTTATTCTTTTTCCGTGTAATCCGCGTAATCCGTGCCTAAAAATAGTACCCTGAATAGTGCGTAACCGGCATATCTTCAGATTTGTTACTCCGTCTTCTTACTTTCTCTTTCCTGCATTTTGCGTTTCACGAACTCAATCTTCAGGTTGGCCTCTTCCATATTCTTCTTGATTTCCGTGATGGAAGACAGCAGTTGCGCCAGTTCATAGAC
>OLIV01000943.1_pt1 | contig 15695 bp, 9 predicted proteins | sample 1601411 | NCBI WGS metagenome assembly OLIV01 (sample SAMN03922450, study PRJEB24848) | human gut metagenome | isolation source: stool sample | host: Homo sapiens | place: Germany | collected 2009-11 | reverse complement strand
CAACGCACGTGATAAGGGTGGCTTCCTGCTTATGATGTTCCCAGAATCCATCAGGAATCATAAAAGAACAAAGTATAAGAAATATACCTGTCATAACAATGCCGATTGCCAAAAGCACCCAATATAATGTCCAGCTCATAGTTATCCCCCAAATTTATTTTCTGTTTAATCAATGAGCAGATTATATAATATTTCAACAATAATTGCAATAGCTTAGGCTGTTTTTTTGTTAAATAAAAGACAATTTCCCGACAACGCTTTTAGTCTCGCCATCGTACAGGACAAAAACCGCAATCTCTTTTTATCGCGAAGGCAATTCATTGTACATTGCCTCAAAAAGCGCGGTTTCCGAAATACGCTCCTTTGTATCTCCCGTCATAAATTCACTTCCAAATAGTAGTAACAGTTCGGTTACCTGTCAAGGCTTTTTTGGGGAAATTTTAAAACACAGCGACCCGAATGCAAAATCCTTTTTTCGGTCTATGCAAAGAAGCCGTTATGGTATCGCTATATAAAAAAGCCACGGAAAACCGTTGATTTCCCATGGCTTTTGAAGTATTTGATTGAAAAATCGTAACCGATTATCTCTTTGAGAACTGCGGTGCGCGACGAGCGCCTTTGAGACCGTATTTCTTTCTCTCTTTCATTCTCGGGTCACGAGTCAAGAAGCCGGCCTTCTTGAGTGCCGAACGAAGATTTTCGTCGTACTGAAGAAGAGCTCTTGAAAGACCGTGGCGAATTGCGCCTGCCTGGCCTGTTACACCGCCGCCCTGAACGTTGCAGACGATGTCGAATTTGTCAGCTGTGCCGGTGAGAGCGAGAGGCTGACGAACTATAAGTTTAAGTGTTTCAAGGCCGAAATAATCGTCGATATCACGATTGTTTATCGTTATTTTGCCTGAGCCTGCATAAACGCGAACTCTTGCAACCGACTTCTTTCTTCTGCCTGTGCCGTAATATCTAGCTGCTGCCATTATGCTTTCCTCCTTCGATTAGAATTTGAATTCCAGTGTTTCGGGTTTCTGTGCTGCGTGAGGGTGTTCTGCGCCTGCGTAAACATGCAGCTTGCCGAACATCTTTCTGCCCAGAGCATTCTTAGGAAGCATACCTTTCACTACTTTTTTCAGTAATCTCTCTTCGCCGTTCGGTTTAGTGATCAAACGGGCAGGAGTCATTTCTCTCTGACCACCAGGGTAGCCTGTATATGACAAATAAACTCTGTCATTCCACTTGTTACCAGTCAGTTTTACTTTGTCTGCATTGATGATGATAACGTTATCACCGCAGTCTACGTGAGGAGTAAAGTTTGGTTTGTACTTTCCTCTCAACAATTTTGCAACTTTTGCTCCCAGACGACCCAGTGTTTGGTCTGTAGCGTCAACGATAACCCATTCTTTGGTTACCGTTGCTTTGTTGGCAGAAATGGTCTTGTAACTTAAAGTATCCACTCTAATTTTGTTTTTTAAATGTTACTACTAAAAATATTCTTCACCACTTATTAGTCTTCCCCGGACAAAGGACGACTAACTTGCTATGAATTAATCTCTTATCATTTTGTGATAATAATCGGCTTGCAAAAGTACGGCTTTTCTTTGAATTGGCAAACTATTTTTGTATATTTTTCCAGTCGCCTATTCTATTGAGAGTCTTCTCAATACCCGTTATTATTCATTCCATTGAGTTTCGGATTACTTTGTATCTCTTTCAGAGGGATAGGGAAAAGTTCATGTTTACCCTCCATAAAATTCCGGTAAGCCGGATATGGTTTGTTCTCTTTCTGATTGACGGAACTGATCTCACCAAACAGTTTCAGAGCCTTTCCCAACACTCCCCAACGTATCAGATCATATTTGCGTTGTCCTTCAAAAGCCAGTTCGAAGCCACGTTCCCAGTAGAGAGCCGTACGGAACTTTCCTTCCGGTGTAGAGTCGTCGATGAAAGTCAGGTTATGTGTCTTTTTCCGTGCGCTCATCATTTCATCATAATTCGCTTCTGTAATAGAAGTTGCTTCAGCACGTGTACGTACGCTATTCAACAAATCCCATGCTTTTTGTCTGTCTGTTCCTGTTTCATTATACGCTTCGGCAGCCATCAATACCACATCAGCATAACGCAAAGGGCAATAGTTCACATCCGCATAATTGATATTCTTGTTCCATGACTCTTTCGGCATCCATTCCCGGCGCCATTTTCCCACATACCAGCTACCTGCATTTCTTTCTTCTTTTACATGCTCTTTTTTAGTACCATTCCAGGTATAACGATAGGTGCAAATAGCGACATCACGACGTTTATCGCTCGCTTCGAAGAAGTTACGCCATTCGGGGACTACTATAAAGAAACCGTTGGCACGTCCCATATACTGATTTGATTCAGATGCAGAAACTCCGGTAGGTTCCGCCACCTGCGGACCGTTATAAATCCCCCATGCTCCACCGTTACGACGTCCTTGTGAATGATAGAAAGCAATCTCCCAAAGACTCTCCTTATTATTCAGTACCCCCTGCGAGTAGCTTTTAAAGAGTGCCTCATAACCACCATCATAAAAATCATGGTACCCTTTCTTTTCAAAAGCCTCCCACTCTTTTATCACTGCATCGAAATATTCCATCCGCTTACTGTCCTCCGGACGTTTCAACTGTCCATTCGATTGAAGGCTATATCCTGCACGTTGCAAATATACACGCATCAGCAATGCACGGGCAGCCCCTTGCGTCACCCGTTCGGGACTGGAAGAAGCAGTTGCCCAATCCAGATTGTTTTTAGCGAAAGTAAGGTCAGATATAATCTCATCATAAATCACTTCCCTGTCCACACGTTCACCAAAAGCAGATTCGTAGGATGATGAATAAGATGTTTTGAAAGGCACATCTCCCCAATATCTCACCAAATCAAATGCGAGGAAAGCACGCAGAAAACGAGCTTCCGCTTCCAATGCTTTCAGACGGGTATTTTCTGCGTATCCTGTCATGCCACAGATTCCGTCAATGGTGAGGTTAGCCCGGTCGATTCCCTCATATTTCAGTTTCCAGATACTTTCAATCCACGTATTCGTGGAGTTTAGCTGATAATGTGCAATATCGTGAACCTGATTGTCAGACTGCGTACGAGCCGTATAATAGGTATCGTCTGATGCAGGAGAAGCCATTTCGTACCAACCATAATGATTAAAGTCCGACACTGAACTATATATTCCCATCACTGACATTTCCGCTTTATCTTCCGAATCGAAATAGCGGTCCCGGTCATATTTTGAGTTAGGTTCTTCCGTCAGCAAATCCTCACAAGAGGAAAATCCTGTTGCCAATAGGGCGAATACGGCATATAATAGATGTATCTTTTTCATGATTACTATGTATTTAAAGAATTAAAATGCTACGTTGAGACCAAAAATAAAAGAACGGCTAAGCGGATACGCTCCAAAGTCAACACCCGGTGTCAAACCGCTTTTCATCGTAGAGACTTCCGGATCGAAACCTGAATACTTGGTCCAAGTCAACAGATTATTACCGGTGGCATACAAACGCAAGTTCTTCAATCCCACCCTTGCAATCAGATTTTTAGGGAATGTATATCCCAAAGTCACATTACTTAGTTTCAAATAGGAAGCATCCTCCACTGCCCATGAATGAATATAATTGTCTCCTTGTTGAGCATCATGATAAGCGGCTACGGTTTTACCTGCATTCAAAGCAGCCAGTTCTCCGGGATCTGTCACTTTCCGTCCATCCGAATTGATGGTCATCCAGCGATTAGAGCTATTCATCACGTCCAATGCGTTGTAGTTCAGGCTACCCACCTTACTGGTAACCAGTTTGGTCGCATTCAGCACTTCGTTGCCATAGCTGAAAGTCAGGAATATACTTAAATCAAATCCTTTGTAAGTAAAAGAGTTGTTCAATCCTCCGTAGAATTTCGGTTGAGCGTTACCAATGACCGTTTTATCATTTTCATCAATCACATTATCATCTCCGGTCAAGTTCTTAAACTTCCACATACCCGGACGAATCCGGCCTTTATCACCATGATAAGGTACTCCATCTTTTAATGTATAAGTCTGCGTAGAAGCATCATAATTGAAATCATCTACCTGATACAGCCCCTCGGTGATGTAACCATAAAACTGTCCTAATGGTTCTCCGACAGCAATACGATGGGTATTTTGGTTAAAACCGAACTTGGCTTCATAGAGTTGTACCGCCTCACCGGTCAATGCTTTCACTGAATTTTTATTGTGCGACAGCGTCAGTGTAGTGTTCCAACTAAACTTCTTTGTAAAGAAATTCACAGTATTCACAGTCAGTTCCACACCTACATTCTTCGTTTCTCCGGCATTAATCAACATACTCTGATAACCGGAAGAATAAGGCAGCTGGGCGTTAAGCAGCAAATTACTACTCCTATTTATATAGAATTCGGGCGAAACAGTGATGCGTTGATTCAGAAATCCTAAATCGACCCCCATATTAAAAGTCTTGTTCGCTTCCCACTTCAGATCGGGATTCGGTATCTGCTTGGAAGCATAACCGGGAGTAAGCTGATCTCCCATAGCTGTGATGATGGAAGACATCAAAGCAAGGCTGTTATAACTACCGATTCTGTTGTTACCCGCCAAACCGTATCCGATACGGAATTTCAAGTCGGAGAAAACATTCAGTTTCTTTATAAAATCCTCTTCACCCACACGCCATGCTGCTGATACGGCAGGAAAATATCCCCATTTATTATTCTTACCGAATTTAGAAGAGCCATCCGCACGGAAAGTTGCGGAAAACAAATACTTATCGGTAAAGTCATAGTTGAGACGAGCGAAGAAAGAGAGCAGATTATCATCATAGTTTTCATCGGACGAAGCAACGGATGGAGTACCCAGACTCATATCTCCCAAAATGAACTCATCGGTAGGCAACCCACTGACACCGGATTCGAGTACACGAGTCCAGCGTTTTACAAATTCCTGTCCCAATTGTACCACCACTTTATGCTTCTTCTGAAAACGTTTGTCATAAGTCAAGACGTTAGAGGTCTGAAAACTTCCGGTCTCCGTATTTCTGATAGAGCCGTAAATACCGCTGCGTCTTCCCATAATAGATTGGTCGCCATAGAAAAGCTCCCGGCGGTAAAGCTGATAACGCATACCCGTATTGTTGCGGAAAGTCAATCCTTTGATGATTTTGAAAGTCAGTCCGCCATTGGCTTGCAAAGTACGTGTTTCCTTATTATCCTTTTCTTCAGCGGCGGCAATCAACGGGTTCTGCATCACGTTTCCGTCCGCATCGCTTAATACAGGGTCTTCTCCTGCCAACAAATCCGAGTCATTACCACGTATACCAATGGTAGGACGGTATTGCAAAATCTGAACCATTTTATTAAACTTTGCATCTACATTGCTTCCGCCTTCATTCGTACCGTTTCCGGCAACACCTGCTCCGTACACTTTCAGATAATCGAAGTTGATACGTCCTGTAACGGAGAGCCGCTTATTCACTTCGCTTTTCACGCTAAGCGCAATATTATGTTTGTCGCTGCCGCTATATACCATCGCACCTTCATCCTTGAAATAACCATAAGACATATTGTAGTTCAACTTATCATTGCCACCGTTGACGCCTACCCGGTAATTTTGCGTAACGGTAGTGCGTCCCATCGTACGGTCCAGCCAGTCGATACCTTTACGATTGCCATAGTTCTCATGAAGATCGACAAAACCACCGTAACGATTCTGCCATGACCGCATACTTTCCTCGGGATCAGTAGCATCTCCTAATGTTCTTTCATAATCCGCCAACACAAATTCCTCTACACTTAATACATCCAACCGCTTGGCAAGCGTACGCACACCGACATAAGAATCGAAAGTAAGAGTCGCTTTCCCTTCACTTTTCGCACCGCTTTTGGTGGTGATTACCACTACGCCATTCGCTCCCCGGGCGCCGTAGATGGCTGTTGCCGAAGCATCTTTCAACACGTCGATACTTTCAATATCGGCAGGATCAAGGCTGGACATGCCATCTTCCGTCGGAAATCCGTCGATAATATAAAGCGGTTCGTTGCTTTGCGTAATTGATATACCGCCACGAACACGCACTGACATCGTAGCACCGGGCTGACCGTCTGTCTGTATAATCTGCACACCTGCCATACGTCCCGCTAAAGCCTGGGTTACATCAGACGAAGGAACTTTGAGCAAATCGTCGCTTCTCACAGAAGCCACGGAACCGGTCAGGTCTTTACGCTTTACCGTTGCATAACCGATAGCTACCACCTCATCCAACAATACCGATGCAGCTTTCATGGTCACATCAATATGTTTTCTTCCTTTCACGGGTACTTCCATATTTTCCAATCCGATAAAAGAGAAAACCAAGACATCTTTCTGCGGATCACTAACGGTAATGGTGTATTTACCATTGATATCGGTAATGGTACCCGTGTTTTGTTTTCCTTTCACGGTTACATTTCCTCCAATCACTTCCAAGCCTTCGTTGTCCACCACCTTACCGGTAACGGTCAAACTCTGGGCATAAATGCCGGATGCACCGACAAGAAGCAACAAAATGCAAATAATTCTACTTTTCATCATATTCTGTTTGTTATTTATATTCACTATATTTCATTGTTTATCATTGATTTACTACCCGGGTAGATATAGGACTCCGGTCGGTCATTTCTACCACCTGATAAGCCCCGTCTATCTCGTCGTAAAGCAACGAGGAACCCGTATATTGTCGAGAGTAAAAATTGCCATTCAACGCAGGATTGTCTGTTCCATAACTAAATACCGCCTGTTCGGTGCGATGACTCACTGCAAGTTCGGGTACTTTGGAAGCATCCAAAACCGCTTTAATCGTCCAGTCGCCTACGTTAAAGGTATCACCGTCACGGTTGATAATAGGGACAGCCTCATCTCCTACCTGGATAATAGCCAGGAAACGGGTGGCAGAACAACCGTCAACCCGTGCAGTCAAGTGCCACTGGTTAGGATACTCCGCTCCGGTGATGGCGGGCGGCACTACGAAACGGTCCGTTTGAGACAGCGTAAAAACATGTCCTCCAAACAGTTGCGTCACTGCCACCCATCCTTGGGTTTTATTATTTGTAGACAACGTTTTCTTTGTTACATCCATCTTAAATTCCGTAGGACTATGCAATAACCACTCCCAGCGGACAGCTTCCGAAGCCTCCAGTTCATCATACACAATCACCGTATGAGGATGAAGCATCAACACATGCCGGCGGTATTTAGTCAACGGGGTGGCACCGAATCCATTTTCCGGTGTCTGCTCAATACCTGCCTGCTTGAAGTAGCCAACCCACATCGGGTCATTGCTGATACCTCTGTAAGCATGTGAAGCATCCCCCAAACAGTAACTGATATGCTGTCCGCCCATAGCACGCATCACACTGCCATAACCTTCGGTAGAATAAGGTTGTCCGATGCCGTTTACCAACAGTGAATTATGCGCCCTCGTATGGCGATAGGACATCAGATTATGAGCATCGCTGAAATTCTGATAATAGCCCGTACTGCGATACACATCGACACCCTTATACAACAGGTTAAAAGCATTCTGACTGGCAGTAGTGTGACTGCCGGACCCGAATGTACTGGAACGGAACGAGAGCGCAAGATCTTTTTCTACATCTTCCGGAGCACTGTGCATGGCTACTTCACCAGCGTCTTTATACCATACCATTTTATCAGCCCCGGCAGGAAAAGTTGTATTGTAATCCTGATCGGTACACATCCGGTAAAGACGCAATTCATAATCCCGACGCAACAGGTCCCGACATTCTCCGGCATACCATCCGGCATAGGAATTACCCGTTTCACATGCCAGATAGTCAGCAAAGGCGGCAATCAGACGGTTGGGTTCACTCCCCTTTTCACTACTGTCACCAAAGCCGTTACTTTTCGAGCCCGGCGGACAAGTATAAACCAACGAACTTCCGGCATTCTGATACCACGGATGTGATAGAAAATCGTACCGACTGATAAATGAAAGAAGAGACGGCATATACGCCAAAGTCAATATATTGGCACTGAAATAACCGGTACCATTGTGCCATATACCGTCGCGATTGAAGCCGGAGGCAGGAGCACGGGCTGTCCACAATTCGTAATAATACTCCATCATGGGCAACACTTCGAAAGAATAGGCCGGTTTGTCGTAAAGCGACAAAGCCACTTGAAAGAGGATGCGCATATTCTGCTGCCAAAAATGATTATCAAAGAGATGGTTTTCCTGAAAACCGCAATTTACCTTATAATAGTAACGTGCCACACGCATCATCAGTTCTTCGGCAGCAGTACGATCGGAAGCAGACAAGTTATTATAAAGCAGATCGTAGGCTGCAACAAGACACCATGCGATGTTGCTAGCAGTAAAGTTGGATGCAAAAAGTTGTCCATCAGCAGGGGGAGCGACAATCAACGCTTCGAGAAGCTGACGTAACTTTTCGGCATAAATTTCTTTTTGAGTTAAATGATAGGCCTGATAAAGATAAGTGGCATGTTGCCGGAGCTCTTCTGCACGGCTATATAAATCAGTCATTCCGGTGTATTCGGCTTTCAATGCCTGTGAAGCACGACTTTGTAGTTCTGCATATTCAGGGTGTGAAGTGACACGGTTACGAGCCTCTCCGATACGGTCGTCTAAAAAACAGTAAATACGAGGATGCAGACGGGGAGCATTTGCTAAGAATGTCTGAAAAGGAGGTGTTACAAATTCCGGTGTATCATTCTTTACTTCGAAACGATAGATAGCACTCCATTCACCGGGCGTAGTTCCATTAAGGTTGGTGGAACGAAAGCGCCAATACCATGTGCCGACCTCCAAACGACGATGAAGATTATACATACACCATTCCTGCGGTTCGGAAAGTAGCGTTTCAGAACTGTTGAAATCTTCAGTACGCGAAAGGGAAAATTGCAGTCTTTCGCCCGTCTTCATGGCTTGAGGAACAATAAGAGGAGCAGGATTCAGATACAATTCATTATCTGCTTTGGGATAAGGTTGCGTTCGTATTTTATCCTGATAGGCATCGGGAATTCCAGCAGGCGTCTCTGGCTGCGTACTGTCCGGTTCGGGCAGCGAGTCAGATGTACAGCTACAGAACAGCTGTACCATGAACAAAAGAAAAACCGATAGGCGAAATGTGGTGTGCATATTATTTTCTTTTCTTGGTATAAGATTAGAGGGCTATTTTCAAAAGTTTCAATGTAAGAAGAAGGTAAAGCGGGATGGGGGATCCCACTTTCCTTGAATTTCTATTGAGTAAGGTCGAATATTCAGTGACTATTTAAAGATTGTAATCATTGGACGGCAAAGAGCTTGTTGATTAGCCTTTCCTTTCACATCAATACCTGCCTCTTGTGCATCAATTACACCATTGTTTACATTAATACGTACCCCTGAAACATTACTTTGGTTATTGATAGTACTGGAAGCATAATTCACCGTAGCAATCGTCTCCCTATCAAACATTTTACCATTGGCAAATTCAAATTCCGGAAGGTTTCTGAAATCTTCACTACCAGTAGCAGGTACTCCTTTCATAGTAAACAATGTACCCATGAACGCACTCAATTGCGACAATGTAGGAATATACCATGCACTCAAATTCTCACTGCTAAGAGAATGTTCTCCCACCCATTTTTCATAAGTTGTTTTAAACGCCACGTCTCCAATACTTGTTAACAACGCCTCCGTAATCTGTGTTCCATTAGTCATACTTGCTGCTGTCTCAACCAAATTTGTCAACACGCCGTCAGGATTAAGAGATTGACGACCAGCCGCTACATTCTCAATCGCTACCGCATATCCGACAATTGTCTTGCTCTGAAGTGCTACAGGATAATTAGCCGGCACATCATCACCAATAGCCTCCATTTTGAAAACAATACCAACAGCATCCGCTGCGTCACGTACCACTTTACCTTCAGCATTGATATAGCTACCAACTTTCATTTCCAACGCTTCATAATCCGGATCCACTCCTACTTCAATGTCAAAGTTTCCATCTCCGATTTCAAATTTAGCCATAATCTGCATATTAGCGTCCAAAGGTAATGTATTTGCCGGTATTTTAATCTCTTTACTATATCCGCCACTCAATGCCATGGTTATTTCTTCTGTAAATTTACCTACATTTGAAGGAGCAAAAAAGAAATTAGCGAACCAATTGCCATCCGCAGAAGCAAAACTTGCATTTGTATAAGTCACAGGAGTCGTAGCAGAACATTTACCCTCTAAAATATCATATCCACTCAAAGCGTTGTATGTTATTTCCAGTTTATTAGCCGCCGCAGCTACTTCCGGATTCTTCGGTTTTACGCTCACATTAGCAAACGGGCGTTTCAATGTCACACTGGCATTACCAATCGTTTCCAATTTTCCGCAGAAAGCGTCGCTGGCTGCCATCAACGCATCATTTGTCAGATCGAATGATGCAGTATTATATCCTACTGCTCTCAAATCAGCAGTGTTATATACTTTATTAGCAGCACCACTTTCCGGTACGTATTCAGCCCAAAACAATGCTTTCGACACTTCTTTTTGTTCATCTACAGAAATAGTGAAAGATACCTTACCGTCTGTAACCGGTTTAGTTACCTGATCGCCTATCTTATTGCCATCAGCATTCAGTAATTGCATGATACATTGCATCGTATAACCGTCAGGAATGGTAACCGCACGGCTAAAGACGTTATTTACAGGAGCCTGTACAGAGATAGTAACAGGAGCATTGATTTCTGTTCCGTTGTCCGAAACGATTTCTTCTTGTCCACAGGATGCGAAAAGCACTACGAACAAAGCCATTAGCGAATAAAATAAGTTCTTTTTCATGATCTTAATTGTTTTATGGTTAAGCAATTCTTAATTGATTTATCTATTTTATAATTCTCCAAGGTCTACTTCCAGATCACCGTCATAATCGGGGTCGATCCCTATTCCTCCATTGGCATCGGAAGTCAGGAAGTTACCGCGTACCGTTGTGTTTTTGCCCCGTTCACAAGGAATACGGAAAGCAGTACGTGCCAGCACTTCATTCTTCTCATTCAAAATTTCGAGCTCTACAGGAATGGAAACGGTTTCTCCGGCATCGGTCAACACATAGTCGAATCCCAGTATCAGTTCTTTCGTACCATCAGCAGGGCGTTCAAAGGCCACTTTATATTCCATGTACATGAGCGAGTTCTTGGGTACATCATCCCACAAATTGTAGCCGGTAGGCAAATAATCACTGTACTTCATACGAGCGGTAAAACTTTCACCTTTCAGTCCGCCTGTGGACAGTTTATTGAGAAACGTCGCTACATCTTTAGCCACCAATTCATAGCGTGCTACAGGACGATACAGTTCAACGTCAAGGCTTGTTTCAGCTCCCCAATGATTGCGGAAAGAAGTCAGGTCTGCCACAGCAGAAGCAGCAAAAACATCTTTATAGCGGCTATTCCCTATATACTTTCCGGCAGGAAGGATAAAAGCCAGATTCTTGGCATCGTAAACAAGTCCCTGTTCCGGTGTCTCCGCATTCACATAATCGGCCCACACCAGGATGCGGTAATTACGGGCGTGCAGCTTCATACTAACAGACAGACTGGCACGGTTAAAATCCTCTTCATATACCGTTTGCCGTACCGCCACCTGTCTATCCAGATAGGCTTCTACGATGAAACGACGCAGATAGTTGGTTTCCGACGCACGGGTGATGGTCACCGGTGCTCTTTCTGCCAAACTTAGATTCATTGCCAGATTAAGGTTGAGTGTTACAGCTGTCGGGTCCACTCCCAGTTCTCCTTCGGGAGTCATTTCCGGTTCTTCGTGCAGGCTGCATCCATTCACCAGCAGGGTGATGAACAACAAGAAAGTGCACTGTGCCAGTATATATAAATTTCTTCTCATATTGTTATCTTATTTATATGTATGTTCCTATCTAAGGTTAGAAGCGGTAGACCAACGATGCTCCCACACGGGTTATCCCCCAGTAATGACGGACACGCGTATCCAGCTGTGCGCCGTTGTCTACATTATAATAGGTGTTATACTTCATGTTGGCATATCCCACTCCCAGATTAAAATCCGCTCCCCAGTGTCTGGAAAGAGGGAGTTTGTAACCGTAGCTTATTCCGGCTCCCAACAGCGGACGATCCGTATCTTGATAACGGTCATCGTTCCACTTTACGTTAAACCATGCCACGTGGGCGTGCAGTCCGACAAAGTGTCCCCGTCCTGTTTCATTTCCTATCCACCAGCGGGCTTCAGGTTGCAATGCTACCGTACGCACGCCGTGCTTATCCCCCAAGTCCCACAAACTGCAAGTCAACGGCAACTCTACCGTGATCTTTTTATGCACCTGCATTTCCACGGCAAGGTTCAGCAAAGCACAAGCATCATATATTACATTCGTTTTCAATGCCAGATAGCGTTGACCATCAAAGGCAGCCGCTTTCTTTCCTGCATTCTCTTTGCCGGATTGGCGTTTATCCTCCTCCTTTTTTGAAGAAGTCGCAACTGCTGTTTCCTGCTTTTTCCCGCCGGGCTTGTAAACCGTAGTTTCCTCCGGAGCTGCCGAAGTCTGTACACGGGGTTTACCGGGAGTCTGTGCCGACAAGACGGTTATGCCCGATAATGCAGCCAACAGACATATAGTTCTCATATTAAAAGTAGAGTGTCTCATATATTCGTATCTTTCATGTTCATTGATCAGATTTCCAGTTCGGGCACTGTATCCCTCATTACCGTTTCGTACCCATCCTCATTGATGACAGTAGCTTCACCTTTATAAGTGATATTCACCTTCTCTTGAGTGCTGCGGATAAAGAATGAAGGAGCACCGTCGGATTTCAGGTTAACACTGATCAGCCATCCGCCCACTTTGATACGTCCGTCGGACAAGATTTCGGGATCTTTGGCAGGATATTTCAGTGCATGTGTATTGATGACAGTGGCAAAACGATATACTTGTGCCTTTTCCGATGTAGCGGTGAAATGCCAGTGATTAGGATACTTCTTGAACACCCCTTTGTCATCAGCACGTAGCCAGTTGACTGCCGGATAGAAAAAACGGCTCGTCGTATCTGTCTGCAATGTTCCGGTGGAGAAAAGATAAGCGTCTGATGCTCCTCCGCGGTTCGTGGCTTGAATATGCACGAAGCGATGATTCGATTGATCCACTGTCATGGGATTTTCTGTGGTATGCAGCAAATAACTCCAGTTTACAGGTTCGTCTGCCACGAGTTCGTCATAGATAAAGATGAGTCCTGTCTTTCCCAAATTGACAATATGACGGCGGAAAGTTTTCACATGGTTCTCATCCCAGCCATTTTCGGGCGTATAATGCACCTCCGACTGTTCGCCGCGTGTCAGCCAAAGCGGTGAAATCACTTTTCCGTAAGCATTGGAAGCATCACCCAGCACATACCCGATCTTCTCGCTGGCATAATAACGGGGAATCCATCCATATCCTTCCGTACCGATACGTTGTCCCATACCGTTCACCAAAATCGTATTGTGAGCACGTGTGGCACGATGGCACAACATACTATGTACGTCGGTAAACTCAATATGGTGTCCGCTACTGTAAAATAATGGTTTTCCACCATAGAACGTATTGAAAGCATTCTGATTGGCAAGTGCATGAGAGGTAGAACCATAAGGGCTTGACCGGAAACTCCACATCGCATTTCCACCTACTCTGTCCCAGTTCGTCTGGAAAGAGGCAAGTCCTGTTGCGGGGAAGACGTATCCTGCAGGGAGTGCTGTCAATCCTTCACCTTCCGGCAGAGGTTTATCACATTGCAGGCGGAACCAGGCCAGATCACCGGGCTTACTCAACAAGGCTTTCTTCATATAATCCGGTTCCACTTTCAATGTGCGGCGTACGAAATCAGCGGCATAAGTGTTTCCGGTAAGGCGTGCCAGCGCATCCAAATATCCTATACGGATACTGTTTGGACGTCCCACATTCTGATGCGAACTTCCGTTTCCTCCGGATTTGGAAAAAGGAGGTTGCTGGAAGATGGTATACATGATATTTCCCTGATACCAAGGATCGGAAAAGAAGTCGTAACCGGTCAGTTTGCTATAATAGTAAGGCACTTCTACTAATGTACGGGTGTTGACCGTAAAGTAAGAATCGCCATTGTGCCAGCCACCGTCTTTGTTCAATCCGGGGAAACGTGCCAACCATACGTTATAACAGTAATCCACCCATGTATCGGCTTCAGGCAGATCGCCATATACACTGAATGCCGCCATTGTAAGGATGCGAAGTGTCATCTGCCACACATGATTGTCGGCGATGTGGTTCTCCATCCTGTTATTAAAGTTCTCATACATTTCACCACCTTTATTTTTGATGGCTTCCAGCAATGCTTTCTTTTGTGATGTATTCAACCGGTCGTAGAAAGAATCATAAGCCATAGAGCAGAGAGACAATAAGCTAGAAGCATTAAAATCTCCTTTCACATTCTTATCTTTATCCCAGTCGGCCATGATAAATACCCGTTTGATAGCTTCGTCAGCATATTTAGTATCCTGCGTCAGCAACCAGGCCCGTATCAATGCTTCGGTATTTCCCTCTTCCGCATCGATGATGCGACGGCTTTCACGAGTGAGGTATGAATTTATCTGCATCTCGTTCTTCAGATTCTTCACCTGCGAGACATTAATATCTTTCACTGATTTCATTGGATTCTGAAGTACCTGATCTGCACGCTCAAGATACCATTGCCTTTCTGCCTTTTGTTTGCTGTGATTTATAAAGTCCTTCCATTCGTTCTTCATGATCCACACACGCGGATGGTCGGCAGGTAGTTTTGCCAACACTGTTTTCAATGAAGGCGGACAGAATTTGCCCGAACGATCTTCTACGGTGACTTGCTGGGTGCTTCCCCAAGTCACTTGTCCGTTTTCTACATAACCGAACTGCCAGTACCATCCCCCCGGCGCAAGCGATTGTTCCGGATTATAGAACGGCCAACGAGTTTCCACCTGAACAACTCCGGACTTCAATCCGGCATCCTGCGAATAACGTAACCGATAGGTAATCTTCGTTTTATCTACCTTCTTTACTTTGTGTTCGAATCCATCCAACGGACTGTCCTGCGAGTTCATGTCCGAACGGAGCGGCCATTGGAAAGAAACCGCACGATCATTTACCACCGCTTTATCAAGAGGATAAGGAGTGGCACGCATTTCATGCATCAACGTTGTTTCCGTCAACTTGATGACTGCTTGTTTTTGCGCATGTGTCATCTGTGCAGCCACAGACAAGATTACGAATGAAATCAATAATACTTTTTTCATGATATCAAATGATTGGTTTTTCTGTAGGCAAATGTAGATAAACTGTCCGAAACGGAACTTTCAATTCATTTCTTCCTTCTCTGATACTGTCTAACAGGACTTTGTTTTCGTTCATTTCAACTTAAAATTCGTCCAAAACAAGCGTTACAGGAAGCTACAAAGAGGGTAAAAGGGTAAAATAGCCCCCAAAACGGAATGACTGGAATTGATAGAAAGATGAAGGTTATTAGTTCTTGTTTAGGTTTTCACCACAGAGGACGCGGAGGACACAGAGGGGAATTTGGTTTATGACTTACGGTTGTGACCCTAATTTTGATGCGTAATCCTCCTACTATAAAGTTGAAAAACATAAAAACATCTGCCACCTGCAACCAAACGCGT
>OLIV01000933.1_pt1 | contig 15751 bp, 8 predicted proteins | sample 1601411 | NCBI WGS metagenome assembly OLIV01 (sample SAMN03922450, study PRJEB24848) | human gut metagenome | isolation source: stool sample | host: Homo sapiens | place: Germany | collected 2009-11 | reverse complement strand
GGTACGTCGTCCGCACGGACGACGGCCAGCTTGTCGATTCTAAAATCAAAGGTAACTTCCGCCTGAAAGGTATACGCAGCACCAACCCGGTGGCCGTAGGCGATTTTGTGCAGATTACCGTTAATGCGGAGGGGACGGCTTTCATCACGGAGATAGAAGACCGTAAGAACTACATCATCCGGAAAGCTTCCAACCTGTCCAAACAAAGCCACATCATCGCAGCCAACGTAGACCAGGCTTTTTTAATCGTGACCGTCAGCCATCCGGAGACTTCCACCACCTTCATCGACCGTTTCCTGGCTTCGGCCGAAGCGTACCGCGTCCCGGTATCGCTCGTTTTCAACAAGACCGATTGTTACGATGCCGACGACCTCCGCTACATGGAAGGCATGATGCACCTGTACACCACCATCGGCTATCCCTGCCATGCCTGTTCCGCATTGCAGTCCATCGGTATCGACGCGCTGCGCGACAGCCTGAAAGGCCAGACCACTTTGCTCTCGGGCCATTCCGGTGTAGGAAAGTCCACTTTGCTGAACACGTTGATACCCGACCTGAACGTACGGACGGCAGAAATATCCGCCGCACACGACACGGGCATGCACACCACGACATTCAGCGAAATGTTCAGTCTGCCCGGCGGCGGTTATGTCATCGACACCCCGGGCATCAAAGGATTCGGCACGTTCGACTTCGAAAAAGAAGAAATGGCACACTACTTCCGCGAAATTTTCCGGATTTCGGCAGACTGCAAATACAACAACTGCACGCACACCCATGAACCGGGTTGCGCCGTGCGTCGCGCCGTAGAGGAACATCTCATCAGCGAAAGCCGCTATGCCTCTTACCTGAACATGCTGGAAGACCGGCATGAAAGCAAATACCGGCAAGGTTATTAACATTTCAACTACTCCCCATGGAAATCATTACCATCATCATCCTGTTTCTGTTCTGCACCCTTCTGTTGGCCGCAGAACTGTTCATCCTGCCGGGCACAGGCGTGGCCGGCATCGCCGCAATCTGTTGTCTGGTGGGTGCCAATTACTTCACCTTCGTCTGGTTCGGGCTTACCACAGGACTTTGGTTATCCGCCGCGTCACTCGTAGCCTGCATCCTCGTAGGCTATTGGATGCTACGTTCCAAGACACTGGAAAAATATTCGTTGCACAAGTCCATCGACTCCACCGCCGCCACACAGGATCAACTTTCCGTACAGCCCGGCGACGAAGGAGTAGCCGTCACCCGCCTGGCTCTCATCGGCAATGCAGACATCGGAGGCCGGTTGGTGGAAGTCAAATCTGCCGACGGTTTTCTGGACGAAGGTACTCCCGTAATAGTAGTTCGCGTAGAGGACGCCCAAATCACAGTCAAAAAGAAATAAACATATTATTCACCCTTTAATTTTCTGATATCATGTTATTAGATCCAGTTGTTTTTCCGGTATTCATTGCCATTGTCGCCATCGTTATCCTGGCGATATTTTTCCATTTCGTACCGTTCTTCCTTTGGCTTTCCGCCAAAGTCTCCGGCGTACACATCTCGCTCATCCAGCTATTCCTGATGCGCATCCGTAACGTGCCGCCCGGCGTCATTGTGCCAAGCCTCATCGAAGCCCATAAGGCCGGTCTGAAGAACATCACCCGCGACAATCTGGAAGCCCACTACATGACGGGCGGACATGTGCAACGCGTGGTACATGCCTTGGTTTCGGCATCGAAAGCCAACATCGACCTGCCTTTTGAAAAGGCCACGGCCATAGACCTGGCCGGCCGCGACGTGTTCGAGGCCGTGCAGACTTCCGTCAATCCGAAGGTAATCGACACGCCACCCGTGGCCGCCGTAGCCAAAAACGGTATCCAGTTGATAGCGAAAGCCCGTGTCACCGTACGCGCCAACATCCACCAACTGGTGGGAGGTGCAGGCGAGGACACCATCCTGGCCCGTGTAGGCGAAGGTATCGTTTCTTCCATCGGATCGGCCGAAAACCACGAGCAAGTTCTGGAAAATCCGGACTCCATCTCCAAATTGGTACTCAAAAAGGGTCTGGATGCCGGTACGGCTTTTGAAATCCTGTCCATCGACATTGCCGACATCGACGTAGGTAAGAACATCGGTGCCACCCTGCAAATCGACCAAGCCAACGCCGACAAAAACATCGCGCAGGCCAAGGCCGAGGAACGCCGTGCCATGGCTATCGCCGCCGAACAGGAAATGAAAGCCAAGGCGCAGGAAGCACGTGCCGAAGTCATTCAGGCCGAAGCCGAAGTGCCCAAAGCTTTGGCACAAGCCTTGCGCGACGGTCACATGGGTTTCATGGACTACTACAAACTGGAAAACCTGAAAGGCGACACGGCCATGCGTGAGAACATCGGCAATCTGACGAAAGACGAAATGAAAGATATTCTGAAGTAAACCGGACATCATTTCCCCTATCCCCCCATAAACCTCTTTCTTATCCCCTAAAAAGGAGGAAAGAGGTTTATTCTTTACCCACGTTCAAACGGCAGGCTCGCCCGAGCAGGCCAAAAGTAAGGAAATCACATAACAACGCTCCGAAATACACTGCTCACATTTTCAAGATGTTATGATGGCTAAAAAAATCTCCTGAGATTGGAAAATCAATCTCAGGAGAACTTTTTTTCGTTTGGCTGAGAATGAATTTTCAATCTCAGCCAAACGATTTGGCGGATTGCGGTGTATATTCTTTTCATGGCATTCCTTTTAATACAATCTCACTTCAGTATTAACCTTAATGCAGCATAACCTTCCGCACATAAACCTTTCCTTGTATTTCAACACGAACCAAGTATAATCCGACTGGCAGTTTATTACAATAGTGGATACCATCCCGTACGCAGCCACTTTCAACAGCCCGGCCATCCATACCTATCACTCTAAACCTTGCCTCTTCAGGAGCATAAATACAAATGCAATGTTCCGTAGGATGGGCCGACACTAACAGGTTCGGGGATAAAACCGTTCCGGTAATTCCATCTTCCTCATCATCCTCCCATCCGGCCGATGCTTCTTTGTCTTCTTCCTCCATCACCGTATTTACATTAGACCAGATTTCTATTTCGGATATATTGCAAGCAGCCGACCAATTATATACAGCCAAGTACCTGTACTTTCCCACAGGCCCTACGGTATAGCAACCTTCCGCACCGTCCTCAGTCAGCCAAGTATTCTCTAAAACGGGAATCCCGTCATAAATGTTTCCATTAGTACGCAAGACATCCTTCGCCTCCGATTGGTTCCATTCTCCTTTGAATCCCCCTTCAACGGTATTACCTAAAACCTTCATTTGTTCTCTCGTATCTTGCGTCACACCGTCATTATAACAAGAAAGCCGGTTTATCTCCAAACCGCCCTCCCCGAAATCGTATACCAAAAAATACTGGTGCCTCAGTCCTATTGGTGTATCCTTAATACCATCGGAGGCCGCTATCAAAGCCGCCTCCGATTCATTAGTCTTGTCATTCCCATTCGCATCATATACATTCACCGCCACAGCCTTCTCATTTATATCCACCGGTTTCAGTTCCGACTTCTCCAAAGGCACAATACGAAGTTCTTTTAAATCTAATGTATGCCCCTTTCCTTGCATATACACTCTTAACACGGTGGCCCCACACCTGACGGTCACGGTTCCCAACAGCTTTTCCGTCCAACCATTGGAAGGCTGTAGTTCCTTTCCCTTTTTTTCTCCTCCGTCAACGGCTACAAACAGTTTTGTTCCGGCTGACGAACTCCGGTAAGTGGCGTACACATTATACCGTTTTTCCACATTTGCGTCCATATTGTCATCCGGTGCCGGGAATACCATGGTATAACTCATCCATTCTCCGTGTTCCATGTCCGTCACATAAACCTCGTCCCCCTCTTTTCCTATTTCTACCGTGCCATCCGTCCGGTAAACCGACGACCGCTCCTTTCCGACATTATGATACGTGTGCATCTCTCCATCTCCTGTATAAAAATCATAGTCGACAGCTTTTATCACACACGGAATCGTAGGCATCCCCGACACCCGAACTCCGTCCTTCCATGTCCCGGCGTCGCCGACCATCCAATCCGTACGTTTCTTCGTCAACGTCCCCCAACCGGCCCATTCATAATACCAATTAGGTGCTACGCCCCAGTTTTCATGCCCATAATCCGCCATCATCTTGTCATAAGCCCGCTGTAGCCAAACATAATCGTCTACAGATACGCCTGCCCTAACCCGGTAATGTTCCAACGCTTGCGTCTTCCATCCACCCGGTCCAAACACTTTACCTCGATCGGCGGATGCCATGCTTTTGGCTTCCCAACGCTTGGAACGGCTTACTGCCTGGTAGAATTTACCGTTCTCAAAAGTGCACTCCTCCTCATTGGCCGTGTAAGCCGTAGGTTCCCATGGTTGCATTTGGTCGGGAAAAGACATTATCCCCGAAAGGTTGTATCGGATGTTGAATTCAATTCCTTTTAGAATCCTGTTATCCAACCAACCATATAAAGAGTCACCTTGATTCCAAGCCATTTCCGCGATTGCAGTATAATTTCCGATACCTCCCATCGTATGTCCTTGGTCACGACAAGACTCCTGACACTGTCCGTTACGATAAATATAATAACGCAGTGCCTCATCGGAATGGTATTCTTCCCCGGAAGCAGGCCATGTCACATTATAATCCCGTTTAAACTCATCCTCGCTAATCAGACTACCCTGTACCGGAGGTCCGGCCTGATAAGGCAAATCGTCCTTACGCCCGGGCAAGCAAGCCAAATAACGATAACCTCTGTCATACATCGTATCATTATCCAAATAAATCCCCATAGCCATCAAGCCACGGACTGCGAACAATCCTTGATTGCCGAAACGTCCCGGGTCGAACTTATAAATATTCCAATAAAAAGACACTCCATTCTTATTGTCATCCGATGACTTATAGGAATCTGCCGAGACTTTAGTACTGTAAAACGGATAAACCAGCATTTTCTTGAAGGCTTCTTGATCTTCCGGACGCCATCCTTCATAAGCACGCAACAACTCGGCCGCCTCTATCAACATGTATATCTTGCCGTTGTCGAGAGGTGCCGTTCCACGACTACTGGCATTCACCAAACGATTATACCGGTTCAACCTTTTCACGGCATCATCTGCATAAGCCTTGTTACCCGTAATATGGTAAAGCAATGCCATATCATGTGCCCGGCGTCCGTCGGCTCCAATGGTTCCATTGAATTTGCCCTCTTTAATTTGTGTGATATCTGCATAATTACCATCACCGATTTGTGAGTAGCCGTCTTTCAACATGTGCTGAAACGTGGTATAAAACGGCTCCTGCCGGGCCTCTACCATCGCTTTCATCCTATCCAGGTCTGCCTGTGTGTAAGTGATACCCGGATGGACAAAAGTCCTTTTCTGTGCCTGGCCTTGCAAAAAGACGAGCATCCCTAAAGCAAATGCCACTTTCCTCCATACTTTCCCCTTCTTCATTATTCCCAACTTGTTTATCATGGCTTCCATATATTACATTACCATTTACCCTTATATGATTGTATACGAACGAAGCGGCATATACGCGTAAGCCCGTCTGCGTTTTAACACTATTTATGACGATACACCCGTTATAACGCTTCTCCCTTATACTTTTTGTATTGCCGCGTCTCCTCCCGATTAATTTCCCGCAAATGTATGGCCGCACCTCCACGGGGTCTCAAACGGAATTTCAATACCTGCGAAGCATTGACCCGTTTGTATACGCATTTTACATGGGTCCGGGTTTTTACCTCTTCTCCGCCATCCGTATATATTTGAGCCAGATATGTCTTCCCCTCTTCCAAGAAAGAAAGGGGAACATCTTCCTCCGCCCCGTCATTATTGGTCAAAAGCCCTACAAACCATTCCTTCTCCTTACGCCGGGCCATGACTATCCCCTTACCCGGATGTCCGGAAAGCACCTTGGAATCATCAAATATCGTAGGCAGGTTCTCAAACCATTCTATTTCCGGTTCTCCTTGATAAGCCGAAGGTTTATCGTACCAGAAAAGGGTCTGCAACGGACTGTAAAATACCAGCGAAGCTGCCAACTGATGGGCATGTGTATTCTTCAAACGCTCGTCATAATAACAGATGGTGTAGTCTGCCGCCCCGTTTATCATACGCGTAAAAGGCAGAATGGTGTTGTGCGTTGCATCCGGAAACTCCTCGTTTCCTAAAATACCCTCCTGTGTCAGTAAATTAGGATAGGTACGACTGAAACCAGAAGGCCGGAACTCATCGTGGATGTTCATCAAAAGATGGTTCTCCGCAGCCAAACGTACCAAATCATGCAACCATGTAGCCCATCGGTGACTTGCATACTGTACAAAACCCGACTTTACCCCTACTATCCCCCATTCATGCAAGATAGGAAATAATTCACGCGCTTGTTTCATCAATGCATGCTGGTTGACATACAACCAGACTCCTACTCCTTTTCCTTTCGCATACTCAACGATACGCGGCATATCCAATGTCTTCACGACCTTTGTGGCATCTCCGTCATGCGATCCACAAGGCATATACCATTTCCAATCGAAAAGCATATAGGGTATGTGATGATTGGCGCAAAAATCCACTGTTTCTATGGCTCCTTCCGTAGTCATTGTCACTTCACGCATGATCTTTCCCGGCTTCACCCATTGCGCCGCATCGACAATCTGACATGCAGGATTCAAATTCTGTATGATATCATTATGTTCCAACAAATCTCCCGGACGGTCAGCCGCCATGATGACTTTCCACGGTGTGGCACAATAGGTCACCACATCCACAGGACTATACATGACAGAAACCAACGTATTAGCCTTCTTTTCCGAAGCCACAAATTTAGTCAGACACCAATCATCCACATCCGCATCAACCAAAGCTACCCACTTTCCTCCCGGCAATTCCACGGTCAAAGCCCGTTCCACCGAATGTTTGATGCTGCTTATGGGCAGATATTCAAACTTAGCTTGCGCCCATTGCTCAGTCCAGGCCATAGAGAATGAAGGAAAAGTATATTCCGTTAAATCTGCCGTTACCTTATGAAAAATAGCTTTGGGATGTTCCGGAAGAAAGTAACGGAAAGCAATACCTTCATCGTATGCCCGTACCTCCATATTCAGTCGGTAATCCGAACCATCCTTTTTGGAAAGGTACATCGTGGCCGATCTATAATGGTCACGTACCACGCTACGCTCTCCGTACAGTGGATTCCAGATTTCATCGTGAAGAGGATGATATGTCACAGAATCAACGTCCATATTATCCATCCAACATCCAGGTTGTTCCAAATCACGCACTCCAAGTGACATTTCCCAGACACGATTGTCCATATCAAGTCCTGCACGAGACGTTTCTATCACAGGAGCTCCCCGATAATCCACACGATAACACAATTCATTCGTCCCCGAAGCCGTTCGACGTACCTCAAAAGAAACATAATGAGACCCATCGGGAGAAAACAGCTCCATTTTCGGTTCACTCTCAGCCCATAATGCCGATACGCCCCCAAACATGAGCACCAACACTTTTACTTTTTTCATTAGTTTCATTTTAATCTTATTAATATCTTCCATGTAAATTATCCAATTATCCACTTCTCCACCCTTGACTATACGCCACCTCTGGCAAGAAGACAATATTACTCTTATAATTAAATACGTTTCAGTGATGTTTATTACGCATTCAAACATCCATAATATAACACAAAATATATTAAATCACAGTATTGACAACATAGCAGGCATTATTGGGCATTTTCTCAAATCTCATCCGATAATACCGTAAAAAAACAGAGCGTAACAAATATACGTTCAAGCTATCTGCTACACTCTCCAATATAAGAATAAGGAAAGAACCTCCTCCCTCTACTTTTCCCGCTACTTAGCTTCTTGTCCCCGCCGCTTCATCTCGCGGTCCGACCATTTCTTCAGGCGTTTGTATTCCTTTTTGGTCAACCGCATGAAAGAACCGTGCTGCGGTGCCTCCACCCCTTCTATGGTGACAGGGGAATGGAAATTCTGCATACGTTCGTCGGCCTGACAGATACGATACTGCCGGGGTTTCGTGGAATATTGGATATAGGCCACCCGCCAAGTGCTGTCTCCTATCAGTTGGAAAGCCGAGCATCCTTCGCATTTCCGATTGCCCTCGAAACGCACATAGTCCGTTTCGCTCTTAATCCGGTAAGGTCCCGTCAGCTTGTCGGCCACGGCAGCAAAGATTCCCGGCGTTCCGCCTTCCTTTTTTATCAGCATGTGATACTTGCCATCGGCCGAGATATAGTTGATGTCCGCGTCAATCGTAGCATAGCCCCAGTCGAACATCAAGCGGGGCTTGGTCAGTGTCGTAAACGAATGGTCGGCATAAGAATAATACATGCGGTCATACTTTTCTTCCTCCGGATTCCACAAAGAATAGTAAATCATATATCCGCCTTTCGTCCCGTCCGGCCATACGTAGGCAGGATCCCAAAAAATCTGCGGAGCCCAAACCCGTTTTATCCCAGTATAGTCACAATACACATCCGGAGAATCCGGGTCGGAAAAGACGGAAGGACCTTTACGAAAATCGAAAGCCACGGATTCCCAGTGTATCAAGTCATCACTGCGAAGCAGGTCTATGCCATGGTTGAACCAGGAACGGCTTTTACGGTTGCTCATATCCGTCGTCACCATCACGTACCCTTTGCCGTCGTACGTCCTGCAAATATAAGCATCGCGCGCCCCTCCCTCTATGGGGGAAAGCTTCTCTACATCGTACACGGGATCACCTCCTAACAGGTCTTCGTAATGCAAGCCGTCCCGACTCAAGGCGTATGCCGTCCATTCTCCACGGCCGCTCATGTGACAGTATAAATAACCGTAATCTCCCTTTTGAAGATTTTGCGCTGCAAGCGGGGCGCATGCCATCCAGACCGCACAACCCCATGCCCACCATTTGTTTCTCATGTTTCTTTCTGTTTTTGAAGATTAAAAAAACCGCTGCACAGAATCACTTCTCCGCAGCGGCAAAAAACGGTGACACTATAAACCTATATACCATAAAAACGCCACCGTTATTCTTTTATCTGTATGAAAGATTATTTCTTACAGACGTTCCAAGGTTTGATTTGCTTGAAGAAATCGTTGCCTTTGTTATCCACCAGGATAAACGCAGGGAAGTCTTCCACTTCAATTTTCCAGATGGCTTCCATCCCCAACTCAGGGTATTCCACGCACTCGATGCTCTTGATGTTGTTCTGCGCAAGGATGGCCGCCGGACCACCGATAGAACCGAGGTAGAAGCCGCCGTGCTTCTTGCAGGCATCGGTCACTACCTGACTGCGGTTCCCCTTAGCCAGCATAATCATGGAACCGCCATGGCTCTGGAACAAGTCTACATACGGGTCCATACGGTTGGCCGTAGTCGGCCCCATGGAACCGCAAGCCATACCCGACGGGGTCTTGGCCGGACCGGCATAATAAATAGGATGGTCCTTGATGTATTGCGGCAAGTCTTCGCCACGGTCGAGACGCTCTTTCAGCTTGGCATGGGCGATGTCGCGGCCTACGATAATCGTACCGTTCAAAGACAAGCGGGTAGCCACCGGATACTGATCCAACTGTGCCAGAATCTCTTTCATCGGACGGTTCAAATCCACACGTACCACATCGCCCTCGCCGGCCTGACGCAACTCTTCCGGAATCAGTTCGCCCGGATTGCTGTCGAGTTTTTCAATCCAGATACCGTCCTTGTCAATTTTACATTTGATATTACGGTCGGCCGAGCAAGACACGCCCAGACCTACCGGACAAGACGCACCGTGACGCGGCAAACGGATGATACGCACATCGTGTGCGAGGTACTTGCCGCCGAACTGTGCACCGAGACCGATCTTATGCGCCTCTTCCAAAACTTGCTTTTCGAGTTCCACGTCGCGGAATGCGCGCCCCGTGGCATCACCCGTGGTCGGCAGGTTGTCATAATAATGAGTAGAAGCCAGCTTCACGGTGAGCAGGTTCTTTTCGGCCGATGTGCCGCCGATAACGAATGCGATATGATAAGGAGGACAAGCAGCCGTACCGAGGCTCTTCATCTTCTCAATCATGAACGGTACCAAAGTAGCTGGATTGAGGATGGCTTTCGTCTCCTGATACAAATAAGTCTTATTGGCAGACCCACCGCCTTTGGTCACGCACAAGAAACGGTACTCCATTCCTTCGGTGGCTTCGATGTCGATTTGTGCCGGGAGGTTGCACTTGGTGTTCACCTCTTCGTACATGCTCAACGGGGCATTCTGGCTGTAACGCAGGTTTTCTTCGGTATAAGTCTTATAGACACCTTTCGACAAAGCCTCTTCGTCGCAATAACCGGTCCACACCTGCTGGCCTTTTTCGCCATGGATGATGGCCGTACCCGTATCCTGACAGAACGGAAGAACGCCCTTGCATGCCACTTCCGCATTGCGCAGGAACGTCAACGCCACATACTTGTCATTGTCGCTGGCCTCAGGGTCGTGCAAAATCTTCGCCACTTGTTCATTATGAGAACGACGCAACATGAACGACACATCGCGGAACGCCGCGTTTGCCATCGCCGTCAATCCCTCGGGAGCCACCTTCAACACGGGGTGCCCTTCAAACTCGCCGACCGACACATAGTCTTTGGTCAGCAAATAATATTCAGTATCGTCCTTGCCCATCTGGAACATCGGAGCGTACTTGAACTCAGGTGCATTTGCCATAATCGTTTTTGTTTTAAATTGAGATATTTCTTGTTTCGTACTTGCAAAGATAGTGAAAGGCGAGCGCAGAGACAAGCGAAAACGAAGTTTTCATGCTTGGCTATTTCCTGTTTTCCCCGCCCTATGCCCCTTCTTCGTCGTATTTCTCAAAAAGGAAATCATTGTAGGGGTATTTCTGCACGTGAAGTTCGCGTACTTTGTCGTACAACACTTTCTTCAATTCCTCCAAATTGGTCTTCTCACGGGCTGAAATGAAAATGCAGTTGTCGTTGCGGCGAGCCATCCATGTCTTCATCAGGTCGTCCAGCGACACGTTTTCTTTCGTAGCCGGCGTCAGGTCGTCTTCCTCTTTTTCCACCCAGTCATAAGCGTCTATCTTGTTGAACACAATCATGCACGGCTTGTCGCTGCATCCCAAGTCGCCCAGCGTCTTCTCCACCACTTGAATCTGGTCTTCGAAGTCGGGGTGGGCGATGTCTACCACATGCAACAGCAAGTCGGCCTCGCGCACCTCGTCCAACGTGCTTTTGAAAGAATCCACCAAGTCGGTCGGCAATTTACGGATAAAACCGACCGTATCGGACAGCAGGAAGGGCAGATTGTCGATGATAACCTTACGCACCGTCGTGTCCAACGTAGCGAACAGCTTGTTCTCGGCAAACACGTCGCTCTTGGCCAGAAGGTTCATCGTGGTCGACTTGCCCACGTTGGTATATCCCACGAGAGCCACGCGTATAAGCCTGCCCCTGTTCTTGCGCTGTGTGGTCTTCTGCTTGTCTATTTCGGCCAGCCTCTGCTTCAGCAGCGACATGCGCTGAAGGATTATTCGGCGGTCCATCTCGAGCTGAGTCTCACCCGGTCCGCGCAGTCCCACAGAACCTTTTCCGCCGCCCGAGCCGCTTCCGCCTCCCTGGCGCTCAAGGTGAGTCCACAGTCGCTGCAGTCGCGGCAGCATGTATCTGTATTGTGCCAGCTCCACCTGCGTCTTGGCGTTGGCTGTCTGTGCGCGCATGGCAAATATGTCGAGGATGAGCGAAGTGCGGTCAAGAATCTTCACCTTAAGTTCGTTTTCGATGTTGCGTATCTGCTTGGCCGACAGCTCATCGTCGAATATCACCATTCCGATTTCGCGTTCGGCGTCTTCCTCATCCTTTATATATTGTTTTATTTCTTCAAGTTTTCCTTTGCCTACATATGTGGTCTGGTTAGGGCCGCCCACTTTCTGCGTAAACCGCTTTACGGTTACGGCGCCTGCAGTATCTGCCAGAAACTCCAGTTCGTCGAGATACTCTTTTGTCTTGGCTTCATTCTGTTCCTGGGTTATCAGTCCTACCAGTATGGCCGTTTCGGCTTTTACTTCAGAGATTACAAATTCTTTCATCAGTTGATTTCAATCTTTGATACATAATAAATACAAAGTTACATTTTTTATGTTGAAATACAAAATAAAACGAAACTCTTAACTCTTGCTTAACGTTACGGGCTGTTTAGCGGTGCTGACAAATTGTTTTTATTTTCGTCTAAAAAGTTATAAAATATAATCATATTCCGTAAACGTTTACGTAGTTTTTTTGACTAAACTACATATATTTTTGATTTGTGTCAATTTTTTTGTCTACCTTTGCTCACGATAATAAAGATTTTCAGAATTACATGCTACATTAATACTAAAGACTAAGACATTCAAACAGAAAGAATTTGCTCCGATGTGGTATCGGGGCATTTTTTCGTTTATGCCCCTTTGTGATTTTTTCCGTTTCAGTATAGCCGTGCGACATTCATTGCGGTCTGTCTTGACGCTATGGCGATAAAAGTTTTTTTGTAAAAACTCATCACTCGTCACAAGTGATGTTAATATCCTGACTGTCAGCTTTTTATAGTGTGATGAGTTGCATTTTCAACTCATCACGGCTCATCATGCAACATGTTTTTCGGCCGGTTTTTCATATAATTCAAGTATAATTTACGCCAAAATCAGCCCGTAATGGCAGGCTGTGACGAGTTGAAAATGCAACTCGTCACGCTATAAGGTGTTGAAATACAGTGTCTTATATGCCGATGTGATGAGTGATGAGTCTGTTGAAAAATCTTTTTATCCAAAATAGTTATTAAGATTTTTCATCATTGTTGTTTCATGTTGCCGGTTGACAGCGTCTGCGTGCGTGCTGAATTAAGACGCATGCGGTTTGATTGTCATATTTGGGCTATGTTGCTATGCCTCTGCAAAAGCATGCCTTTTACGTTGCGATATGTGGCCTTTTGACATGCAAAAGGTATGCTTTCAGACGCTGATTTGCCACCTTTTGCAGACCGGAAGATGGATGGCGCAGCGTATGGTAGACACTGCCGGGGCTTCCGGCAGCGAGGCAATGTTTTTTATCTGTATAAATTATGTCGATTACGTGTTGTCGCGTTTGCAAATATTTTTGTAATTTTGTGGTGTCTTGTCTGCCGTTCCGCTTCTGTAGTGCAGCGTGGCAGCAAACCCTCTGGCCTTGTGTTATAGGCTTGCTGCTGAGGACATAGGGGCAGGGGTGAAGCTGAATGTGGCTTAATATGATTAAAACTGAGAATAAATAATATAGAGAAAAATGAAAAACCTGTTTATTTTATCATTCGTCTTATTGGCTTCCTTGGGAGCAGATGCAGCCAAGGTGGATGTGAAGTCGCCCGACGGCAAACTCGTTGTCAGCATATCTGATGACGGCGGAAAGCCTGAGTATGAGGTGAATTACGACGGTACGGCCATGCTCGGCAGGTCGGCCCTCGGACTGAAAACTGATGTTGCCGACTTCACTTCGGGGCTGACAATCGTAGATTCTGAAGAAAGCAAGATAGACAAGAAGTATGATATAACGAGGACAAAGACAACGGCTGTGCATTATGTGGCCAACAGGCTCGACGTGGTTTTCAGAAAAGAAGACGGCAAGAAGATAAAGGTTACGTTCTGTGTGTCGGACAACGACCTTGCATATCGATACACCCTGCTGCCGATAGAGGGCAGCGACTGCCGCTGCGCCGTGGTATACAGTGAGGCGAGCAGCTTCAACTTCCCCGAAAACACCACCACGTTTCTGTGTCCGCAGATTGGTCCCATGACCGGATGGATGCGCACAAAGCCGAGCTATGAGGAAGACTATACGGCCGACGCACCAATGAACGTGAAGTCGGCTTTTGGCCGTGGATACACCTTTCCGTGCCTGTTCCGCATTGGCAACGACGGATGGGCGCTGGTGAGCGAGACCGGTGTTGACGCCGGCTACTGCGGCTCACATCTCAGCGACTATGTCGAGGGCCGTGGCTACACGGTTGCTTTTCCCGACAAGGGCGAGAACAACGGATTCGGGAGCGAGTTTGCCGCCATTCCCGTGCCTGGCTCAACGCCGTGGCGCACCGTTACCGTTGGCAGAACGCTGAAGCCTATTGTTGAGACAACGGTGCCTTTTGATGTAGTGGAACCGAAGTATGAGGCTTCAACCGACTATAAGCCCGGCCGCTACACTTGGAGCTGGCTGCTGTGGCAGGACAACTCGATCAACTACGATGACCAGGTGGCTTTCATCGATCTTGCTGCCGAGATGGGCTATGAGTATACGCTTGTTGATGCCGCATGGGACGTAAACATAGGGCGCGACCGCATGGCTGAGCTGAGCCGCTACGCGCAGTCAAAGGGCGTTAGTCTGCTGCTTTGGTATAACTCCAACGGCTTTGCCAACGACGCTCCGCAGTCGCCGCGCCACTGTATGAATACGGCCGTGGCACGCGAGCGCGAGATGAAGTGGCTGAAGAGCATCGGCGTGAAAGGCATAAAGGTAGACTTTTTCGGCGGCGACAAGCAGGAGACGATGCGCCTTTATGAAGACATACTGAGCGATGCCAACCGCTACGGGCTGCAGGTGATATTCCACGGATGCACCATTCCGCGCGGCTGGGAGCGCATGTATCCCAATTATGTGGGCAGCGAGGCCGTGCTCGCATCAGAGAATGTATATTTCTCGCAGAGACACTGCGACCTCGAAGGCTTCGAGCTCACCATGCACCCCTTCTCACGCAACGCCATTGGAAGCATGGACTGGGGCGGAGTGATAATGAAGCACCGCATGGGGCGCGGCACCGACAGCGGCAACTATCGCCGCACGACCGACGTGTTTGAGATGGCTACGGCCATAACCAATCAGGCAAGCGTGCAGTGTATAGCCGTTCAGCCCGACAACATAGCCGAACTGCCGCAGTTTGAGAAAGACTTTCTGAAGACCGTGCCTGTTGCATGGGACGAGACACGCTTTATCGACGGATATCCGACAAAATATGTTGTTATGGCCCGCCGCCACGGCAACGACTGGTATGTAGGCGGACTCAACGGCACCGGCAAGCCGATGACCTTGACCGTCTGTCTGCCCATGTTTGCAGGACAGAAGGTGAAACTTTATGCCGACAACAAGAAGAAAAAGGGCGAGGCCATAGCTTCGTCTGCGCTTAAAACCGTGAAGGTTGACTCTAAAGGCATGCTCAAAGTTACCATGCAGCCTTTAGGAGGTATCATCGTTACTAAATAAGAGTTATTAAATCCGCCGCCGTGCGGCTCTCTGTGCCTGCCCAGACATTGTCCGAGGCAGGCATTTTTTATGTTTTCAAGTGGTTAATTACAGCTTATAAGGTAGAAACATGTTCACAGAATACAATCATAGTAATCAAAGAATGATATTGAAAAATTGTTCCGGCTGCTATGTTTTCATATATTATCGTTATCTTTGTGAGGAAACTCAAAAACATTGATTATAATGGTAAAAATAACGGTTCAAAACACACAAATAAATGTTTTTCACAGGGAAGACCAAGATTATATATCCCTTACAGACATGGCTTCAGCAAAAGAAGGCGACAGCAGGTCGGCTGATGTCATTAAGAATTGGATAAGAAATCGTTATACAATAGAATTTCTTGGAACGTGGGAAATTATCCATAACCCAAATTTTAAAGTGGTCGAATTTGACCACTTTAGGAGCAATGCA
>OLIV01000931.1_pt1 | contig 15768 bp, 14 predicted proteins | sample 1601411 | NCBI WGS metagenome assembly OLIV01 (sample SAMN03922450, study PRJEB24848) | human gut metagenome | isolation source: stool sample | host: Homo sapiens | place: Germany | collected 2009-11 | reverse complement strand
TCTCCAGCGTGAGCCGCTGCTTAAACCCCTATGAAGCCGACGACTACAAAAAAATGATGGATGTGGCTGCCAGCGACGATCTGGAGATCATCGTCTCCAACACCACAGAGGCAGGCATCCAGTATGATCCTTCCTGCAAAAAGGACGACTGCCCGCCGTCCAGCTTCCCGGCAAAGCTGACCCAGGTCTTATATCACCGCTATAAAGCTGGAAAGCCGGGGATCGTGATGTTAGCCTGCGAGCTCATCGACAACAACGGAAAAGAACTGTTAAAGTGCGTGAACCAGTACATTGACCAGTGGGAGCTGGAGGACAGCTTCAGAAAATATGTGAATGAGGACTGCACCTTCTGCGGCTCCCTGGTGGACCGGATCGTACCGGGCCGTATCCGGGATGAGAAGGAAGTGGCTGAATTAGAAGAAAAGCACGGCTATGCAGATCCCCTGCTGGACGTGGGAGAGGTGTTCGGCGTATGGGTCATCGAAGGCGACGAGAAGTTAAACGATGTGCTTCCCTTTAAGAAGGCCGGACTTCTGGATAAGGTATTCGTAACACCGGATATGAGCCCCTACAAAAAGAGAAAGGTGCGTATCTTAAACGGCGCCCACACAGGCTTTGTTCTCGGCGCATACCTGGCAGGTGAAAATATCGTCCGGGACTGCATGAACGATGAGACCATCAAGGGCTTCATGAACAAGATGCTCTACGATGAGGTGATCCCGACCCTTCCGCTGGATAAGGACGATCTGATGCAGTTTGCTGCCGCCGTGGAGGACCGGTTCAATAATCCCTTTGTAAACCATGAGCTCATGAGCATTTCCTTAAATTCCACCTCCAAGTGGAAAGCCCGGAATATGCCGTCCTTCTTAGGATACATTGAGGAAAAGGGCTGCCTGCCCCAGTGCCTGACCATGTCCCTGGCTGCTTATATCGCATTTTACAGCAATGAGATCCAGTCCCTTACGGACGCCGGACTGGTATGCAGACGCCCGGCTGGAAATGAGTATACCGTAAGCGACGACCGCTGGGCCCTGGAATTTTACTATGCCCACAGAAACGACACTCCAGAGGCTCTGGTCCATGCCGTTCTTACCAACGAACAGATGTGGGATCAGGATCTTACAAAGATCGCCGGACTGGAAGAAACCGTTACTGCTGATTTAAAGATGATCCGCACGGAAGGAGCAAAGGCTGCGTTTGCAAGCTGCCTGTAATTTGAAATATGAAAACAATAAGGATTTCTGATCTGGACAACGTGGCAGTGGCTCTCCACCCCATCGCAGAAGGCGAGGAGATCACCGCCGGAGGGATCACTGTTAAAGCTCTTATGGACATCCCCCAGGGCCATAAGATCGCCCTTCTTCCCATCAAAAAGGGTGAAAATGTGGTAAAATATGGCTTTCCTATCGGTCATGCCACCGAGGATGCTGCTCCGGGAACCTGGATGCACACCCATAACGTAAAGACCAACCTGGAAGGTGAGATGGAGTACACCTATACCCCAAGCCTCACATTCCCTGAAAAGGTGGAGCCGGAGACCTTCCAGGGCTTCCGCAGAAAGGATGGCCGCGCCGCCATCCGCAATGAGATCTGGATCATTCCCACGGTGGGCTGCGTCAACGATGTGGCCAAGAAGATGGTGCGGGACAATCAGGATCTTGTGACAGGGACCATCGACGGTCTTTACACCTTCCCCCATCCCTTCGGATGCAGCCAGACCGGCGAGGACCATGCCCAGACAAGAAAGCTTCTGGCGGCCCTGGTGCGCCATCCCAACGCGGCGGCTGTGCTGGTGCTGGGACTGGGCTGTGAAAATCTGACCCACGAGCAGTTCTTAGAGGAGTTGGGCGATTACGATAAGGACCGGGTAAAATTCCTGATCTGCCAGGAAGCCGGGGATGAGTTTTCTGAGGGCCGGGAGCTGTTAAAGCAGTGCGCGGAATATGCATCCCAGTTTAAGAGAGAGCCCATTCCCGTAAGCGAGCTGGTCATCGGCATGAAGTGCGGCGGCTCTGACGGCTTATCCGGGATCACAGCCAATCCGGCTGTGGGTCGCTTCAGCGACATGATGGCGGCCAGAGGCGGCTCCACCGTGCTCACAGAGGTGCCGGAGATGTTTGGCGCAGAGGGCTTCTTAATGAACCGCTGCGTCAATGAAGCGGTGTTTGAAAAGGCCGTGGACATGATCAATGGCTTTAAGAATTATTTTATCAGCCATAATGAGGTGGTTTATGACAACCCCAGCCCAGGAAACCGTCAGGGCGGGATCACCACCCTGGAGGACAAGTCCTGCGGCTGTGTCCAGAAGGGCGGTACGGCTCCCATTATGGACGTGATCGGCTACGGAGATCCGGTGACAGCCAAGGGGCTCAATATGCTGTACGGACCTGGAAACGATCTGGTCTCCGCCACAGCCATGACAGCGGCGGGAGCCCATATGATCCTGTTCACCACAGGGCGGGGAACCCCCTTCGGAGCTCCGGCCCCGACTCTTAAGCTGGCCACCAACAGCCAGCTTGCAGAAAAGAAAAAGGGCTGGATCGACTTTGACGCCGGCCCCATCGCCGATGGAGAATCCATCGACGACGCTGCAAAGAGACTGCTGCAGCTGGTGATCGAAACGGCAGACGGAAAGCAGACAAAGGCCGAGGAGAAGGGATTCAGAGAGATCTCCATCTTCAAGGACGGCGTTGTGCTGTAAAACGTATGGGCGGCCCCAAAGGGTGCACCCCCATAAGGAAGTAATTTGATTGTCGCAGGGCGGCATGGCTGAAAGGTCATGCCGTCCTGCCTTTTCTTTGCCGTTCCACGGTCTGATCGTCGCCCGGCAGGTTGACTTCTCCGATGAAGTTCCAGACCAGTTCAATCTTCTGCCTGCGGTGTCCGCTGGACTTATCCGGCGCATGGACAATGATCTTCTTTACAAACTCATTGACGATGGTGGGTGTCAGTTCCCGGATACCCACATATTTCCGTACAATGGCTGCAAAGCTGTCAAAGTCGGATCGATCCTGTTCAAAGATTTCTACCACTTCCCGCCATGTCTTAACCTGCTCTGTCAGTTCTCTTTGTTCCGCTTCATAGTCAGTGGAGAGTTTCAAGAACCGTTCATGGCTGATCGTCCCGCTGATGTCATCCTCATAGATGCGCTTGAAAATGCGGTCAAGTTCAGCAATGCGTTTTTCCGCTTGGGCGATTTCACGCTTGCGTTTCTGAGCCTCTTTTTCGGCTTCTTGGAAGTGCTGCTTTTTCGCGGCTTCCTCAAATGCCATAGCATCATCAAAGAACAGCGCCGTCACATCGAAAATCCGCTGCAAAACAAACAGTTTCAGCGTTTCTTCCCGGATGAAGTGCATGGTACAGTCGCCTGTATTGCTCTTATACCGGGAACACCGATAGCAGTCTTGCTGCGGCGTCATGTTTTTGCCTGTGGCGAAATGCAGTTTGCTTCCGCAATCGGCGCAGTACAGCAGGCCAGAAAACAGCCCTTGCCGTTCAGCTTGCTTGGCCGGACGGCGCTTGTTCTCCCGCAATTCTTGTACCCGCACAAAGACTTGTTCATCAATAATGGCAGGCTGGGTATTGGGGAAAATCCGCTGGTTTTCCGGGACGTTATACAGTCGCTTTTTCAGTTTGTGGGACTTGGAATAGGTCTTGAAGTTCACCGTGCAACCGGTGTACTCTGGCCGCTCCAAGATCCCCGCCACAGATTTCGGGTCCCAGTGATATGGTTTTTCAGGCAGCGGTTTTCCGGCACGCTGGGCATAATGTGCCTTGACAGTCAGGATGTGTTCGGCAGTCAGCAGCTTGGCAATCTGCATGGGGCCTTTTCCCGCAATGCACAGGTCAAAAATACGCCTGACGATCTCGGCAGCTTCCTCGTCCACCATCCACTTCTTTTTGTCCGCTGGGTCTTTCATATACCCGTAGGGCGGATTGGTACAGAGGTGTTCCCCGGCGTTTCCTTTGGCCCGCATAACAGCCCGAATCTTCTTGCTGGTATCGCGCGCGTAGAAGTCGTTGAACAGGTTGCGAAAAGGGGTAAAATCGTTGTCCCCTTTGTCGCTGTCCACACCGTCATTGATGGCGATATATCGAATATCACGTTCCGCAAAGAAACTCTCGGTATAGTAGCCCACTTTCAGGTAATCCCGCCCCATGCGGGACATATCTTTGACAATAACGGTCTGGACTTTCCCCGCTTCTGCAAGGCGTATCATCTCATTCCAACCGGGTCTATCGAATAATGAGGTGTGATAGCGATAGCGGCAAAAAGCTAATAAAATCAATGGTTTTGCGGACAGCGGATAGACAGGGAATGTGTTAAAAACTGAATACGCACACAAACGGCGTTACCTTAACCCCTTTGGGGGAGAAAGTAACGCCGTTTTTTTATGCCCGCAGGAAAGGAGGTGCAGCCGGAATGTATTTCACAAAGGGCAAGCAGCGGGCGTTTGAATTGCTCATGCAGCAGAAGCCGGGATTTGACCGCTATCAATCCGGTTGTGCCGGAGATGATGAAGATTGCGGCACTTGCCGTTTCTACCGCCCCGGGTGGAAATATGAGTTTTGCGTTTTCAAAGAGTGTCCCTATTGCCCCGGCAAAAGGACGCGGAAAACGCACGCCAGCATGGACAAATAGACGGGCAAAAGCCCTTGTGCCATGCGGCTTTGCAGACGCGAAAACGGCAAAGGGCATATTGCAATACCAAAACAGCCGAAAACGGCTTTCTAATTGTCCACGCATACCAAGAGAGGAAGTGAGGAAATATGGCAGTTTTCAGAGTGGAGCGAAATACGGGATATACCGTTATGAGCAACCACCACTTGCGAAACAAGGAATTGTCCTTAAAGGCAAAGGGCTTGTTGTCGCAAATGCTTTCGCTGCCCGAAGATTGGGATTATACCCTTGCGGGCTTATCCCATATCAACCGGGAGAAGATCGACGCAATCCGCGAAGCGGTAAAGGAACTCGAAAAAGCCGGATATATCGTGCGCAGCCGGGAGCGCGACGAAAAGGGACGCTTGCGGGGCGCAGATTACGTCATATACGAGCAGCCGCAGCCGCGAGAGCCGGAAGCAGCTACCAGCGGCGGACAGCCGCCTATATTGGATTTACCTACATTGGAAAATCCAACATTGGATAATCCAACGTTGGAAAAACCTACGCAGGAAAAACCTACGTTGGAAAATCCAACGCAATTAAATAAAGATATATTAAGTAAAGAACAATCAATTACTGATTTATCAAGTACCCATTCCATTCCTTTCCATTCCCTAAATCCCTTGCCTTATGAGCAGGACGAAGCGGCTACGCCGCCGGAAAGGAAAAGAACGGAAGCGAAAACAAACAGCGCAATAGAGATTTATCGGGAAATCATCAAAGACAACATCGACTATGACATTCTCATTCAAGACCCCAAAATGGATAAAGACCGTTTGGACGAGATTGTAGAAATCATGCTGGAAACCGTCTGCACAGCCCGAAAGACAATCCGTATTGCCGGGGACGACTACCCCGCCGAATTGGTGAAATCCAAGTTTTTGAAGCTGAACAGCAGCCATATTGAGTTTGTTTTGGATTGCATGAGGGAGAACACAACCAAAGTGCGCAACATCAAGCAGTATCTAAAAGCGGTGCTGTTCAACGCGCCGAGTACCATTGACAGCTACTATACCGCCCTTGTCAATCACGACTTATACGGCGGCGAATGAGCATAGCCGCACTTTACCGGGAAAGGAGTTGATACCTTGCAGGAGGAAGTAACCCAAAAAACGATTGCCCTATACGTCAAAGTGGGAAAAGGCGCGGCGCGGCTTACCGAACAGGCGTTACAGAAAGCAATCCAAAAGTTTTTGGAGCAGAAAAGCAAACCCGCGCATGGGAAACAGACCATGCGGCAGCTTATGAAGCAGAACGCGGGTGTTTCCAACATCGAGATCACCGACAGCAATATTAAAGCCTTTGAGAGTACGGCGAAGAAATACAACATAGATTTTTCGCTGAAAAAGGTTAAGGGCGAGCAGACCCGTTACCTTGTGTTTTTCAAAGGCCGGGACGCGGACGTTATGACCGCAGCGTTTCAAGAGTTTTCCGCAAAGAAGCTGAACCGGGAGAAAAAGCCCTCTATCCGCAAAGCCCTTGCCGCTGCAAAGGACAAGGCGAAGCAGCTTAACGCCGCCCGCGACAAGGTAAAGAAAATGGACAGGGGGCGCGAGATATGAAGCAGATCAACTACAAAAAGCTGATACTTCCGAATATCCCCTATGTGTTCTTTGTCTATCTCTTTGATAAAGTCGGACAGGCGGTGCGGCTTGCCCCCGGCGCGGATATTTCTGCAAAGATACTGAATATCACACAAGGATTTTCCGCAGCCTTTGAAAACGCCTTGCCGAGCGTTTACCCGTTGGATTTGCTTGTCGGCATTGTCGGTGCGGTGATTATCCGCTTGATAGTCTATGTCAAAGGGAAAAACGCGAAGAAATACCGCAAGGGCGCGGAGTACGGCTCTGCCCGATGGGGAAACGCCGAAGATATTAAGCCCTACATAGACCCGGATTTCCAAAACAACATCATTTTGACGCAGACGGAACGGCTTACCATGAACAGCCGCCCGAAGCAGCCGAAGTACGCGAGAAATAAGAACGTCGTCGTGATCGGCGGCAGCGGCAGCGGAAAAACAAGATTTTTTGTCAAACCTAATCTAATGCAGCTTCATTCCTCTTACGTCTTAACCGACCCGAAAGGTACGGTTTTGATTGAGTGCGGGAAGCTGCTGCAACGGGCGGGCTACCGCATTAAGGTACTGAATACGATTAACTTCAAAAAATCTATGCACTACAACCCCTTTGTGTATATCCGCAGCGAGAAAGATATTTTGAAGCTGGTAAATACGTTGATAGCGAATACCAAAGGTGAGGGAGAAAAAAGCGCGGAGGATTTTTGGGTAAAGGCAGAACGGCTTTTGTATTGCGCGTTGGTGGGCTACATCTGGTACGAAGCCCCCGCCGAGGAAATGAACTTTATTACCCTGTTGGAACTTATCAACGCCAGCGAAGCCCGCGAGGACGACGAGGAATATCAAAGCCCCGTCGATTTGCTGTTTGCCGACTTGGAAGAACGCGACCCCGACCATTTCGCGGTGAAGCAGTACCGAAAATATAAATTGGCGGCGGGCAAAACCGCAAAATCAATCCTCATTTCTTGCGGTGCGAGGCTCGCTCCTTTTGATATAAAGGAATTGCGCGATCTTATGTCCTACGACGAATTAGAACTTGACACGTTAGGCGACAGAAAAACAGCTTTGTTTTTGATTATGAGCGATACGGACAGCACGTTTAATTTTGTTATCGCTATGCTGCAATCGCAGTTATTTAATCTCTTGTGCGACAAGGCCGACGACGAATACGGCGGCAAGCTGCCGGTTCATGTTCGCTGCCTGTTAGACGAGTTTGCAAACATTGGACAAATCCCGCAGTTTGAAAAATTGATTGCCACAATCCGCAGCCGGGAAATCTCGGCTTCTATCATTCTGCAATCGCAGAGCCAGCTAAAAGCCATTTACAAGGACGCGGCAGAAATCATACTTGACAATGCTGACAGCACCTTGTTTTTGGGAGGGCGCGGGAAAAATGCAAAGGATATTTCGGAGAACTTGGGACGTGAAACAATCGACAGTTTCAACACTTCCGAAAATCGCGGCACGCAGGTTTCTCATGGCCTCAATTATCAGAAATTGGGAAAGGAGTTGATGACACAAGACGAATTGGCAGTGATGGACGGAGGCAAGTGTATTTTCATGCTGCGGGGCGTGCGCCCGTTCCTCTCGGACAAGTACGACCTGACGAAGCATCCGAATTACAAATACACCGCCGACGCCGACAAGAAGTACCTCTTTGATATGGAACGGTACATGAAACGCAAACCGGCTATCGTGAAGCCGGATGAGCCTTTCGAGATGTACGAATTGGCAGCAGCAGACCTTCAATAACAATTCTACAACGAAGAAAGGAAATATGATTTATGGATTTTTTCACTAACGCTATCGACGTATTGCAGACTCTGGTGATCGCGCTGGGCGGCGGCCTGTGCGTGTGGGGCGGCATCAACCTCCTGGAAGGTTACGGCCAGGACAACCCTGCCAGTAAGTCGCAGGGAATTAAACAGCTCATGGCCGGCGGCGGTGTCGCCCTCATCGGCCTGACCCTGATCCCCCTGCTGTCCGGCCTGCTCTCCGCCTGATGTCCGCCAGCAGACCCCACGGGAGGCCCTGGCACACGGGGCCTCCCGGAAAGACCTGCTAATGAAAGTCAAGTAGGAATTTCAAGATCTTAAGTCAGAAAAAAGGCCACACGAAGCCAGACCGCTGAGCGCTCCAAAATTGAAACGGCGGTCGACCAGAGAGATGTTCAGTATGAAATCAGATCCGCGCCAGTGTGTTTAGATAAGCAGTTACCGAGGCGTAGTAGATACGCAGGAACTTGTTGGCAGAAGCCATCATGTAGACCTTGTAGGGCTTTCCTTCGGAACGCTTTTTGTCCATGAATTGGTACACGGGTTCGTCCAAAGGGGCGCTTTGCAGATAAATGCCCATCACAAGGAACAAAGTTCTGCGCAGAGCGGCGGAACCCCGTTTGGAGATGCTGCGGCTGTGTATGTCCATTTGGCCAGACTGGCAAGGAGGTGCGTCAATGCCGGCAAAGGCAACCAAAGCCTTTTTGGAGTGGAACCGGCGCACATCGCCAATTTCAGCCATGAGCTGCGGACCGAGCGTAGAACCAACGCCGAACATTTCCATGACCACGGGATATTCGGGCAGGGAAGCGGCCAAAGACTGCATCTCCTGTTTGAGTGCGGCGAGTGCAGCAGAGGTTGCCTTAAGCTGTGCAATTGCCTGTTGTACCAAGAGCTTGGTTGTCTCATTTCGGGGCATAACGCCAATGCAGCTTTGCGCTTTGGAATGAATTTCAAACGCCTTCTCCTGACTGAAATAGTACCCATGTTTTCTGCACCATTTCAGGTATCTGGCAGAAAAAGATTTCAGGGACAATGTTGAAACGCACCGGCAATGCCAGAAGGTCGAGACGAAATCCACCCATTTCTCACTTCCGTCGGCACGGGGGGAGCTATTGAACAGTCGATTGACCTCCGGGAATACCGCATCCAGCAAGGAAATCAGGTTGTTTTTCAACATGGTCTGTACCTTGGAATATTGCTGGTACTGCCGGTAGCAGTTTTTCAAAAGTAGCCGGGTATCTTCCTCCGGGACATACCTGGGCAGCGTAAGCCAGTGGTCAAGCCCGTAGTTGGCCAGCTTCACAGCGTCCTTCTTGTCTGTCTTGGCTCGTCTTAAACTGTTGTTCCCGTAGTCATGTACCAGCATTGCATTGACTACGGAGACATAAAGCCCTGCATCGTGGAGCAGCCAAGCCACTGGTGTATGGTAATTGCCCGTGGATTCCATGACCACACGGGTCTCGCCGTCCAGGCTTTTGAGCAGCTTTGCCAACTCGCTTAGTTCACTGGCGGTGTGCTGCACTTCAAAGGGGGAAATCACCACCTCTCCGAAGGGGCGCATGACGGCAATCATGCTTTTTCCTTTGGAAACATCGATGCCAACGCAGTTCATTCACATTCCTCCAATATCAAGAATCTGCAACCGGAATCCATCTTTTCTCGCTGCCGATTCAATCTATTGTGTGACGCGAACTCCCCGGCATCCGGTGGTTCAACCTGCTCAAATCGAACGCTGCAACAAGAGGATGACTGACAGTCTTTCCGGCGGACATAGAAGCCCAAGGAGGCGATGGTCAGCCAGTTGCTCCTCTCATTGTAGCTTAAGCACGAGATGGAGGGAAAGCCGGACTGGCTGCCCGGCTTTCCTGTCCAAATATATTGTAATAGGAGGTGATCCCCGTTGATCTTTGACGCGATACAGGAGTGGTTCCAGGAACTGCTCATCGACGGTATCATTTCAAACCTGACCGGGATGTTTGATACCCTGAATACCAAGGTGGGCGAGATTGCCGGGGAGGTGGGCATGACACCCTCCGCGTGGAACAGCGGCATCTTCAATATGGTCCGCAGCCTCTCGGAGACCGTGATCGTCCCCATCGCCGGCATCGTCCTCACCTTTGTCATGTGCTATGAGCTCATCCAGCTCATCGTAGAAAAGAACAACCTCCACGACTTCGACACCTGGATCTTCTTCAAGTGGATCTTCAAGACCTTCTGCGCGGTGCTCATCGTCACCAACACCTGGAATATCGTCATGGCGGTGTTCGATGTGGCGCAGAACGTGGTGAGCCAGAGCGCCGGCGTCATCATCTCGGATGCGGGCATCGACATATCCGGCGTGACCGCCGACCTGGAGACCCAGCTTGCGGACTGGAGCATCGGCGCCCTGCTGGGGCTGTGGTTCCAGAGCATCTTTGTGGGGCTGTGTACGCAGATCCTCTCCATCTGCATCTTCCTGGTGATCTACGGAAGGATGATTGAGGTGTATCTGGTGACCTCGATAGGGCCCATCCCCTTTGCCACGATGGCGAACCGTGAATGGGGCAACACGGGGCAGAACTATCTCCGCTCCCTGCTGGCCCTGGGCTTCCAGGCGTTCCTCATCATGATCTGCGTGGGCATCTACGCGGTGCTGGTGGAGGGCATCTCCCTGAGCGGTGACAACATTTCCGGCGCTATCTGGGGGTGCATGGGGTACACGGTGCTCCTGTGCTTCACCCTCTTTAAGACCGGCAGCCTCGCCAAGTCACTGTTCGGGGCGCATTAGGGGGAGGCCGGTATGGAGAAGAAATACAATGTCATCTACGCGGACCCGCCCTGGTCCTACAAGGTATGGAGCAAGAAGGGTGCGGGCCGGAGCGCGGAAAGCCATTATCCCACCATGAGCATAGAGGCCATCAAGGCGCTGCCCGTATCCCGGATTGCGGCCGGGGACTGCGCCCTGTTCCTCTGGATCACCTTCCCCATGCTCCGGGAGGGCTGGGCCGTTATGGACGCTTGGGGCTTCACCTTCAAGACGGTGGCCTTCGTGTGGGTCAAGCAATGCCGCAAATCGGATAACATCTTCACCGGGATGGGATACTGGACCCGCGCTAATGCGGAGATCTGCCTGCTGGCGACCCGCGGGCACCCGAAACGGGCGGCCAGGGATGTCAAGCAGGTCATCCTCTCCCATGTTGAGGAGCACAGCAAAAAGCCGGATGAGGCGCGGCACCGGATCGAGGCCCTGATGGGGGATGTCCCCCGGATCGAGCTGTTCGCCCGGCAGGCGACCCCCGGCTGGGATGTATGGGGAAATGAAGTAGCAAGCGATATTCAGCTTGCGGAAAGGAGCTGATTTTATTGGCCTATGTAACAATCCCGAAGGACTTAAGCAAGGTACAGAGCAAGATCCTGTTCGGGCTGACCAAACGGCAGGTGATCTGCTTCGGAGCGGCAGCAATTATCGGCGTGCCTCTTTTCTTTTTGACTAAGGAGGCGCTGGGCACCACCACGGCGGCCCTGTGCATGATCCTGGTGATGCTGCCCTTCTTCCTGTTCGCCATGTATGAGAAGAACGGGCAGCCCCTGGAGGTGTTCCTGGGGCACCTCATCGACAATAAATTTATCCGACCAAAGACGCGGATCTACCAGACCAACAACCTGTACTCCGCCCTGGCGCGGCAGTATGAATTGGAACAGGAGGTGAGAGCGATTGCAGGCAAAAACGGCAAGACCCGCAAAACCGGCAGGAGCAAGGCGTAAGCTGACCCGCGCCGAGCGTAAACAGATCGAGGCAGTGGTCCGCCAGGCCAAAGGGGACGGGAAAGCCCATACGGTGCAGGAGAGCATCCCCTTCCGCAATATGTTCCCGGACGGCCTGTGCCGGCTGGAGGGCGGGGCCTTCTCCAAGACGATTGCATTCGAGGACGTCAACTACCGCCTGGCTTCGCCGGAGGATCAGCGGGATATTTTTGAACACCTCTGCGATTTCTACAACGGCTACGACCCCACCATCGGGGTGCAGGTATCGCTCAGCAGCCGGTATGTGGAGCATGGGCCGGAGGAGGACCTGTTCGGCATCCGTCCCCAGGGGGACGACCTGGACCCTGTCCGGGAGGACGCGGCCGGAATACTCCGCTTCCAGTATGAGCGGGGCAGCAACGGCTATGTGAAAACCAAGTATGTGACCCTGACCATCGAGGCGGAGAACCTTCCGGCGGCGCGGGCGAGGTTCGCCCGCATTGAGACTGACACCCTCAACCGCTTCAAGGTCATGGGTGCCGCCGCCCATGTGCTGGACGGGAAGGAGCGGCTGGAGCTGCTTCACGGCATCCTCCACCCGGAGGGCGGGAAGTTCGCCTTCGATTGGGACTGGCTGGCGCCCAGCGGCCTTTCGGTCAAGGACTTCATCGCCCCGTCCTCCTTCCACTTCGGGGAGACCCGAACCTTCCGCATCGGCGAGATGTACGGGGCTGTCAGCTTTTTGCAGATCACCGCCCCGGAGATCCACGACCGCATTTTGGCGGAGTTCATGGAGACCGAGGGCAACATCCTGGTGACCATGCACATCCGGGGCATCAACCAGAACGAGGCCATCAAGATGGTCAAGCGCAAGATCACCGACCTGGACGCCATGAAGATCGCGGAACAGAAGCGGGCGGTGCGCAGCGGATATGACATGGACATACTCCCCAGCGACCTTGCCACCTACGGCGGCGCGGCAAAGACCATCCTCCAGGACCTGCAAAGCCGGAATGAGCGAATGTTCAACCTGACCTTCTTGGTCATGCACATGGCGGAGACAAAGCAGAAGCTGGAGATCGCCGTGTCCCAGGCGGCCAGCGTGGCGCAGACCTACAACTGCCTCCTCACCCGGCTGGACTTCCAGCAGGAGGACGGGCTGATGAGCAGCCTTCCCCTGGGGCTCAACCGTATCAGGATCGAGAGAAGTCTCACCACTTCGGCGCTGGCGGTGTTCGTTCCCTTCGTCACCCAGGAGCTGTTCATGGGCGGGGACGCCATGTACTACGGCCTGAACGCCCTCTCCAACAACATGATCCTTCTGGACCGCAAACAGTCCAGAAGCCCCAACGGGCTGGTGTTCGGCACACCGGGCAGCGGCAAGTCCATGAGCTGCAAGCGGGAGATCACCTTCATCATCCTGACCACCAAAGATAATGTCATCATCTGCGACCCGGAGGACGAGTATTCGCCCCTGGTGAAGCGATTGGGCGGTCAGGTGATCCGGCTGTCCCCGTCCAGCACCGACTATGTGAACCCCCTGGACATCAACCTGAATTATTCGGATGAGGAGAACCCTTTGGCACTGAAAAGTGACTTCGTGCTTTCCTTCTGCGAGCTCATCATGGGGAGCAAGACCGGGCTGGAGGCCATCGAAAAAACGGTCATCGACCGGGCGGTGCAGAAAATCTATCAGAATTACTTCGCAGACCCACGGCCGGAAAATATGCCGATCCTGGGCGACCTGATGAACGCCCTGTTGTCCCAGCACATCCCGGAGGCCGACCGGGTGGCCCAGGCGCTGGACCTGTATGTCAACGGTTCCCTCAACTTCTTCAACCACCGCACGACCGTGGACATCCGCAACCGGCTGGTCTGCTTCGACATCAAGGGCCTGGGGAAAAACCTGAAAAAGCCGGGGATGCTCATTGTCCAAGACGCGGTGTGGAACACCGTCACCATCAACCGGGCCATCGGGCGCTCCACCTGGTATTTCGTGGACGAGTTCCACCTTCTGCTGAAGGAGGAACAGACCGCGGCGTACAGCGCCGAGATTTGGAAACGCTTCCGCAAGTGGGGCGGGGTTCCCACGGGGGCGACCCAGAACCCCAAGGACCTCCTCTCCTCCCCGGAGATCGAGAACATCCTGGAAAATAGTGATTTCATCTATATGCTCAACCAGGCCGCCGGTGACCGCAAGATTTTGGCGGAGCGGCTGGGCATTTCAGCGGAACAGCTTGCCTATGTGACCAACTCCGAACCGGGCCATGGGCTGCTGTTTTTTAATAATGTCATCCTGCCATTTGCGGACGACTTCCCGAAGGATACGGAGCTTTACAAGCTGCTCACCACCAAGCCCAGCGAGGTGGAGCACGCGGCGGAAACGGAGGAATGAATATGAAAAATAAGCTGTATATCATTGACGGCAAGACCTATCTGAACCATATCAATGATGAGGTCCATCTGTACGGCCTTCTCCACCAGCTTGCCTTCCTGGCGGGCCGGATCAAGGATGAGGAGGACGTGTTCCATGTGCTGGACACGGCGAAGCGGTATGGCGAGATCGCCGAGGAGAAGTTCCAGGGCTGGGACATCCCCGGCCGTTACCTGGTGTTCGGCGACCCCAGGGACCTGAAGGACCTTATGGCAAAGGAGCTGGCGGAGGCCACCCCGGTTCCCGTGGAGGAGCCGAAGCCTAAACAGTATCTGGATGAGTACATCATCCCCGGCAGCGGCTTCCGTATGCTGGTGGGCGACATCCATCACCTGATCGTCCTCTATTATTCGCTGGCCCGCCGCCTGTCCGAGGCGGAGACGGAGAAGGATTTCCTCCGGCTGAAGAAAAAGGCCGGCGGCTATGAGAAGGTGCTGAAAAAGCTCTACCGCAGCCTGGGCCTCCCGGAGGACAGCAACGCCGCCCAGGACATCCTGGAGGAGTCCATCATCCGCCGCCACCGCATGGTCCGCCTGGAGGATGTGGTGGAGGAGCCCCAGGATGAGGGCGACCTTGAAGGGGACGAGGTATGGAGCGACTGACCCATGTGAGCCTGTTCTCCGGCATTGGCGGTCTGGACCTGGCGGCGGAGGCGGCCGGGTTCGAGACCGTCTGCCAGTGTGAATGGGCGGACTACCCCTATTCCATCCTGGAGCGGCACTGGCCGGATGTGCCGAAGTTCCGGGACATCACTACATTCACGAAGGAGGCGTTTTTTGAGAAAACAGGACTTGAAACCATCACCATCCTTTCCGGCGGCTTCCCCTGTCAGCCCTTCTCCACCGCCGGAAAGCGGCGGGGCTTTGCGGATGAACGCTACCTGTGGCCGGAGATGTGCAGAGTTATTACCGAGCTGCGGCCCCATTGGGTGCTTGGGGAAAATGTTGCTGGCTTCATCAATATGGGGCTCGACAAAACGATTTTTGACCTGGCAAAAGCGGGATACGCTGTTCTCCCATTCGTATTTCCGGCTTGCGGCGTCGGCGCGTGGCATGAGCGCCAGCGAACTTTTATCGTCGCGGCTGATGTTTCCCACGCCCCTTGTCTCCGACAAAAACACCTGCAAGGACGCGGCCAACCTGGATGTGTTCCTGTCGGACAATGGGATCTTCCGCAAGAAGAACCGGGACGGGTCCATCTGGAGCCTGTCCCTGTCGGCGGCGGTGTACTACCTGACCCCGGCGGCGTCGGAGGGCTACCGCTCCACCCTGAAACCGGAGGCCTTCCGGGACAAATCCCCGGCGACCAACCTGTCGGCGCAGATCACCCACCAGGAGAAACCACTCTCGGAGAAGGCGGCGCTGAACCCGGAATGGGTGGAATGGCTCATGGGCTTCCCCCAGGGATGGACGGCCGTATCCTCTGGCGAGAGGAACCCGCAGGCATCCCCCGCATAACGGAGGACACGAAGGACCGGGCCCTGCGGCTGAAAACCCTGGGCAACGCGGTCTGCCCGCCCCAGGCCTATCCCATTTTTCACTATATTGCGGCGATTGAGACCGGGGCTTGTGTAGGCATCTGCCCTTATGGAGGA
>OLIV01000929.1_pt1 | contig 15796 bp, 12 predicted proteins | sample 1601411 | NCBI WGS metagenome assembly OLIV01 (sample SAMN03922450, study PRJEB24848) | human gut metagenome | isolation source: stool sample | host: Homo sapiens | place: Germany | collected 2009-11 | reverse complement strand
ACGAGATCTAGTACGGTCTCGTGGGCTCGGAGATGTGTATAAGAGACAGGGTCAGCGTAACGTCTATTTTCTCCGAACAGCAGTTGTAAGACACGTTAGCATGGTTGATGTAGACATAACCGTCGCTCTTGCTCTTATACTCTACATACTCTGCGCCAAACGGACTGCGTGTTGTTGCGGAGCCGGCCTGTGAAGGCTGTCCTTCGGTCTTACATCCCGTAGTGTAGACATTACGGACGTTTACCGTTGTCGTTCCTTCGTCGTCGCTGCTGCATGACGAAACAACGAACGCCGCACACATAGCGGCAAGACATGAACAAATTAGATTTAGCTTCATAGATTAAGGCTTTTTAGTTGAAAAACTCTTGTTGGCTGTAACCTCAATGCACCGCCTTGAGCGCTGACCTGAGGCGAAAGACGCCGACCGCAGCATGGGTCTTTAAAGATACTGACGCCGGCGAGAGAGTGATGCGACCATGAAAAATGTGCCGCAAAAAATCAAATGCGCCACGCACTTTGTATTTAAACAATGGTGCATGGCGCATAACACAAAATCTGATATTATTCTGCTAAGAATACAAATTCAGTGGTAATGTCGTTGAAGTAGACGCTGTAGGTACCAGCCGGAACTGTCATGTTGCCGCCGTTATAGTCGGCTTTGCCATAATAGTTGTCGGCAATGTTGGCACCGTTGCCCCAGCTGTCAGCCCAGTCGTGTCCTGCACGGAACTTGAGTCCGCCGTCAGACGGGATGCTGACCTTGGCATACCAGTTGTGAGGAGTAACCTGAGTGAGGTCTACGTCGCCGTTCCAGCTGTTGAAGTCGCCGATGAGCGAGATTGAGGTGTACTCCTTCGGAGCCTGGTCGCTGAGCTTAGTCCATGTATACTTCATGGTTGTCATGTCGATGGTGAAGGTGTAATACTCGGCTGAAGGAGCAGAGATAGACTGTGCGCCAGAGTTTACGATGTTGCCGGCAGGAGAGTTATCGCCGTCAACTGCACATCCGTAAGCCTTGTCCCAGTTGCCGAAGTCGGCACCTGCCCAGAACTTCAGGTCGTAAGCACCCTTCCATTTTGTAGTGTAGCTCATCACGGTGCTTGTCTGCGGATAGAACAGACATGTCATGCCTGTAGCCGGGTCGTTGTTCCATCCCTGCAGGTCGCCCACCATGTAATACTCGCCGGCCATCTCTTCGATGGTGTAAGTATAGTCCATCATGTTGACGGTGAGCTTATAGAAGCCCTGCTTCTCTATCTTACCGGCCTTTGGAGCTGTGGTTACGAGCGAGCCTGTGAGACTCGGGTCGCCGTCAATGGCAACACCCACAACACCGTCTGTTCCCTCATGCCACAAGTCGCCAGAGTCGATGTTGCCCTGCGGAACAATCTTCCAGTAGCAGTCGGCCTTAGGTGTTGTGAACACTACAGAGAACACAGGATCCTCATATACATCGGCACCTGAATGTGAGAACTTGATAGCTGCATCGGCAGCCCATCCGCACATGTCGCCAACAAGATAATAAGCGTCGGCAATGTAAGGAGCCTTAGGCGTAACTGAAATCTGAATCTTGCCGGCATCAACCAGGAACGACTGGCCGCCGATGACGATATCAGAATAAACTTGAGCGTCGAACACGCGGGCTGCCGGACGACGTCCGTAGAACTCAACCACGGCGTCCTGAAGCGCAGTGCTGTCGAGCATGCCGTCGGCGGTTGCCTCGAGCGTTTTCTTTGTTGCAGAAGAGCCGTCAGCCGGCAACAGTTCTACACGTGTATGCTCTATCGTGGCACCCTCTGGCAGGGTTGCAGCCGAAAGCGTAAACGCCTTGACGCTTGTGCCGGGGTTGGCCAGGTCGATAGGGTCGGCAGCCGTTGCCGTATAGCCCGGCAACGTAACTGCTTCTTCCTGCGGATTGCTCTGCGGGTCGGCCCAGTCGTCATAATCGCCGTTACATGAAACGAACGTCATGGCTGAAAGCAACAGACCGCCCAAAAATAATATCTTTTTCATAATGATATTTCTGTTAAATGGTTTAGATTATTGGTTATTTTACTTCTCCTCTGTCGTAGTCGAAGTCTACATAGAGTTTCTGACCCTTCTCGCAGGTAACAGAATAGTCGCTGCCCACGTTCTTAGCCCAATTGTCAGGGATGTCGCAGTCGCGCCAGTAGAGGTCGCCCTTATAGAGAGTAAACTCTGTGCGCCACCAGTCGAGACCCGGCACCTTGATGCTTGCGCGGAGCTCGCCGCCGGCAAGGAAGGCAGGAGATACCCACTGAGCAGAAGCATCGGCAGGAGCTGTAAGCTGAGTTTCCGGGAATTGTCCCCAATTGTCCCCCTGAGACATAACAGTACCGATGACGTAAGCCTCGCCCGGATAAACAGTGAGGGCAGACTTAATCTGGTTGTTCTCAACCGAAACGTTCATAAACAGAACATACCATCCGCCGTTGGCCACCTGTATGCCGCCGTCAGCACCCTGAGACAAGCCTGCGCCGGCCTGGTCGTCAAACGAGTTGGTCAGTGCATAGCCCTTGTCCGGTGTGTCTGTGTCGCCCCACATGAATGTTGAGCCTGCAGCAAGATAAGCCATGCCGTAGAACTGGCCCTCGAATCCGTAGACAGCAGCAAGAGGCTTAGCCTCAGAACCGTTGCGGATAGAAGAACCTGCGATATATACAGTCTTAGGCATTGTTGCAACATAAGATACAACAACCTTTGGCAGAGTGATTACGTTAGAGTTGCACCAGCCCTTGTCGCTGTTGGCGATGTGGGCACGCAGACGCACGTAAACAGGCATAACTATGCCGGATGGGTCGGCGCCGTTGTTCTTCTCCTGATACATTCTTACAATGGCATTGTTCATTTCCGTAGCATTTACGTTCATGTTGGCCTGATTGTATGTGGTCTCAAGAGTTGTGTAAGTGGCAGCCTCCACCTTGGCAGCATCGCCAGAAGCGAAGTCTGGGTCGATAGAAACCTGCACCTGATAAGTGGTTACAACAGGGAAGCCATAGTCGGGCTGCGATGTCGTAAGGTTGACATATGTAGAGTTAGCCAAGTCGTATACATTGTCGTTGGCATGAGCCGGCACGTTAAGCACAAACGATTCGGGCTGATTTAATATAGGGTTGCTCTCGTCGTCGGTCTCACATGAAGCCATGAAAGGCAGCACGCCCAACACCAGTGCCGGAACGAACAGTTTCTTTATTATATTTTTCATAATCATTTTCATTTTAAAACTTTATTGCAAACTGATTGCCATGTTATCAATAACCGGGGTTCTGTGTAAGGTTGCTGTTGTTGAGCACGTCGGTTGCCGGTATAGGATAAACATTATAGTGAGAGTCAACGGTTGTTCCGTTAGCGGCTCCGCCCTTCCAGTCCCATAGATATTTGCCTGTCGTGAAGCAGCCAAAGCGTACGAGGTCGCTGCGGCGACGGCCTTCGAGATAGAACTCGCGGCACCACTCGTCGAGGATGTCCATGTCAGATGTGATAGAGCTTATCTGCTTTGCGTTGGCACGCTTGCGCAGCTCGTTGATGTCAGAAACAGCCTTCTCGGGCTGGCCTTTGCGATAATAAGCCTCTGCACGTGTAAGATAAACCTCTGCATAACGGAACAGCGGAATGTCTATGTCGGGATATTCGGTGTCGTGTGTGGGCTGACCGTCTGTACGGAAGTTGTTCCACTTAACGATAGAAAGTCCGTCGTTGAAGCTTGATATAGCATCTGTCTGCAGCTTGCGTACACCACCGCCACGGCCGCCGTAGAACAAAGCGCGGTCGTCGCCGGCCTTAGCCACGATCTGAGCTGTTGACGAACCGTCCTGCTGGTCGAGAGCCTTGATTTCGGCCTCTGTAGCTCCGGCAGGAGCCGGCTCTGTGGAAATCGGACAGTCAGACAGTGTGGGGAAGAACTTCTTTACCATTGCTGCACGTGCGAAGATACAGCTCCAGCCGTTAGTTGTTCCCATGTCAGGCATTCCGGCAATACGTGTTGCGCTGACGAGCATGAATGAACCGCTGTAGCTGCGGGTCTTCTGTCCGTCCTGACGGATAGGCAGGATAATCTCCTTCATAGCCTGCGGGTTCTCGTCGTTGTCGGCCATGAACAGCTGTGCATATCCAGAATAGCCGTTCTTGGCTGTCTTTGAAAGTTCGTAGGCTCCGCTGCCAATAAGCAGGTCGCAATAGCTGATAGCCTTGTCATAATCCTTAATCTCGCCCTTGGTGTAGATCTCAGAGTTGAGGGCCAGACGTGCATGCAGCATATAGGCAGCACCGCGGTCGGCACGGCCAAAGTTCTCAGAGTTGCAGTAAGCACCAACCTCGGCCATCTGCGGTTCAATCTCAGTCAGCTCCTGGTCGATCCATGTGTAAAGGTCCTTGCCGCTCTTCTCAACAGGAAGGTCGCTGATGTTGAAGTCGAGCTTGAAAGGTGACTTGCCGAACAGGTCGAGCATGTACCAATAATGGAGAGCGCGCAGGAAACGCACCTCGGCACGGTTGAGCTTGTTGGCCTCGTCGTCGGGCACCTGGCTCAGGTAGCTGTTGAACAGAGTGATGTCGTAAGTAAGGCGTGTGTAAACCCACTGAGTACGGATACTGCTTGAGTTCCATGCAATATTGGTAAGCTGCGGAATGTCAGTATCTGTCTGCCAAGCCCATACACATTCGTCAGAAGGAAGCTCCATGCAGTTGAACGTTGTACGGTAGAAACCCGACTCACCCTCGTCGTCGCTCAAGTCGCCATTGCCGGCTACACCTTTCTGACCTGTAAGTCCGAGAGTGGCATAGCATTTAGCCAGCAAAGCCGTAGGATCAGCAGACGGCTTGGTCTGCGGGTCGATTGAGCTTATGTTAAGGTCGTTGGCACAACCGGTCAATCCGGCTGCAAGCACAGCGACTGCCAATGTTCTAAAAAATATCTTTTTCATTGTTATGTCCTTTATTTATTACTTTTATATAAATGCACAACCATTAGAAATTAAGGTTAAGACCGATCTGAACGCTGAATGGACGTGGGTAAGGATTTCTGTCGATACCGCCTGCAACTTCAGGGTCGAGTCCCTTATATTTTGTAATGATGAACGGATTCTGCACAGTTGCGAAAATACGTCCTGAGAAGTAATCCTGTCCTGCATACTTGAGCAGAGCCGGGAACGAATAGCCAAGCGTGATGTTGGTACACTTCAGGTATGATGCATTGCGTACGAAATAGTCGCTGAGATAATACTCAGCACCGTTTGTTCCGCTGAAGCCGAGGTCAACGGCTGCCTGTGTAGTGTTTGTGAATGCGCTGTTAGAGTAGAGTCCTGATGCGCTTACGGCTGCCCTGTTAGACAGGAAGTCATAGTAAACATAGTTGCCGAGAGATGCGCGGAATGCTGTGCTCAGGTCCCAGTTCTTGTATGTGAACTTCATTGTAAGACCCATGAATACGTCAGCTGCCGGGCTCTTGTAGAAGTAACGGTCGTCGTTGTTGATGATGCCATTGCCGTCGCGGTCAACATATACACCTTCGAGCGGTTTGCCGTTCTCGTCGTAAACCTGCTGGTAAACCCAGAATGAGTTGGCCGGCTGGCCTACTGTGTGTGCCTGAACGTGAGTGCTGTTACCGCGTGAGATGGTTGAACCAGACTCAACATAATAGTCTTCGTCACCGCCGATAAGCTCTGTAATCTCGTTGTGGTTCCATGCAACGTTGTACTGAACGTCCCATACAAAGTCCTTAGTAACGATAGGCTTGGCTCCTACTGTGAATTCAACACCGTAGTTCTCAAGTGAACCGATGTTCTGTGCCATACGCTGACCGAAGTTCATAAGTGTAGGAAGAGTAACCTCCTGGATAAGGTCTGTTGTCTCACGATAGTAAGCATCGATGTTTGCAGTGATGCGGTTGTTCAGGAATGCAAAGTCAAGACCTGCGTTCCATGTTGTTGTTGTCTCCCATGTCAGGTCGGGGTTGTATTTGTTCGGACGCATTGTGTAATAGTATGTGTCGCCGAAAGGATACTGAGCATAAGAGTTGCTGTTTACGTAGAGCGGAGTGTAGAGGAAGTCGTAACCGATATCCTGCTGACCTGTCTGACCCCATCCGAGACGGAGCTTGAACTCGTTCCACCACTTGATGTTCTTCATGAACTTCTCGTCATTGATCTTCCATGCAAGAGCTACAGAGGGGAAGTAGCCCCACTTGTGTCCGTCGGCAAAGCGTGAAGAACCGTCGGCACGGATTGTGGCTGTAAGCATATAGCGGTCGAGCAATGTATAGTTGAGACGTCCGAAGTAAGACACAAGAGAGTTGTGTGTGGCCCACTCTGTCTCATTTCTCAGAGCCGGGTTGTTGGCCTCGCCTGTATACGGGTCTGTACCCTGTCCGATGTTGTATCCGCTGCGATGATAGTGAGATTCCTCGGCACCGGCCATAACGTCGATATAGTGAGCGCCGAAGGTGTGTGTATACTGTGCATAGGCATTGGCCGTGATGCTGTATTTCCATCCGTATGTGCGACCGTCCCATCCATAATAGTTGTTGCTGTATCCATAAGGAGAGTTCATATTACTCTCACGATACGCAGTATACTGTCCACCATAGCTTGCGTGCAAATGCAGATCTTCAAATCCGTGAATTTTATAGTCAACCTCAAAGTTGGCTGTAAAATCATCAGAATGAGCATAGCGTTCGTTCTGATTAAGATATGCAACCGGGTTCTGCGGAGCGTTGGGATTCTTGGTGTAAGCCCATGAAGGATCGCTGAAGTTGGCTGAAACAATGTTCTGCCAATATCCGCCCAAGAACTTATAAGGCTCGCTGTCGTCCATTACAGGACGTGTAGGGTCCATAGAGAGAGCACCGCCGATGGCTGCGCCGCTGTCTACATAGCGGTCTTTCTCGGCCATATACTTGGCAGTGATGTTGAAGTTGAGGTGATTGTCAAAGAATGACGGAGCAAGATTAACAGAAGCGTTGAAACGGTTCATGAAAGAGTTCTTGATGATACCCTGGTCGCTCTGATAACCAATAGACACGCGGTAAGGCATGTTCTTGAGTCCGCCTGTCATCGAGAGATTGTGAGATGTGCTCACTGCTGTGCGATATATTTCATCCTGCCAGTCGGTGTTGGCATTGCCGAGCAATGCTACGCCGCTCTCGCCGATAACCTTACCTACGAGCGCACGATACTCGTCGCCATTGAGCACTTCGTAACGTTTCTGTGTCGTAGAAACAGTTACATCGCCGTTGTAAGAGAATTTAGGACCAGAGCCCTTCTTACCTTTCTTTGTGGTGATGATGATGACACCGTTAGACGCACGCGAACCATAGATGGCTGTTGCAGAAGCATCCTTAAGGATATTGAATGTCTCAATATCGTTAGGATTAATCATAGCCAAGACATTACGATCATAATAACCAGGGTCTTTTTGGTTATAATTATCAATAGTTAAACCATCTATGACAATAAGAGGGTCGTTGCTTGCGTTAAGAGACGAACCTCCGCGAATACGTATCTGTGATCCTGCACCAGGAGCACCTCCGCTGGTGATAACGTCGACACCGGCAACCTTACCAACGAGCATGTCGGCTGCACTGTTGGTTATACCCTTACTCATCTCATCGGGCTTCATTGCTGATACAGAACCGGTGAGGTCGCCCTTCTTGACAGTTCCGTAACCGATAACGACAACGTCCTCAAGCAACTGTGAGTCGTCCTGAAGGGCTATCTTCATATTCTGCGATGCTGCCGTCTCCACCGTCTTGTATCCGATGTATGAAACCGACAGCATGCTGCCCGGCTCAGCCTTGATACTGAAGTTTCCGTCAATATCAGTTATCACACCGCCGCCCTGACCTGCAACACGGACAGTAGCTCCGATGATCGGCTCTCCGGAAGCATCTGTAACTTGCCCGGTAATAGTACTTTGGGCAAATGCTCCCACTGATAGGAACAGACCAAACAAGATGGCCAGAATCCTAATAGAGGTTTTCATTTTTACCTGCTTCATCTTCTTGTGGTTTTAAAGTTAACATTAATGATTTATTAATTAAATTGTTTATATTTGCAGTAGTTCAAAAAAATAGAGCTTTAAGGTCATTTTTTCTAGCTGCAAAAATACGTTTAGATATGATAAAATTATCTTTTTTTTAGCTAAAAAATACGTTTTGCTCTGTGCAAACGTTTACACAAATAAAACGATATAATAATAATAATGTGAAAGACAAGATAATTGTGTTTTGACTACTTTTGCTTTGTAAAATAAAATCCGATGCCAGAAAAGAACACACCCATAACGATGAAAGACATTGCCTGAGAACTTAAGGTTTCTGTGGCAACGGTTTCGAGGGCACTGAAAGACAGCCCGAGAATCAGCGCAAAAAGGCGCGACGAGATAAGACGATATGCCGAGGAACACAACTTCAGCCCCAACATAATCGCCGAGTCGCTGCGCAACAGACGGGTAATAAAAGTCATTGGAGTGATTGTACCGCAGTTCACCCACTTCTATTTCTCGTCAGTTTTGAGCGGTATCGAAGAGGAGGCCGACAAATACGGCTACCGCATACTTGTGGCGCAGAGCCTTGAGCAGTATGACAGAGAGGTGGAAGTGTGCCGCTCGTTCTATGAAAACAAGGTGTGCGGCATACTTGTGTCGCAGGCTATCAACACATCAAAGTACGACCACTTTACCGACCTTATAAACAAGAACGTGCCGCTTGTGTTCTTCGACCGCATCTGCACGGGCATGAACACGTGCCGCGTGGTGGTGGACGACTACATGGGAGCGTTCTCGGCCGTGGAATATCTCATCAAGACCGGATGCAGGCATATAGCCTACTACGGCTCGAGCATGAACCTCGAGATATCGAAGAACAGATACAACGGATGGCACGACGCGCTGCGCAAGCACGGCATAGACCCCGACAGCTGCGTGAAAAGATTCTGCGACAACCGAGAACATGCCGAAAGGATTACGCCCGAGGTGCTCAACATGGAGGACAGGCCCGACGCCTTCTTCGCCGTCAACGACGACACGGCCATCGGCATAATGTACACGGCAAAGCACATGGGACTGCGCATCCCTGAGGACATCTCGGTGTGCGGATTCACCAACGGACAGCGTGCCATTGCCTGCGACCCTATGCTCACCACGGTCGAACAGAACGGAAAAGAGGTGGGCAGACAGGCTGCATCTATTCTGATAGGCAAGGCCGAGGGCAGAATACCGCTCGACAAGATTGAGAAAAGAGTGGTAAGAACAAGACTCGTGGTGCGCGGGTCGACAAAATAACAGCTGAATGCACTGACAACTGCGGCACATTAGCCGCGACAACAGCAAGCATATAATAACATAAATAAAAATAAACGCCTTAAACTATGAGTTCTAACTTGAAGAAGAAACCCGACTTGAGTTTCGCAACGCTCTGGAATCTGAGCTTCGGCTTCTTCGGCGTGCAGATTGCCTACGCACTGCAGAGCGCCAACATCAGCCGAATTTTCGCAACGCTGGGGGCCGACCCTCACAATCTTAGCTACTTTTGGATATTGCCTCCGCTTATGGGCATCATCGTGCAGCCGTGGGCACGCTGAGCGACAAGACGTGGTGCCGCTTCGGCCGGCGCATACCTTATCTGTTTGTCGGCGCACTGGTGGCCGTACTCGTCATGTGCCTGCTGCCCAACGCCGGCTCTCTCGGCATGGCTGTCAGCACGGCCATGGTGTTCGGTCTTATCTCGCTGATGTTTCTCGACACGAGCATCAACATGGCCATGCAGCCGTTCAAGATGCTCGTGGGCGACATGGTGAACGAGAAGCAGAAAGCCCTGGCCTACTCTATACAGAGCTTTCTGTGCAACGCCGGCTCGCTGGTGGGCTATGTGTTCCCGTTCCTGTTCACGTTCCTCGGCATAAGCAACGTGGCTGCAAAGGGCGTAGTGCCCGACTCGGTGATCTATTCGTTCTACATCGGAGCCGCCATCCTCATCCTGTGCGTCATCTACACATCGGCAAAGGTGAAGGAGATGCCGCCGAAGGAGTATGCAGAATATCACGGACTCGACAAGCCGCTTAACGAAGAGAAGGTGAACATCGTGAAACTGCTGCGCAACGCGCCGAAGGCTTTCTGGACAGTAGGTCTGGTGCAGTTCTTCAGCTGGGCTGCATTCCTGTATATGTGGAACTACACCAACGGTGCCATAGCCGAAACATGCTGGCAGACCACCGACCCTACGTCGGCAGGATTTCAGGAGGCCGGCAACTGGGTCGGCATTCTGTTTGCGGTGCAGGCCATAGGCAGCGTGGTGTGGGCTATGGCTCTGCCGCGCTTCTCTAACCGCAAGATGGCCTACGCCCTCAGCCTCGTGCTAGGCGGCATAGGCTTCCTTATGATTCCTTATATCAGCGACCAGTATGTTCTCTTTATTCCTTATCTTCTGATAGGATGTGCCTGGGCTGCAATGCTGGCCATGCCGTTCACCATCGTCACCAACGCCCTCAACGGCAGCCACATGGGTGCCTACCTCGGTCTGTTCAACGGCACGATATGCATCCCGCAGATCATAGCGGCAGCACTCGGCGGCGTGGTCCTCACGCTTGTAGGCAGCGCACAGAGCCACATGATGATTGTGGCCGGTGTGTTCCTCATCATCGGTGCGGCATGTGTCGGAATAATTAAGGAGACTATAGGCGAAAGTGAATAACAAGGACATGCTGCGCCACGGCGCCGGCATGAGCAGCTTAATCAGTCCGCGAATACTGCACATGGGGCATACATAAATCGTAAACAGCATTATTCGCAGGCATAAACAAAGCATTTCGCAATTTTGCACTAATCGCAGACAAAATCACCTTTTAGGAGTGATTATTCAAGATTTTGCCGGAGCCGGCCTGCTGTTACACTGCATAAAAAGCATGTAGCAAGCAGACCTGCTCCGGCAAATTTTATGTTACATCCCGAGGTTAAACTAAAGTCTGCCATCAGTACCCGACAAGAATGCTCTCACGGCAATGCCTCACGCAGACACGATAGCCTGCATCTGCCATGCCGACAAAGCCGGCGCGGCAGGGCTGTAACAGATAAAAGAATAAAGATGTTGCAGGGCTACGGCACATCAAAGGGCATCATCGTGCATCTGCCTGCCCTCGCTGTAACCCTCGTCGTAACCTTCCTCATAGCCATCTTCATAACATTCCTGAAGCTTGCCTGAGTAGTCTGAAGCGTTTTCGCTGTAGTGAGTTTCGTATTTCTCGCCCACTTCGCCGTCTTCCATGCCGTCGTTATATCCGGCCTCCATTCCTTCGCGGCGTGCCGTTTCCTGCGGTGTCTCCTCTGTACGGGGCAATTGTCTTGTAGTTACGGCAGGCTTGTCTGCGGCTGCATTATGGCGCAGCTGCCCGGTGTCACGCATGATTATCGACGACGGCTGCTGCTGATGCACACTGTCGCCACAACGGTCGAGCGCAAAGACAGACACCAAGACCACAACAACGGCTATAATCGCAATGGTTTCGCCAGTTTCTCCATACCACGGCTTGCGGCGTTTACCATTGCGCCCACGCGTTTCTTCGTCGGCATTATTATTTTTCATAGAACTGCATTTTAAGGTTTTGTCGGTGGCAAAAATAGTTATTTTCAGCAATATACGCAACCACTTAATATTAAAACATAGTTAAATGAGAAAACTTAACATATCCCGTATATGCATCATGGGATATAATCGGCAACGATAATCAGTAACTTCCAAAACGTAAATTTTAGTTAAACTGTCATCTTTTATATTAACACTTTTATGCCTACTTTTTCTTTCCGGAGTCAAAACATCGGTTCAGGATACGAAAAAGTGGGCATAAACGCCATTTATACATAATCATCTGTATATCAGCGGTTTACAATAATCAAGCCGTAAATACAAATCGTCTAAAACCCGGATTTGCGCCTGGAATCATGCAAAAAACCACATTTCAGAGCGCAAAAGGGTACGTTTTACATCACAACTTAATGCCTTTTAGAAGCTAAAATAGTGCTTTTAGCGGTGCGAATAGTACATATAATCACAGCAACTATATATATTCTCACATTTCAACAGGCAAAATTCATAAACAGAAAGCGCATTTTTTAATTTATTAGAGGAAAAATTCCGTTTATCAAAATGTTAAATTAAGAAAGAATAAAATGGCCTATATGCAAACCAACGTTAACAGAATTAGGCATCAACATAATGTTTCTTTGGCAAGAGAAGGCATGACGGCAGCACTAATGCGGACAAATTATGCCACACAACACACCCGTACCTTCAGTACGGACAGAAGACCGGCACGGCACTAAAGGCAAAAAATAACCTTAAAGCATGGGATTGTCTCAGTTTTTTTTAGTAAGTTTGCACAAAACAAACAGCCTCCGCCAAACCGGACGGCAGATAACATAAAGATAACGTAAAAAGAAAAATCAATATGCAGGAAACAAGACAAAACCGCATTGCAAGACTGTTGCAAAAAGAACTGAGCCTGATATTCCAGTCGCAGACAAGAGGCATGAGGGGCACGATGGTGAGCGTTACGCGCTGCCGCATCAGTCCCGACCTTAGCATCTGCACGGCATATCTGAGCATATTTCCGCCCGAGAAGTCGGAAGAACTGATAAAGAACATCACGGCTAACGAGAAAACCATACGCTACGAACTGGGTACGCGCGTGAGAAACCAGCTGAGAATTATCCCCGAGCTGCGCTTCTTCATCGACGACTCTCTTGATTATATCGAGCACATTGACGAGCTGCTGAAGAAATGAATTTTCCATTCTACATAGCACGCCGCTATCTCTTTTCAAAGAAGAGCACGCACGTCATCAACATCATCAGCGGCATCAGCGTCGTAGGTGTGGCCGTTGCCACAATGGCGCTGGTGGTAACTCTCAGTGTGTTCAACGGCTTTCACGACCTCGTGGCGTCGCTGCTGACATCGTTCGACCCGCAGATTGAGATTGTACCTACTAAAGGAAAGACAGCCCCGGCAGACGACCCTATACTGACAAAGATACGCAACCTGCCGCAGGTCGACGTGACAACGGAGAGCGTGGAAGACCAGGCTATGGCCATATACAAGGGCAGGCAGGCCATGATTAAGGTGAAGGGCGTTGAGGATAACTTCAGCGAGCTGTCGCACATCAACGACATTCTGTATGGCGACGGCGAGTTTTCGCTGCATGCCGCCAATCTCCAGTTTGGCGTTGTGGGCATCCGCCTTGCCGACAACCTTGGCATGACGGCCGACTGGGACGGACAGCTGAAGATATATGCTCCGAAGCGCGAGGGACAGCTCGACCTGATGAATCCTACCGAAGGATTTGTTGAAGATTCGGTGATTTCGCCCGGTGTGGTGTTTTCCGTTAAACAAGCGCGCTACGACCGTGACTACGTATTGACTTCGATAGCATTCGCACGCAATTTGTTCGGTCAGCAGGGCATGCTCTCGCAACTTGAGATCAGACTCAAGCCGGGCAGCGATCTTGACGCCGTAAAGGCTGAGATGCAGAAAATTGCGGGCAGCAAGTATCGCGTTCTCGACCGTATGGAGCAGCAGGCTGACACGTTCAAGATTATGAAGATAGAGAAGTTTATCGCCTATATCTTCCTTACGTTCATCCTTGCCGTGGCTTGCTTCAACATCATAGGCTCGCTGTCGATGCTGATTATCGACAAGAAGAACGACGTGGTTACGCTGCGCAACATGGGCGCGAGCGACAAGCAGATAGTAAGGATATTCTTGTTTGAAGGCCGCATGATATCGGCAATCGGAGCCATACTCGGCATATTAGTCGGCCTGTTGCTGTGCTGGCTTCAGCAGGTTTACGGACTTGTTTCGCTGGGACGCAGCAGCGGCTCATTCATCGTGGATGCCTATCCGGTGAGCGTTCATCCTGAAGACATCATCATAATATTCATCACGGTGCTTGCCGTTGGCTTTGCCTCAGTGTGGTATCCCGTAAGATATTTCGCCAAAAGACTCATTCAATAAAAGATTCTACACTAAGAAAAAATAAAAAAGGAAACATGAATGTTCAGGATTTTTATACCTACATTCATGTTTCCTTTTGTTTATTGTCAATTATAAAGGTCTACTGTTATTTAATTTTTTCTGCTGTAAAGCCGGCAGCAACATGCCTTATGCGCCTCCGCGCTCGGCCCAGTCGCTCCTGTCGAGGTTACGATAGCTTATGGCTTCAGCCAGATGCTGCGGCAACACACGCTCTGAAGCCTCAAGATCGGCTATGGTGCGCGCCACTTTCAGTATGCGGTTATAGGCACGGGCAGAAAGGTTGAGCCTCTCCATGGCCATGCGCAGCATCTCAATGCCGTCTTCGCCGGGCTCGGCATACTGGTGTATCATGCGCTCGCTCATCTGCGCATTGCAGTGAACACCCTTGCATTCCCTGAATCTTTCCTCCTGTATGTGGCGAGCCTTGATAACCCTTTCGCGTATTACGTCGCTGCTCTCGCCCGGTGCTGCACGAGATATGTCCTTGAAGGGCACGGGCGTTATCTCTATCTGTATGTCGATGCGGTCGAGAAGCGGACCGCTGATTTTGTTCATATAGCGCTGTATCTGTCCCGGCGTGCACACACAATGGTGGGTAGGATCGTTGTAATATCCGCACGGACACGGGTTCATCGAGGCCACAAACATGAACGAACAGGGATATTCTATGGTGTATTTTGCTCTCGAAATGGTTATCTTGCGGTCTTCCAACGGCTGGCGCAGCATCTCAAGAGTTGACTTGTTAAACTCCGGAAGTTCGTCGGCAAAGAGCACGCCGTTGTGTGCAAGCGATATTTCTCCGGGCTGCGGATTCATTCCTCCGCCGACGAGTGCCACCTGAGATATGGTGTGATGCGGCGAACGGAACGGCCTCTGTGATATCAGCGACATGTTTTTACCCAGCTTTCCGGCAACAGAATGCACCTGCGTAGTCTCAAGACTTTCGGCCAGTGAGAGCGGAGGCAATATCGACGGAAGGCGCTTGGCCATCATTGACTTGCCGCTTCCGGGCGGACCTATCATTATCATATTGTGGCCTCCTGCAGCCGCAACTTCCATAGCCCGCTTAACGTTTTCCTGCCCTCTAACGTCGGCAAAGTCAAGTTCGAAATGGCTCTGATGCTCGTAAAACTCGCGCCGCGTGTCGACAATAGTAGGCTTATAGTCGCCCTCACCGTTCAGAAAGTTCACAACATCCATTATGCTCTCCATGCCGTAGACGTCAAGATTGTTCACCACGGCAGCCTCTCTTTCGTTCTGTTTGGGCACAATCAGTCCCTTAAACTTTTCCTTGCGTGCCCTGATAGATATCGGCAGGGCACCTTTCACGGGCTGTATCATGCCGTCGAGCCCAAGCTCACCTACTATCATATACTCCGACAGCAGGTCGGGCTTCACCTTTCCGATAGCAGCCAGGATGCCTATTGCCAGCGGCAGGTCGTAGCTGCTGCCTTCTTTTCGGAGATCGGCGGGAGCCATATTCACGGTAATGTCGGCAACGGGAAACTTTATACCATTATTCTGAAGGGCAGCCACAATACGGTCGCGGCTCTCCTTCACAGCAGTATCCGCAAGGCCGGAGAGATGATAAAGCACACCTCGCGACACGCTAACCTCAACGGTAACGGTTGTTACGTCGAGGCCATTGACGGCCGCACAATAAGTTTTTACAAGCATATATCACCAATTATCCAATTAATCTTGTGTCAATTACAAATCGAGTTAGCTGCGAAAAACCGCGCTAACTCTACAAATGTA
>OLIV01000905.1_pt1 | contig 16106 bp, 14 predicted proteins | sample 1601411 | NCBI WGS metagenome assembly OLIV01 (sample SAMN03922450, study PRJEB24848) | human gut metagenome | isolation source: stool sample | host: Homo sapiens | place: Germany | collected 2009-11 | reverse complement strand
GTTTCTATGGTTCCAAATGCTCATTTGCTAAAATTGCTATTCCTTGCACGATATACATCTCGCTCAATTCGTATCCTTCATATATCTACCAACATCGTTCTACCGACTTACTTCTTGGATGTACCTTTCTACAATATACTACACATAAATGCTATCTTTGCGACGCACCTGCTTCCCTTCCTTTCTATAAAAAATTCAAACATCCTTATATAGTGGACAAATATTCGCATAAATCAAACGGTAAAAAAATATTGACAGTTTTAAGAAGAAATAGTATCATTGTTGTTAACTGTTCGGTAGAAAATATATAAATGAACAGAATTTGTTTTTTATGAAGGGAAAGAAAACTATGAAAATGACAAACTTTAGATGGAAGGTAGCGTGGCTGATCTTTGCTATCAGCTTTGTATCCTACATGGACCGCGTTAACCTTTCTGTTGCAACACCTGTAATCATGAAGGAATTCGGCTTTACAAAAATTGATATGGGCCTTATTCAATCCTTCTTCTTCGCCGGTTATGCTTTAATGCAGGTTCCGGGAGGTATGCTGGCTGAAAAATTCGGCCATCGCTTTACCGGTTCTATTGCCTGCGGCTGGTGGTCTGTATTTACTGCCTTGACTGCCGTGGCAAGCGGTAAGTATACCTTTGCAATTGTACGTTTGATGTTTGGCTTGGGCGAAGCACCGATTTATCCTGCATTCGCTATGGCGGAGCACAAATGGTTTAATAAAGACGAAAAGGGCAAGGCAAGCTCCTTTATTCTTAATGGCTGCTTCTTTGGTCCTGTAGTTGGTCCTGCTGTTGTAGTGTGGCTTATGACTACATTTGGCTGGCATCATGTATTCCTCAGCTTTGGTGTAGTTGGTCTGATTTTGGCTTGGGCATGGCATAAATATGTTACTGATGATCCGAAGGACAGTCCTTATGTTAATGAAGCAGAATTGGCTCACATCAACGAAGGCCGTGTGGAAGCAACCGGTGAAAAACAGATTGCTCCGTGGGGCAAGCTGCTGCGTTCTTCCCAATTCTGGGCTTTGGGCATTCAGTTCCTGATTACTGACTATATCATGTATGTATTCCTGGCTTGGCTGCCGATGTACCTCATGGAGGTGCACAAATTCTCCTTAGCGAAAATGGGCATCTGGGCAGCTGCTCCCTGGATTTCTCTGATGGCTGTAGTTACTCTTTGCGGTCACTATTCCGATAAACTGCTGCGCAGCGGCATGTCTCAGAACATGGTTAAGACTGCAACCGGTGCTGCAGGTATTCTTCTTTGTGCAGGTGCACTGTACATTTCCACCCGTACTGCCGATCCGATGATGAATGTTCTCTGGCTTTCCGTATCCTTAGGTTCTCTCGGTCTGACCATGAGTGCTTCCTGGTCCAGCGTTATCAGCATGGGCGGTAAATTTGCCGGTTCCGTATCCGGATGGATGAACTTCTGGGGCAATATCGGCGGCGTTTTGGCTCCGACCGTTACTGCCTGGTTTGCAACCAACTATGGCTGGCAGGCTGCTTTGGCAGCAACTGCTGTAACCGGTATCTGCGGTGCTATTGCCTGGTTCTTTGTAAAGCCTGATAAAGCGATTGTATAATAATAGATAAGCTATAACGCTTTTAAGACAGACACCTCGATATGCTTTAAGTATGTCGGCGGTGTCTGTTTTTGGTTATGCTATTTTCTTATGCTGGACAAATAGCGCGATATGCTGTATAATATCTTAGAAGTTCATAACAGACAGTTCGTAACCATCCTGTCTATAAATAAAACTACGGGCGATGTACTGGCGCCGGCCGGTATTTTTTATGTATGCAAGGATTTCGTCTGTAGATGACGGAATCCTTTTATATTTTGTGGACTTTGCCCGCTCATTAATTGGGAGGAAAAATGAAGGTTTTAGTATTATTAAGCGGTGGCGTAGACAGCTCAACCTGTTTGGGACTGGCAAAAGAAAAATACGGCGATAATGTTCTGGCCTTGTCGATGTCTTATGGTCAGAAGCATGCCAAGGAGCTTGCAGCAGCGCAGGCTATTGCCGATTATTATCATGTGGAGCTGCTGCATATGGATTTGTCGAAGATTTTCGCGCATAGCAAATGCTCTCTGCTGCAGGGCTCGGAGGAAAGTGTTCCGCACGCATCCTATGCAGAGCAGCTTAAGGAAAGCAAGGGTGAGCCTGTAAGCACATATGTTCCTTTCCGTAATGGCCTGTTCCTGTCTGCTGCGGCAAGCATTGCCCTGGAATATGAATGCAATGAGATTTACTACGGTCCCCATGCCGATGATGCTGCAGGCAATGCTTATCCTGATTGCAGTGTTGAATTTAACGAGTCGATGAATTTGGCAGTATATCTGGGAAGCGGACGCAAGGTGCGTCTTGTTGCTCCCTTTGTTGATAAAACTAAGAAGGATATTGTTGCCGAGGGCTTGCGTCTTGGCGTTCCCTATGAGCTGACCTGGAGCTGTTATGACGGTGGCGAAAAGCCATGTCACAAGTGCGGTACCTGTATTGACCGCGAGGCAGCCTTTGCTGCCAACGGTGTTGTTGATCCCTTAGCAGAGGTTTGAAGGAGGTAAGGATAATGAAGAGCTTAAGTAATCAAAAATTAGTATTTTCCGCATTGTGTATTGCATTATATATTGTTGTGATGATGTGCACCCAAAGCTTTGCCTTTGGTCAGTATCAGATTCGTATTGCTACTGCGCTGTATGGTCTGAGTGCTATTTTCCCGTTTCTGGTGCTGCCGTTTGGCTTGGCAAACGTTGTCAGCAATACGGTGATGGGCGGTCTTGGTCTGCCGGATATTATCGGCGGCTTTATTGTAGGTATCGTAACAACCGGTATTATTGTTTTGGCTAAGCGTCGTGGCTGCGGCAACTGGATTATCTGGGCAGCAGTAACCTTTGTACCGGGACTTGGTGTTCCTGTATGGCTGAGCGTACTGCTGGATATTCCTTATCTGGTACTGGCAAGCAGTCTGCTGATTGGCCAGTGCATCTGCGGTATTGCGAGTGTAATGCTGGTTACCGCTTTGGAACGCGTGGGAGCAGGCAAGCTGTTTGCATTTGATGGAGGTAAGCAATAATGACAAGTGGCAGAAGTAAAGAAGAATTGCAGGGCGTAAGCCTGTTAGGCAATAAAACTGCTTATAAAAGCGATTATGCGCCGGAGGTTCTGGAATCCTTCCCGAATAAGCACCCGCAAAATGATTACTGGGTTAAATTTAACTGCCCGGAATTTACCAGTCTTTGTCCGATGACGGGACAGCCTGATTTTGCGACCATCTACATTTCTTATGTACCGGATGAACGTTTGGTAGAGAGCAAATCTCTGAAGCTGTACCTGTTCAGCTTCCGTATCACGGTGATTTCCATGAAGACTGCGTAAATATCATTATGAAGGATCTTATCAAACTGATGGAGCCTAAATATATTGAGGTTTGGGGCAAATTCCTGCCGCGCGGCGGTCTGTCCATTGATCCGTATGCCAACTACGGCAAGCCGGGAACCGAATGGGAGCAGGCTGCAAAGAAGCGTCTTTTCATGCATGATATGTATCCCGAAACAGTTAATAACAGATAAAAAATTTTGAGCTGTTGCGTAATGCGGCAGCTCTTTTTTTGCTCCCAGCGAAGAACTCAGCGGATAAAAACTATTTTTAAACAGCTTAAGTTAGCAGCAGCTAATCGAAGACTGGCTTTAACAAATTTTTTTCGATAAACACTAATACAGCACTTTATTTCTTAATTAGAGTATGCTATAATGAGCTATAGACAAATAATTCACTTATTTGTATTGAATCCGTGGGACACGAAAAGTACCACGAGGGACAAAATGCGTCAAGGGATGTAACTGGTTATGGATAGTATTATTAATCTGCAAAAGAAAATTGTACCGGAGCTGACAGATCTGCTCGTACAGCGTTACCAGATTCTGCGTCAGGTGAGCCACGAAGCGCCGATAGGCCGACGTGCTCTGGCTGCAAGACTGGGACTGAGCGAAAGAGTGCTGCGTGCTCAGGTTGATTTTCTCAAAAAAAGCGGCCTGCTGGATTTTTCCTCCAGCGGCATGAGCGTGACTGATGAGGGAGCGGATATTCTTAAGGAGCTGGCGGATTATGTACGCAAGCTGCAGGATATTTCGTTTTTGGAAAGTACTCTCAGTGATACGCTGAAGATTGGCAAGGTTGTCATTCTCCCCGGTGATTCGGACCAGGAGGACGTTGTCAAACGTGAAATCGGCCGTACTGCAGCGCATATCCTCAGCAAGCTGCTGAGCGATGGCAATAAGCATATAGTTGCTGTCAGCGGCGGCACTACTATGGCAGCGATGGCAGCCAATGTTTCCGGCTCCCAGCCTAATACGGTGGTTGTACCGGCACGCGGCGGCTTGGGTGATAATGTAGAACTGCAGGCCAATACGATTGCAACTGTCTTGGCGCAAAAGCTCGGAGCATCCTACCGTCAGCTTTACGTTCCCGACTGTGTAAGCGAGGATATCTTAAACAGTATTCTTAAAGAGGATATCGGTGTACGCGCTGTCGTTGATATTATCAAGCAGGCAGACATTCTTGTCCACGGTGTAGGCCGTGCCAGTGTTATGGCAAGGCACAGATGCTTAGGCAGCGAGGTAATTGCCAAGCTGGAGGCGGACGGTGCTGTAGGTGAGGCGTTTGGCCAGTATTGCGCTTTGGACGGCAGACAAGTTTATATGACTAACAATGCCGGCCTGATGCTGCAGGATTTACAGCACATCGGCACAATTATCGGTATTGCCGGAGGTAAATCGAAGGCTGCCGCAATTTTATCGGTTATTCGTGCTTCCAGACAGGATATTTTGATTACCGATGAGGCTGCAGCACATGAGATTCTCAAAATGGCTAAAGAGCAATAAACAAGCGAAGCTCTTAAAGTATTAATTTGTTACTGAGCACATTTGTGCAAAATTTAGATTCTCTCAGAATTAAGGAGGAAATTATTATGACAAAAGTAGGTATTAATGGTTTTGGCCGTATCGGCCGCGAGGTTTTCCGTGTAGCATTCAACAATCCTGAGGTTGAGGTTGTTGCAATAAACGATCTTGGCGACGTCAAGACTCTGGCTCACCTGCTGAAATATGATTCTATCCATGGCATTTTCAATCATGAAATCAGCATCGAAGGCAACTTCATTATTGTTGATGGTCACAAAATCGAAGTATTCTCCTGCATGGATCCGGCAAAGATTCCTTGGGGCGAAGCTGGTGCTGAAATCGTTGTAGAATCCACCGGCCGTTTCACTGAAGGCGAAAAGGCTGCTGCTCACCTGCATGACACTGTTAAAAAGGTTATCATCTCCGCTCCTGCAAAAGGCGAAGACATTACCATCGTTATGGGTGTTAACGAAGACAAATATGATCCTGCAAAACACAACATCATTTCCAACGCTTCCTGCACCACCAACTGCCTGGCTCCGTTCACCAAAGTACTGCTGAACAAATTCGGTATTGAAAGCGGTCTGATGACCACTGTTCACTCCTACACCAATGACCAGAGAATCCTGGACCTGCCGCATAAAGACCTGCGCCGTGCTCGCGCTGCTGCTTGCTCCATCATCCCGACCACTACCGGTGCTGCAAAAGCAGTTGCTCTGGTTCTGCCGGAACTGAAGGGCAAACTGAACGGCTTCGCAATGCGCGTTCCGACTCCGAACGTTTCCATCACCGACCTGACCGTACTGCTGCAAAAAGACACCACTGCCGAAGAAATCAACGCAGTGCTGAAGGAAGCTGCTGAAGGCGAACTCAAAGGCATCATGGGCTACAGCGACGAACCGCTGGTATCCCGCGATTACAACGGCTGCCCGCTGAGCTCCATTATCGACGGCCTGTCCACCATGATGGTTGGTCCGCGTATGGCTAAGGTTGTAAGCTGGTACGACAACGAATGGGGTTATTCCAACCGCGTAGTTGACCTGGCTGCTTATATTGCTAAAAAAGGTCTGTAATAAAGGAGATTCTTATCCGTGGATAAAAAAACTGTACGTGATTTAGACGTTGCCGGTAAAAAAGTACTGGTACGCGTAGATTTTAACGTTCCTCTGAATGATAAAGGCGAGATTACCGATGATACTCGTATCACCGCATCTCTGCCGACCATTCAATATTTGCTGGAGCAAAAGGCTGCCGTTATTTTAATGGCACATCTCGGCCGTCCTAAAGGACAGGTTAAGCCGGAATTGTCTTTGGCTCCCGTAGCTAAGCATTTGGGCAAGCTGCTGGGCAAAAAGATTCTGTTTGCTCCCGACTGCGTTGGCGAGGCTGCGCAGGCTGCTGCAAGCAAGCTGAAGCCGGGCCACATCCTGCTGCTGGAAAACCTGCGTTTCCATAAGGAAGAGGAAAAGAATGACATGGAATTTGCCGAAAAGCTGGCTTCTCTGGCAGATTTGTATGTCAATGACGGCTTCGGTGTATCTCACCGCGCACACGCTTCTGTTGAAGGCGTAACTCACTTCCTGCCTGCTGCTGCAGGCTTCCTGCTGGAAAAGGAAATCCAATATGTAGGTCAGGCTGTAACCAACCCGCTGCATCCGTTTGTTGCTATTATCGGCGGTGCTAAGGTAAGCGACAAAATCGGCGTTATCAGCAACCTGCTTGATAAGGTTGATACCCTGCTTATCGGCGGCGGTATGGCTAACACCTTCCTGGCTGCACAGGGCTACAAAATGGGCAAGTCCCTGGTAGAAGAGGATAAGCTGGACTTGGCTAAAGAGCTTCTGGCTAAGGCTAAGAAAAATAAAGTAAATATGCTGCTGCCTACCGATTTGGTAATGGCTGCTGCATTTGCTCCCGACGCCGAGCATGTAACAGAAAAGGTGAAAAACCTGAATCAGGCTTATATGGCTCTTGATATCGGTGCGGAAACCAGCAAGGCTTATGCCGAAGCTCTGGCTGACGCTAAGATGATTGTCTGGAACGGACCTATGGGCGTTTTTGAAATGGATGCATTCTGCAAGGGTACCGAGGCTGTAGCGAAGGCTGTAGCTAAGAGCCGTGCTACCAGCATTGTCGGCGGCGGCGACAGCGTTGCTGCTATCGAAAAGCTGGGCCTGGCTAAACGCATTACCCACATTTCCACTGGTGGCGGTGCTTCTCTGGAATATCTGGAAGGCAAGGTACTGCCCGGCGTTGCTGCGCTAGATGACCTGCGCCGCAAAATGATTGCCGGCAACTGGAAAATGCACAAAACCGTAAGCGAGGCTGTAGAGCTTGCTGAGGATATTGTTATGGAAACTAACGGTACCTTAAACGAGGTTGTTATTTTCCCGCCGTTCACCGCACTGGAAACTGTTGCGGATGCTATCGACGGCAAGCACGTAGGCTACGGCGCACAGGATTTGCATTGGGAAGACAAGGGTGCCTTCACCGGCGCTGTTTCCGGTGCGATGATTGCCGATATCTGCGCTGAATATGTTCTCGTTGGTCACAGCGAACGCCGTACCATTTTCGGTGAGAACGAAAAAATTGTTGCCAGCAAGATTATTGCTGTTTACCGCAACGGCCTGAAGCCGATGCTGTGCGTTGGTGAAAATCTGGCTGAGCGTGAAGCAGGCAAAACTGCCCGCAAAATCAATATGCAGCTGAAGAGCGCTCTGCGTGTAATTTCTGCAGAGGATGCAGAAAACCTTGTTGTTGCTTATGAGCCTATCTGGGCTATCGGCAGCGGTAAGGCTGCTACTCCGGAGGATGCTTTGGAAGTATGCACTCTGATTCGTGAAAAAATAGGCAAAATCTTTACACCTGATATTGCCCGCAAGGTTCGTATTCTTTACGGCGGCAGTGTTAATGAAAAGAACGCTGCTTCCTTCAACCTCAGCGGTATTGACGGTGTACTGGTAGGCGGTGCAAGCCTGAAGGCTGACACCTTTGCCGCAATCGTAAGAAGCTTTTAATAAGACCTCGGAGAAAGCACCTGTTGCTTTCTCCTTCGTCTTTAGGAATTTGATAATGAAAAAACCAGTTTTACTAATGATTCTTGATGGTTGGGGCATTGCTCCCGCAGATAAAACCAATGCTGCGGCAATGGCAAAAACTCCCAACCTGGACAGTTATTTTGCAAATTATCCTCATACAACCTTGGAAGCCAGCGGCAAGGCTGTAGGTCTGCCTGCAGGCCAAATAGGTAATTCGGAGGTAGGTCACCTGAATATCGGTGCCGGCCGCATTATTTACCAGAGCCTTACGCGCATTGACAAGGCAATTGAGGATGGCGATTTGTATAAGAACAAAGAGCTCAGCAGGGTGATGGACGAAACGAAGCAGGCAGGCAAGGCGCTGCATCTTCTGGGACTGTTATCCGACGGCGGCGTTCACAGCCACATCGAGCATCTTCTGGCACTTATCTGCATGGCGAAGGTTAAAGGCCTGACCGATGTTTATGTGCATGCCTTCCTTGACGGACGTGATGTAGGTCCGAAAACAGCGCTGGGATATATCCATGAGCTGGAAGATGGTATGGCGCAGATTGGCGTAGGCAAGATTGCTACCGTCAGCGGACGCTATTACGCAATGGACCGCGACAAGCGCTGGGAGCGCGTGGAGCGTGCCTATAAAGCACTGGTGCTGGGCGAGGGCGGCAAAGCTGCAAGCGCTGCTGCCGGCGTAGAGGCATCCTATGCCGCAGGCGTAACGGACGAGTTTGTTGAGCCCTTCACTGTTGACGGCGTAGACGGCAAAATCACTGCCGGTGACGGTGTGATTTTCTTCAACTTCCGTCCTGACAGAGCGCGTGAAATTACCCGTGCGCTGCATGATGAGGACTTCCCGTATTTTGCACGTCCCGAGGGCGTACGCCCGGTAAACTATGTGTGCATGACGCAGTATGATGCAACAATTACCGCACCGGTAGCCTTTCCCCCGGAGGAGATTAAGGATACCTTGGGTGAGGTGTTGGCACAGCATGGACTGCACCAGCTGCGCATTGCGGAAACCGAAAAATATGCGCATGTAACCTTCTTCTTCAACGGTGGTGTAGAAGCTCCGAATGTTAATGAGGAGCGTATTCTGATTCCTTCGCCGAAGGTTGCAACCTATGATTTGCAGCCGGAAATGAGCGCGGAAGAGGTTACGCAGGCACTATTGGCAGAGCTGGATAAGGATAAATTTGATGCGATTATCCTGAACTTTGCTAACCCGGATATGGTTGGTCATACCGGTGTGCTCAGCGCTGCGATTACCGCTATGGAAAAGGTGGATGACTGTGCCGGCCGTATTGTACGCAAGGTGCTGTCCCTTGGCGGCAGTGTGTGCATTACTGCGGACCACGGCAACTTGGAGAAGATGGCCGAAAGCGATGGTTCGCCGAACACCGCGCACACTACTAACCCTGTACCGTTTATTTTAGTAAGCAAGGAGCAGCACAAGCTGCATAACGGCATTTTGGCCGATATTGCGCCGACGCTGCTGCAGCTGCTTAATATTAAACAGCCTGCCGCTATGACAGGTAAAACTTTGATAGACTAATCATGAGGTGATAAGAAATGGCAATGATTACTGAAGTTTACGCTCGCGAGATTCTGGATTCCCGCGGCAATCCGACCGTAGAAGTTGAAGTATGCCTGGAAGACGGCGCTATGGGACGCGCTGCTGTTCCTTCTGGCGCATCTACCGGCGTACACGAAGCTGTAGAGCTGCGTGACGGCGACAAAGAGCGTTACCTGGGCAAGGGCGTTACCAAAGCAGTTGATAATGTTAACGACATTATTGCCGAAGCAATTATCGGTTTGGACGCAACCCGCCAAACCGAAATTGATGAGCTGCTGGTTCGCCTGGACGGCACTCCGAACAAAGGCCGCCTTGGCGCTAACGCTATCCTCGGCGTTTCCATGGCTGTAGCTAAGGCTGCCGCTGCTTCCGTAGGCCTGCCTCTGTACCTGTACTTAGGCGGTGTTGCTGCCAAAGAGCTGCCTGTTCCGATGATGAACATCTTAAACGGCGGCGAGCATGCAGACAACAACGTTGATATTCAGGAATTCATGATTATGCCGGTTGGCGCTAAATCCTTCAGCGAAGCACTGCGCATGAACGCTGAGATTTATCATAACCTGAAGGCACTGCTGAAGGAAAAAGGCCTGAGCACTGCTTTGGGTGATGAAGGCGGTTTTGCACCGAACCTGAAATGCAATGCAGATGCAATCGAGGTTATTCTCGAAGCAACAGAGCGTGCAGGCTACAAACCGGGCAAGGACATCGTTATGGCGATGGATGTTGCTTCCAGCGAATTCTATGTAGACGGCAAATACAAAATGACCGGCGAAGGCGTAGAAATGACCAGCGAAGAAATGGTTGATTATCTGGCAGGTCTGTGCGATAAATATCCTATTATCTCCATCGAAGACGGTATGGCAGAGGATGACTGGGACGGCTGGAAGAAGCTTACCAAAAAGCTGGGCAAAAAAGTACAGTTGGTTGGCGACGACCTGTTCGTTACCAACGAAGAGCGTCTGGTTCAGGGCATTGAAAAGGGCGTAGCAAATGCTATTCTGATTAAAGTAAACCAAATCGGTACCTTAACCGAAACCTTCAATGCTATCGAAACCGCTAAACGCGCAGGCTATACCTGCATCATCTCTCACCGTAGCGGTGAAACCGAAGACACCACTCTGGCAGATATTGCTGTTGCTGTAAACGCTGGCCAGATTAAAACCGGTGCTCCGGCTCGTACCGACCGTGTTGCTAAATACAACCAGCTGCTGCGTATTGAAGAGGATCTCGGCAAGGCTGCAAAATATAACGGCATGAAGGTTTTCTACAACATTAAATAAAATTTGACAAAGCAATACAATTGCGCTATACTAATCTCGAAAAGAGATTGTGCAAATGTCATAGTTCGCACGCAAAAAGAAAAAGCCCCGGGATTGCGCCCCGGGGTTTTTCATTTTAGGCTAACTGCGCGCTATTTTCTGTCTAACCATTTGCAAATATAATAGCTGATTATACCTGCCATAACAGAAAGAATAAGAGATTGAGCAAATTCTGCCATAATTCGCCCCCTTTCCGCTGGAAAGAGTCGCAGCAAAGATATTATAACATAATCTGTGAAAAAAATACTAGCTTTATAATTGGCTTTATGGTAAAATACTATGGTACAAAAATATGAGGAGGTAAGCTCTGTGATTGAAACTGTCTTGATGGTTCTTGAAGTTATCGTTTGCATAGCACTCATTGGCGCAGTTCTGCTGCAGTCCGGAAAAGGCGGCGGTATGGGCAGTACTTTCGGCGGCAGTGACGGTGCTTTTTTTGGCAAGGGCAATGATCTGGATACACTCATGGCGAAGGCTACGATTTATTTAGGTGTTGCATTTGCTGTTATTACATTGGCGCTGGCAAAAATCAACGCTTAAGGCTGACGGGATTTTCCTGTTTTCCGCACTCATCATGTTACCAAGAGTGCAACCGCACTCTTAAAATTTTAAATTTTTTTATAAAAAGAAAGGGGTTTGGGTCTTGAATTTCTTAATGATCTCCATTGTTGTCGGCCTCATTGCACTCGCAGTTGCACTGATGCTGAGCAGCGCAATCGGTAAGGCTCCTGCTGGTACAGCACGTATGCAGGAAATTGCCGGTTACATCCACGAGGGCGCTATGGCGTTCCTGTTCCGCGAATACAAAGCACTGTCTGCTTTCGTAATCGTTGTTGCTATCGTAATTTCTATGTTCTTATCTCCGCTTAATGCAGTATGCTTCGTTGCAGGTGCAGTATTCTCCGTATGTGCAGGCTACATCGGCATGACCGTTGCTACCAAAGCTAACGTTCGTACTGCTGCAGCTGCTCAACATGGCGGCATGCCGGAAGCTCTGAAAATTGCTTTCTCCGGCGGTGCTGTTATGGGTCTGGGCGTTGTTGGTCTGGGTATCGTTGGTGTTGCTGTTGCTTACATGCTGTTCGGCAACATTGATATCGTTACCGGCTTCGGTCTGGGCGCAAGCTCCATTGCATTGTTCGCTCGTGTTGGCGGCGGTATCTACACCAAAGCTGCTGACGTTGGCGCTGACCTGGTAGGTAAAGTTGAAGAAGGTCTGCCTGAAGATGACCCGCGTAACCCGGCTACCATCGCTGATAACGTAGGCGATAACGTAGGCGACGTTGCAGGCATGGGCGCTGACTTGTTCGAATCCTATGTAGGTGCTATCATCTCCGCTATTACCCTGGGTGCTGTTGCATATCCCGGCGGCGAAGGCATTATGTTCGTATTCGAGCTGGCTTTCGCTGGTATCATTGCTTCCCTGATCGGTGTATTCTATGCTCGCAGCAGCAAATCCACCAATCCGCAGGCTGCTCTGAACCATGGTACCTATGTTGGCGGCGTAATTGTAATTGCTGCTGCTTACTACCTGTCCACTTCCATCTTCGGTAACACTGCTGCATTCGTAGCTATTGCTTCCGGTCTGGTAGTTGGTCTGTTAATCGGTAAAATCACCGAAATCTACACCTCTGCTGATTATGCTTCCGTTAAGAAGATTGCTGAGCAATCCGAAACCGGTCCGGCAACCACCATCATCTCCGGTCTGGCTGTTGGCATGTATTCCACCTTCCTGCCGATGATCTTCATCTGCGTTGGTGTAATCCTGGCATTCTTCACCATGGGCGGTGCTAAAGATGCAGGCATGGGCCTGTTCGGTATCTCCCTGGCTGCAGTTGGCATGCTGTCCACCACCGGTCTGACCGTAGCAGTTGACGCTTATGGTCCTATCGCTGATAACGCTGGTGGTATCGCAGAAATGTCCGAGCTGCCTCCTGAAGTACGTGAAATCACCGATACCCTGGACTCCGTTGGTAACACCACCGCTGCTATCGGTAAAGGCTTCGCTATCGGTTCCGCTGCTCTGACTGCTCTGGCTCTGTTCTCTGCTTATGCACACACTGTAGGCCTGAAAGCAATCGACCTGCTTAACCCTGTAACCCTGATCGGTCTGTTCATCGGTGCAACCCTGCCGTTCGTATTCGGTGCTATGACCATGGAATCTGTTGGTAAAGCTGCTTACCAGATGATCGAGGAAGTTCGTCGTCAATTCCACGAAATCCCCGGCCTGCTGGAAGGCAAAGCTAAAGCTGACTACCAAAAATGCGTAGACATCTCCACTGCAGCTGCTCTGCACGAGATGATTATGCCTGGTGTTATCGCTATCGTTGCTCCTCTGCTGGTTGGCTTCCTGTTCGGTACTGAAGCTCTGGGCGGCCTGATTGGCGGCTCTCTGGCTTCCGGCGTACTGGTTGCAATCCTGATGGCTAACGCTGGCGGTGCATGGGATAACGCTAAGAAGTTCGTAGAAGCTTCCGGCCGTAAACATACTCCGGTGCATGATGCAACCGTAGTAGGCGATACCGTAGGTGACCCGTTCAAAGATACTTCCGGACCTGCAATGAACATCCTGATCAAACTGATGACCATTGTATCTCTGGTATTTGCTCCTGTACTGGCAGCAAACGGCGGCATCCTGCTTGGCCTGTTCAAATAATTTTATAGTTAAGCTATAATCCACGCTGCTGCAGCATTAGCTGCAGCAGCTTTTTTGTTGCGTCTATGCTGTAATACAGCTTTCTTTGTGAAAAGTGTACGTTTGTAGTCAAATGATTTTTGCTTCACAATGTAAGTGTAACAGCAAAGCAAAATTCATGTAAAATCAATAATGAATTAACAAAAAGACTTGCGCTTAATATTGATGCATGGTATAATTCAACTATCAGCAAGAAAAAGATGTGGTTTTCTTACTGATTACTATTGCTTTATAAATCATTGTTATGGAAAAACCGGCAAAGGATGACAGAGGAAACAAGGCAACTCTTGAGCGGAATTTGCTGAAGACTCCGGAAGGTGATTTGTAAAAATATAATATTGGCAGTTTGATAATACTGCTACTTCCTGAGGAGGAAACAACAATGAAAAAATCCTTAGTACTCGCTATGGCTATGGCACTGGGCGTAACCGCTTCTGCTTATGCTGCAAATCCGTTCTCTGATGTACCTGCTGGCCACTGGGCTTATGACAGCATCAACAAACTGGCTGCTGCTGGCGTAATCGAAGGCTACGGCGACTCCACCTTCGGTGGCGACAAACTGATGACTCGTTATGAAATGGCTCAAATCGTTGCTAAAGCAATGGCTAAAGGCGCTAACGTTGACAAACTGGCTGCTGAATTCGCTGACGAACTGGACAACCTGGGCGTTCGCGTAGCTGCTCTGGAGAAAAAAGCTGACAATGTAAAAATTACCGGTACCATTAAAGCTTCCTATGCTTCCTATGATGGAGACAAAGTGGCTAAAGATGGACAAGAACCTGCTCAAAATACAAACCATGCTTCCCGTCTGCGTTCCGACCTGTGGGTAAAAGGTGACATCAATGATGACTGGACCTACAGCGCTATGTTCCGTAACCAACAATTCTTCTCTAATGACAAAGGCAATGCCGGCGAAGAAAATGTTGCTTTCCAACGTGCTTATGTAAATGGCCGTGTTGCTGGTCTGGCTGTTCAAGCGGGTCGTTACAACAAAACCGATATCACCGGTGGTAACATCCATGATAACCGTATGGACGGCGTACAAGTTTCCTACGGCAAAGACGTTAAACTGACTGCTGGCTACGGCAAAGCAACCGGTGTTGATGTAATTGCAGGTGAAAACAAAGACGTTGCTTATGCAGAACTGGGCGCTAAACTGGGTGCTGTTGATGCATTCGCTGGTTACTACAAATTTGACAATCTGCTGAAAGCTGCTGATGACGATGCTATCTGGACTGTAGGCCTGGGCTTCGACCTGGCTAAAGACCTGAAGCTGACCGGTACTTACCTGAGAAGCGATGTTGATACTGTAACTGTTGACAATGTTAAATATAATGATGTTGACAAAGATGGTTATGTAGTTGGTTTGGCATACAAAGGCGCTAAAGCTGCTAAAGCTGGTTCTTGGGGCATGAACGCTTCCTACTATGATCAAGGTGCAGGCACCGTTGTTGCTCACACCATGGATGGTATCTACTTCGATGAAGGCTTCAAAGGCTACAGCGTAGGTGCTAACTATGCACTGGCTAAAAACATCGTAGCAGGCGTAACCTACTATGATCTGGAATCCAAAGAAGCAAAAGGCACTCCGGACGCTCAAACTCTGTGGAGCCAAGTAGTATTCAGCTTCTAATCTGACTTTACGTCAATCCGCTGAAAAGCAAAAAATCGCATATGCATAAATGAAAAGAGGACGGTGCGCACCGTCCTCTTTTTGCATACGCAAGATAGTTTTTGACTTTTTTGCTGAAATACAGTACTATGTAAGTAGGATAATGTGTTTAGAAAGGTTGGTGTCTTATGAGTCAACAAAAATATATTTCTGACGAGCAGGTTGTAAAACGTGCTAATTGTGCCGTAAAAATTGCATTAGAAAAGAAACGTGCTATGGATGTGCCTATTTTTGCATATGATAGGGAAACGCAGAGTATTTGTGTAATTGGCAGTGATGGTAGCAAAACTCAGGTATGTGGGAGATATAATCATGGACGCTATAGCGAAAGAGTCAAATAAAAAGCCGGAGATAATTGTTTTTGCTGGACCAAACGGTTCCGGTAAGAGTACTTTTACAGATTTATTAAAACCACCTGTTGACTATATTAATGCTGATGAAATCAAGAAAAATTTAAAATGCGATGATTTGACTGCAGCGCAAATTGCTGAAAAGCAGAGAGAGGATCACTTGAAAAATAGAGAGGACTTCTGTTTTGAAACAGTTATGTCTACACCTAGAAATTTAAATTTGTTGCAACGAGCTAAGGAAGCAGGTTATTTTATACGTTGTTACTATATTTTAACTGTTGACCCTTTTATTAATGTTTATCGAGTAAAATCTCGTGTCGCAGAAGGTGGACATGATGTGCCGGTCGAGAAAATAATAGAACGCTATGATAAGGCTTTGGCTCAGGTTTGTGATATTGTTTATGTTGCAGACGTTTGTCATATATATGACAACTCGACAGAGCATCCTTTTCGTATTTTCAAAAAACGCAAGAGTGAGGAATTCTTTGACGTTTGCGATGAGTGGCATCAGGAAGATATTAAGCTTTTAACTGGTAGCGAAAATATGC
>OLIV01000904.1_pt1 | contig 16129 bp, 8 predicted proteins | sample 1601411 | NCBI WGS metagenome assembly OLIV01 (sample SAMN03922450, study PRJEB24848) | human gut metagenome | isolation source: stool sample | host: Homo sapiens | place: Germany | collected 2009-11 | reverse complement strand
AAGATCCTTGGGGCGCAGGCTGCCGGGGATGTCGTGAGGGTCGTCCATGCGGCCGACCTCGTCAGGGGCGTTCCCGCCGCCGGCCTTCGCGCCGTGTTGCTCGGTGCCAACGGCGTCCCTCTCGAAACCGTCACGACGGACGAAACCGGCGCCGCACGCTTTGCAACGACGCGCGGACTCGAACGCGAAAAGGCGCCCGCCGCCGTCGTCGTCACGAACGAAGCAACGGGCGACCTCGCTTGGCTCTCGCTCTCCGACGCCTCCAACGTCGACCATGACCACGACTTCAGCACCGCAGGGCGCCTCGTCTCCGAGGACGGCCTCACGGGCCTCGTCTTCTCGGAGCGCGGCATCTACCGTCCCGGCGAAACCGTGCACGCAGGCATGATCGTGAAGACCGCGGACTGGCACAGGCTCCCCGCAGGCATGCCCGTGACGCTGCGCATCACCGACGCCGCGGGCCGCACGATGCTCGAGACCGCCCCCGCACTTACGCCCGAAGGCACCGCATCGGCCGACTGGACCATTCCGACGGACGCCGTGCCGGGCGAAATCCGCATCGACCTGCTCGCGGGCGACGTCGTGCTCTCCACCCACCATGCGGCGATCGGCGACTTCACGCCCGAGGCGATGCGCCTTACGGCCCGCATGGTCCAAGGGGCGCCCGGCTGGATGAAGCCCGGAGACCTCGGCATCGACGCCACGCTCGCCATGTCCTACGGCGCCCCCGCTGCGAAGAAGGCCATGCGCGCACGCCTCGTTCTCTCGCCCGCCCGCGACATCTCGTTCCCCGAGCTCCCCGGCTGGACCTTCGTCGACCCCGCGCCCTTCGAGGGCACGCTCGACGAGGTGAAGGTGAAGTCCGTCGAGACGGACGCCGAAGGCCGCGCATCCCTCACGCTGCCGCTCTCCTCCACTGCGGGCACGCTCAAGGGCCGTCTGCTGCTCGAGGGCTTCGAAAACGGCGGCATCAGGGCCGCCACGGAAAACGTCGGCTTTTTGATCTCTCCCGCCGACACCATGCTCGGCTGGCGCAGGCACGCGGAATCCACCATCAGAAAGGGCGGCGTCGACATGCCCGCACCCGAGGCCTTCAGCTGGATCACGAGGGACGAGGAGCGCACGTTCGAATTCCTGCTCGTCGACCGCTTCCTCAAGCCCTGCGCCGACAGGCCGCTCACCCTCGCCGTCATGGCACGCCAGTCCGTCACGGAGCTCGCCTCCGACAGCACGGGACGCCTGCGCTACGACGAGCGCAGCGTCGAGCGCCCCGTGAGGGAATCCGCCGTCACGACCGACGCCAACGGCCGCACGACGGCCTCGCTCAACACCTCGGCGCCAGGCGACTTCTCCCTCGTCGTCAAGGACGAACAGGGCCGCGTGCTCGCGCGCCTGCCCTATCACGTCGCAGGCGAAGACCTGCGCCCCGCCCTTTCGGGCGACCTGCCCGCCGCCACGGCAAAGCTCGTTTCAGACAAGTCGACTTATGAAGCGGGCGAATTCGCCCGTCTCGACATCGTGTCGCCCTTCGAGGGTCTGGCGCTCGTGACGCTTGAAGCGGATCGAGTGCTCGTCTCCAAGTGGGTGAAGGTCAGCGCAGGCACGAACGCCGCGCAGATGGAGGTGCCCGAAGGCTACAGCGGGCGCGCCTTCCTGAGCGCCTCGCTCGTGCGCTCCTCGAAGGATGCCGCGCGCTTCCTCAAGGCCTATGCCAGGGCGACCGCGCCCGTGACGCTCAACATGAAGCCCCGCACGCTCGGCGTGAAGCTTGAGGCGCCCGCCGTGGTGCCCGACACGCGCGAGCTGAAGGTCACGGTGAAGTCAGATGCGCCGGGGCGCGTCTTCCTCTGGGCGGTCGACACGGGCATTCTGTCGCTCACGGGCTATAGGACGCCGTCTCCCGTTCATGCGCTTCTCGAAGACCGAGGACTTCAGGTCGACACGCGCCAGACGCTCGAAGGCCTGATGCCCGAAGGCATGAAGCTTCCGGGCGAGGCGCCCTTCGGCGGCGGCTTCGGCTCGAGGGCCATTTCGGCCGACGCGATGGCCAATCCCTTCAGGCGCACGATGGATCGCGCGGCCGTCTGGTGGGCGGGAAGCCTTGAGACGGATGAAAAGGGCCGCACCGTCACGGTGTCGCTCCCATCCGAATTCAACGGCGGCGTGCGTCTCATGGCCGTGGGCGCCTCCGAGGGTGGCGTGGGCGGCGCCTCGATCGACACGGCCGTGCGCGCGCCCTTCATCCTGACGCCGATCCTGCCGGGGTTCGCCGCACCTGGCGACGTCTTCACGGGCGTCGTCTCCCTCAACGGCGAGGCGCCCTGGAAGGGATCCGTGGCGCTAGGCCTGCCCGAAGGACTGAGCGCAGGCGTGCTCTCCGCGCCTCTCGTCCTTGAGGCGCCGGGCGAAGCCACCGCACGCTTTGACATTGCCGCAGGCGCAGTGCCGGGCGCCGCATCCGTCACCGTGACGGCCACGCCCGAAAAGGGATCCGCCGTCACGCGCACGACGTCCTTCTCGATCAGACCCGCAGCCCTCAGGACCCATGACGTCCTCTGGGGACCGCTCGCCGACGTGAAGACGGCCGACGTGACCGTCAAAGCCCGCCTGCTTCCCTTGGAAAACGAAACCTCCCTCACGGTCTCGACGACGCCGCTACCCCTTGCGCACGGCCTCGTTCGCAGTCTTCCCGAAGCCTTCTGGCTGAGTTCGGACGCGGCCCTCTCGGCCGCCATGCCCTGGGCGCAGCTCGTCGGCGCCCCCGCCGCGAAGCTTCCCGCGGGCGACGCCGATGCGCTTCGCAGGGATGCGACCGCCCGCATCCAGAAGGCGCTCGACACGATCGAGGGCCAGCTCGGCTGGAACGGCCTCTCGGCATGGCCCTGGGGCTCCCCGAGCCTCATGGCCACGACATGGGCCCTCGACTTCTTGCTCACGCTGCGTGAAAACGGTCGTGACGTGCGTCCCGAACTCGTCCGCAGGCTTGCCGACGCCATCAGCAACGCCCTCGATGGCCTGACGCCCGACACGCTCGGCCAGGCCCGAACGGCCGCCTGGGCTCTGGCCCAGCTCACGCGCGAGGGCACGCTCGAAGCGGAGCGCATCGAGGCGCTCCGAAACCGCATGGACGCCCGCGAACTTGACTGGCGAAACGACCCTGCGGCGCTCTACATTGCGTACGCCTACCGCCTGATGCGCCTCACCGATGAAGCGGACGAACTGCAGAAGGCCGCCATTTCGATCGACGTCTCGAAGTCCGAGGGGAACGATACGCTGACACTCGGCGGCATCCCCGCCCTTGCATCGGCCGTGCGCCTCGCGCCGACGCCAGAAGGCACCGCACATCTCCTTCAGACGCTCGAATCGAGGCCGCTTGCGTCGCTCACGGATCGCGAACGCGCCTTCCTTGCGAGCGCGCTCCTCTCGGCGCCCTCGAACGGCGCACACGCAGGAAAGCTTGATGCGGTGACGCTCGCCTGCACGGCGCCGGCAGCGGAGAAGCGCCCCGCCGAGTCGCTTGCGAAGGGCGACGGCTTCGTGACGCTTTCGGCGCCGGGCTGCACCGCCTTCCGCCTCTCGTCCGCCGCCTCCCTCAAGGGGCTCTACCACAGCACGACCGCTGCGGGCTGGCCCGCCGAGCCCCACAAGACCGCGTCCTACGAAGGACTTGAAGTCGTCAAGCGCATCCTCAACGAGGCGGGCGAGCCCGTCACGTCGGTGAAGGCGGGCGACGTAGTCACGGTCGAGATCCGCGCGCGCCGCACCTCGGGCAACGCCGAATCCCCCGTCGTCATCACAGACCTCTTTCCCGGCGGCTTTGCCCCCGCCTCCACGGACGAGAGCCTGCAGGGGGTGGACGTCCGCCAGACTGCGGTTTCGGAGGACCGCATGGTCGGCGTCTGCATGCTCGAGCATCAGGAATCGACATTCACCTATCGACTTCGAGCGCAAACGCATGGAAAATATACGGTGCCGGCCGTTCAGGCGGCCGACGGCGCCGATCCGACGATCAAGGCGCATGACAAGTCCCTGACCCTCACCGTGACGCCATGAGCCTCACGGACAACACCAAACGGAGCACCTCATGAGAAGGTTTGCCCGTCTGCTTCTGGCCGCAGCCGTTCTGGCGGCAGCGGCTGGCGGCGGACTCATGATCTGGGCGAAAACCCAGCCAAAGCCCGGGCTCGTGCCCGAAGACACCCACTGGTCCCAGGCCGTCACCGACCGCGACGGCCGCCTCCTTCACCTCACGCTCTCCGAGGACGGCGCCTACAGGCTCCCCGTCCTCCAGGGAGCGGTGTCGCGCGAGGCGCTTGACGCGGTCGTGCGCTACGAGGACCGCTTCTTCCACTCGCATCCCGGCATCAATCCCCTCTCGATCGGCCGAGCCGCCTGGTCCACCCTCACGGGCACCCGCCGCATCGGCGGCTCGACCATCACCATGCAGCTCGCCCGCAGGCTTCAGGGACTCGACACCCGCAGCTGGCGCGGCAAGCTCGAGCAGATGCTCTGGGCGCTGCGCTACGACATGCACTACACCAAGGACGAGATCCTCACGGCCTATCTGACCCTGACGCCCTATGGCGGCAACGTCGAGGGCATCGAGGCCGCCTCGCTCGTCTACTTCGGCAAGCACGCCTCGCAGCTCACCGTCGCCGAGTCGATCGCGCTCTCCGTCGTGCCCCAGAACCCCGTCAAGCGCCATCCCGTCACGGGTCCGAACTTCGACCGTGCACGCCTTGCCGTGGGCAGGAAGGCGATCAACGACGGGTTTGTGAGCGAGCGCCTGCGTCCCGTCGTCGAGGGTCCCCTCAAGGTGAGGGGCACGCGAGCGCTTCCCTTCGAGGCCCCGCACTTCACGCGCCTCGTCGAGGGCACGCGTCCCGATCCCGTCCTCAAGACCACGCTGAGCCTGCCGCTTCAAGAGTCGATGGAGAAGATCCTCTCCGAAAACGTCGCTCGGCTTCGCCCCTACGGCATTGAAAACGGCGCGATGCTCGTCGTCGACTCGCGCGACATGTCCGTCCTCGCCCAGGTGGGCAGTATCGATTTCTTCAACAGCGCCATTGCGGGCGAAGTCGACGGCACCCGCGCGGCGAGAAGCCCCGGCTCCACGCTCAAGCCCTTCGTCTACGGCCTCGCGCTCGACCAGGGCCTCATCCACTCGCGCACCGTCCTTCTCGACTCGCAGCGAAGCTTCCGCGGCTACCAGCCCGGCAACGCCGACAAGCGCTTCCGCGGACCGCTTCCCGCCGTCGAGGCCCTCAACGACTCGCGCAACGTGCCCGCCGTGACGCTCGCCTCCGAGATAAGGCCCGACCTCTACGACTTCCTGCGCGAGGCCGGCGTTCCGATGAAACATCCGCGCGAGCACTACGGCCTCTCGATCGTGCTGGGCGGCGCCGAAGCGAGCGCCGAGGACCTTGCAAGGCTATACGGCACGCTGGGCAACGGCGGCCTTCTGCGTCCGCTCGTGCGCCTTCCCGACGAGGAGCCAGCAGCCGCCAGACAGATGCTCTCGCCTGAATCCGCCTGGATCGTGCGCCGCATGCTCGCCGAGGGCGGAGAGGCCCTCAAGGTCGAGGGCGTGTCCGTTCCTCTCCTCTGGAAGACGGGCACCTCGAACGGCTTCCGCGACGCCTGGACCGCAGGCTATGCGGGCCGCTACATCATCGTCGTGTGGCTCGGCAACTTCAACGGCAGGCCCGATCCTTGGCTGCAGGGTGCGCTCGTCGCGCAGCCCGTCTTCAGGAGCGCCGCCGTGCGCCTTCTCACGGACCGCGAGTTCGCCATGTCCGCTCAGGACGTGAAGCGCTTCGACGAACAGCCCGCAGGCGTCAGGTCCGAGCCCGTTTGCCGCTCGACGGGCGACCTTGCGACCGACGCGCAGGGCCGCGTGCGCTGCACCGACACGGTCGGCGCCTGGTTCATTCCCGGCGTGAGTCCCATCCGCGACACGGGCTTTCTTAAGGAAATCCTCGTCGACGAGGCCACGGGACTGAGAGCCTGCGAGGAAGGCGACGGCGTCAGGCGAGTCTTCGTCGAATCCTGGCCCTCCGAATACCAGCAGCGCTTCCTCGAGGCGGGCATCGTCAAGACGCCCATTCCCGACTGGAAGCCCGAATGCAGGCCCGAGGGCGCCGTCTCGGGCACCCCGCCCGCCATCCTGAGCCCGCGCGCTGGCACGCGCTACTACACGGGCACGGCGGGCCCGAAGCAGGCGGGCATCGTCCTCAGGGCCAGCCTCGCCCCTGACGCCAAGATCGTCTACTGGTTCGCCGACGACCGCTTCATCGGTGCTTCGGACGCGGGCGACTCCGTCGTCTGGCAGCCCGAGCCGGGGACGCACCGCGTGAGCGCGGTCGATGACCTCGGCCGCAGGTCGCACAGGACCGTGACCGTCAGGCAGCCCTGAGCCTGAATCCGCTCATGAAACGTCCGCATCCTTGCGATGCGGACGTTTTTTTGAAAAAAGGACCGGGAGACATCCCGGTCCTGTACATGCAGCTCTCGCTGGTCAGCGGCCCTCAAGCCTTCGCTTCGCCTTGCCCGCGAGTCCCGTCATCCAAGGGAACTCGGCCTCGTGCACGGCTCGGAAGCGCTCGATCTCATCCATGTCGCGCAGCGTGGCGGCGATCATGTCAAGGCCTTCCATGAGCATGGTGCGGTGTCTCGGCGCGACCTCGAAGGACCAGACGCCGTCGCCCGCGCGGATTTCCTGCGCGACCAGGTCGACCGTGAGCTCGACGGGCGTCGTGTCGGAGAGCGCGGCCATGATCGCCGCGGCGTCCTCGGGGCTGACGCGGCAGGCGAGGAGACCGTTGTTGAAGCAGTTCGAGTAGAAGATCTCGCCGAAGCCCGATGCGATGATGGCTCGGATGCCCATCTGCATCAGGCCCCAGACGGCGTGCTCGCGGCTCGAGCCGCAGCCGAAGTTCGGACCCGCGCAGATGATCGCGGTCTTTTCGAACCCGGGCCTGTTGAAGACGCAGTCGGCTCTGGGCGAGCCGTCGGGATTGCAGCGCATGTTGAAAAAGACGCCGCGGGCGAGCCCCGACTTGTCGATGCCGCGCAGGAACTGCTTGGGCATGATCTGGTCGGTGTCGCAGTTGTCGATCGGAAGCGGTGCGGCGACGGCCGTGAGCGAGGTCAGCTTTTCCATGTTGATGCTCCTTCTCAAAGACGGCGCCAGTCGGTGAACCTGCCCGTCACGGCCGCGGCCGCAGCCATCTGCGGGCTCACGAGGTGCGTGCGGGCGCCTCGCCCCTGACGACCCTCGAAGTTGCGGTTCGTGGTGGAGGCGCAGCGCACGCCCGCCTCCAGAATGTCGTCGTTCATGCAGAGGCAGAGCGAACAGCCGCTCTTTCGCCACTCGAAGCCCGCGTCGCGGAAGATCTGCGCGATGCCCTCCTCTTCCGCCTGGCGGCGCACCTCCATGGAACCCGGCACCACCTGTGCGCGGACGCCCGGCGCCACATGCCGCCCCCTGAGGATCCCGGCTGCGGCGCGAAGATCCGCAAGACGCGCATTGGTGCAGGAGCCGATGAAGACGTGCTGCACGGGAACGTCTTCCATCGTCATGCCGGGCTCAAGGCCCTGATAGGCGAGCCCGCGACGGGCGGCTGCGCGCGCAATCGGATCCGCGAAGGATTCGGGTTCGGGAATCGGCTCGTCAATCGCCGTGCACTGGTCGGGACTTGTGCCCCAGGTGACCATCGGCCTGACGCTCGAAGCGTCGATCGTCACCGTGCGGTCGTAGACGGCGCCTTCGTCGGGCGCGAGCGTCCGCCAGAAGATGCGGGCGGCCTCAAGCTCCTCTCCCGCAAGATCGGGCACATGGGCCTCGACCCACGCAGTCGTCTTCTCGTCGGGCGCGATCAGGGCGCCTCGGGCGCCCGCCTCGACCGTGAGGTTGCAGAGCGTCATGCGGCCCTCGATCGAAAGCGCATCGACCGCACTGCCCTGATACTCGACCACATGTCCGAGCGCACCACGGGCGCTTATCGTGCGAAGCACCGTGAGCGCCAGATCCTTGGCCGTGCTGCCCTCGGGCAGCACGCCGTCGATGCGGATCAGCATCGTCTTCGCCAGACGATAGACGAGCGTCTGCGTCGCGAGAATGTGCTCGATTTCAGAGGTCCCGATCCCGAATCCGAGGGCGCCGAGCGCCCCGTGGGTCGTGGTGTGACTGTCGCCGCAGATGACGACCATGCCGGGACGCACGAGTCCCTGCTCGGCCACCACGACGTGCTCGATGCCCTGATGCGGGTCATTCGCGCCGTAGAAGGCGTCGATGCCGTTGCGGCGGCAGTTGGCCTCAAGCGTTTCGGCCTGACGCAGCGAGGCCGCGTCGGCAATGACGCGCGGCGTGACGTCCGCGCTCGGAATGATGTGGTCCACGACGCAGAGGTGCGCGTCGGGAACGGGCGCCTTCACGCCTCGCTCGACGAGGCCCGCAAACGCCTGCGGGCTCGTGTATTCGTTCGCAAAATGCAGATCGACATAGAGCAGCACGGTGTTCGCGTCGATCGCGCGCACCACGTGCTTGTCGAGAATCTTCCGGTACAGAGTTCGGGCCATCGGGACTTCTCCAAACATCATCCGCCTCAGGGCCTGAGGAGAGGCGGCTCATTTGTAGAAAATTTTACACCTAAATATAGATTTTCGTATAGGAATTGTCCCCTGCCCGATGTTGCAATCCGAATCCGCCGGCCCTCGGATTTCGAAGGCGACATTCAGCGCACGAGTTCGTAGGGCCACTGGATGACGCCCAGGAAGTTGCGCACGTCGCGGTAGCCGCTCGCCGCCATGATCCTGCCGCCGATGTCGCTGCGTCGGCCCGAGCGGCAGTAGATGAGGACGGTCTTGTCGAGATCGGGGCATTCGGGAAGCGTGCGGCCCATGCGGATTTCGCCCAGAGGGACGTTGATGGCGCCGGGCACGTGGCCCGTGGCGAACTCCGAGGGCTCGCGCACGTCGAGGATGACGACGTCACCGTCGTCCATCATGGCTCTGGCTTCCTCGGGAGTGATGGTCGAGAAGCCTTCGGAATTGCGATCGTCCATATCGGACCTCCTGAATGTATTTTTCATAAAGAATCGGCACGCTCCGTGCGTGCCGGATGCGTGCCGATTTTAGCGCAGGCTCGGGCTACTTCAGTCGTCGGCGCCCGCCTTCACCGCGGTCTTGGCGGCCGCGGCCTTCGCGTCGAGTGCGTCAAGATATTCGGGTGTGATGTCGCCCGTGACGTAGCGGCCGTCGAAGCACGAGCAGTCGAAGGACTCGACCGACGGGTTCATGTCGCAGAGCACCTTGTTGAGGTCCTCGACGGGCGGGTAGATCACGGCGTCGGCGCCGAGGATGTTCGCGACCTCCTCGGCGCTCTTGCCGTCGCCGCAGAGCAGTTCGGAGCGCGTCGGCATGTCGATGCCGTAGACGTTCGGGAACATGACGCGAGGGGCGGACGAGGCCACGAAGACCTTGACGGCGCCGGCCTCGCGGGCCATGCGCACGATTTCGGTCATGGTCGTGCCGCGCACGATGGAGTCGTCGACGAGCAGGACGCTCTTGCCCTCGAACTCGACGGGCATGGCGTTGAGCTTCTGGCGCACGCTCTTCTTGCGGACCGTCTGGCCGGGCATGATGAAGGTACGGCCCATGTAGCGGTTCTTGATGAAGCCTTCGCGATACGGCAGTCCGAGCACCTGGGCGAGCTGCTGGGCGCACGGGCGGGCGCTGTCGGGAATCGGCATCACGACGTCGATGTCCTTGAGGTCGACGGCCTCCCTCACGTGGTCGGCGAGGATCTCGCCCAGACGCAGGCGGGCGGCGTAGACGTTGATGCCGTCGATCGTGGAGTCGGGACGGGCGAAGTAGACGAACTCGAAGGCGCACGGATGAAGCGAGGGCTCGTCGGCGCACTGCGAGAACGAGACGTTGCCCTCGAGGTCGATCCACATGGCCTCGCCCGGCTTAAGGTCACGCTCGGTCTTGAAGCCCAGGCCGATCATCGTCACGGACTCGGAGCTCACCATGTACTCCGTGAAGCCGTTCTCAAGCTTGTTGGAGCCCCAGCAGATCGGACGAATGCCGCAGGGATCGCGGAAGGCGAGCATGCCCTTGCCCGCGATCACGGCGACGCAGGCGTAGGAGCCGCGAACACGGCGGTGCAGCGCGCGAACCGCGTCGAAGACGGCCGTCTTCGTCAGCCGCCGGCCCTCGCTCGTGGCGCGGGAGAGCTCGGAGGCGAGCACGTTGAGAAGAACCTCGGAGTCGCTCGTCGTGTTGAGGTGGCGGCGGTCCGTGTCGTAGAGTTCGCGGCGCAGGTCGTCCGCGTTCGTCAGGTTGCCGTTGTGCGCGAACGCAATGCCGAACGGCGCGTTCACGTAGAAGGGCTGGCATTCGTCAGGCGACGTCGCGTTGCCCTGAGTCGGGTAGCGGACGTGGCCAATGCCGATGCTGCCCGTCAGGTCGCGCATGTTGCGCGTACGGAAGACGTCACGCACGAGGCCGAGCCCCTTGAAGAAGTGAAACTGAAGGCCGTCGAGTGTCGCAATGCCGGCGGCGTCCTGGCCGCGGTGTTGCAAGAGGTGAAGCGCGTCATAGACACGCTGGTTGACCGGCGTGTCGGACATCAGGCCGATAATCCCGCACATGATGCTTGTTTTTCCTTTAGCCCGTGCCGCACCAACGAGGGATCGGCGGCAGGCTGTGATTGAGGAGAGTTGAGAGAAAAAAGTCGTCTAAAAACGACCAAGGGGACCATGCATGTGCAAGGTCCCCTTGATGAAATTCGTCACAATCCCGTCACCTTCGTGCCTCTGAGCGCCCGAATCCACTCGGGCATGTAGGGCATCGACCACTCGATCACGGTCTCGGCAGGTCCGATCATGACGGACTGCTGCCACATGCGGCTTGAGCTGAGCGACTGCGACAGCCCGAAGAAGAACACGCAGGCGGCCACAACGATGATGCCGCGCACGAAGCCGAATGCCGCGCCGAGGATGCGGTCCTCGAAGGTGAGTGCAGCCACCTCGAGCATCTTGCGCAGAATGAAGCCGAAGAGCCCGACGACGAAGAGGCAGGCCACAAGAATCAGAACGGCCGCAATGATCACGCGCGGAATGTAGCCGATGCTATCGAGCGGAATGCGGTCGGCGATTTCACCCGCGAAGCTCATGCTCAGCATGAAGCCGGCCACCCAGCCGACGATCGAGAGCACTTCGCGGATGACGCCGCGCATGATGCCCACCACCGTCGAAAGAACGAGCAGGGCACAGATGATCCAGTCGATTTCAGTCATCTTGAAAAAGGCTGCAGAATTGATGAAGCCGTTACTATAGCAGGAATGGGGGCGGGCGTTCGGGATATCCCGCCCCTCAGGCGTTTACGCGCAAGCGGGCGCCTAGGGATTGTTGCCGACGATGAGCTGGCCCGTGTGGCCGTCGAGCACCAGCGTACCCTGAACGCCGCGGGCCTCGTCGCGGGTCGCGTAGTTGCCCACGCGCACGCGCCAGAGCGTGCCCGCCTTCTGGCTCACCGAAACCTTGTAGGCCGGATAGCCCTTGGCGGAAAGCTCCCTGACGAGCTTTTCGGCATTGCGCTCGCTGCTCGTCGCGAGCACCTGAACGTAGAAGCCCTTGCCGTCCGTGGCGGAGCTCTTCTTCGCAGGCTTTTCCTCGGCCTTCTTGGGCTCGGGCCTGGCGGCGGGCGCAGGCGCGGGTTTGGCGGCCTCGGCCTTGGGCGCGGGCTCCGTCTCCGTCTTCACGGGCTGACGAGCCTCGTTGGCAAGGTTGGCTCTGGAGGTGGACTGCTCCGCGGCGGCGCCGTTAGCCGTCACGTCGACGTCGCCCGAACTGCCGGGCAGGGCGTTGAGCGTCGTCCTCGCCGTTTCGGGCACGGCCGGAATCTCGGTCGAGACGGGCGGCTTGACGTCCTGCTCCCTGTCGAGCAAAAGCGGCGAGACGACGATGACGCCGAGCATCAGGGCGGCGGCACCCACGAGCCTGTAGCGGGTGCGCTGGCGCTGGACAAGGATCTCCTCGTCGGGCACGTCGTCCTCGACCTCGTCGGAAAGCGGCGCGGCCTTCCTCTTCATGAATCCGAACGCAGGCATCCTGAGACGCTTCTTCCCCGTCGGCTCCTCGTCCCCTGCGGGCGCGGCGGCCTCGGGTTCGGGCGCGGGACGCCGAGGCGCCTCGGGCGAAGGCGCACTCCCGATTTCGCCGATCACGAGACGGGTCTCGGGCGCGGCATCCGCCGCGCGGGGCGCGAGGCGCGGCTCGATCTTGGCCGCAGGCTGCGGAGCCTTCGGCTCGACGAACAGGGAGCCGCGCGGCGCAGACTCGGGAGCGGGTGCAACAGGGTCCGCAGATGCTGCGGGCGCCGCGGGAGAGTAAACGGGAGTCTGAACGGACTCCGGAACGGGCTCGGCAGCGCGTTCGGGCTCGACGAGCGGCTTTTCCTCGCCCACGACGTTGAAGGCGGGCGGATCCTCGCGGACATCCCAGGGGGAGGGCTCTCCGCCTTCGCCTCCGAGCTGAGGCTCGATGCGGGGCGCTTCGGCGGCCTGTTCGGCCGGCTTCTCTTTTTTGAACGGATTGGGAAACTGCATGGCGTGTGGCCCCTCAGGTGGTGTTGGGTCTTCCGGTCCTTCGCTGCATCAGCGAGCGATGCCTTCCCCTGCGAAGACTTCGAGCGCGGCGGTCACGGTGACGAAGGAGCCGAATACGACGATTCTAACAGCCTGTTCCGCGCCCGATTCTGCGCCGCCTGCAATTTTTACGGCGCTCTCGCGCGCGGCGGCGAGCGCCTGCGCAACGTCGGCGTGCTCGTGGATGCGGCCGGGCTCGACGCCCGCCGTAAGCATAGCTTCGTGCAGCTGTGCTGCGGTGGCGGCGCGCGGCCCCGTGAGGGAGGCGACGTGCCACTCGTCGAAGGCGTCGGCAAGAATGTGCGTCACGCCCGCCATGTCCTTGTCGGCGAGCATGCCGCAGACGGCGATCGTGTGTTCGCCGGGCCTGCGGCTTCGGACGACGTTGGTGAGAAGCACCTCGGCCGCCTGCGGATTGTGACCGACGTAGATGACGGTGGGCACGGGATCGGTGGTGATGAGTTCGAAGCGGGCCGTCAGGCGGACCTGGCGCAGACCCGTGCGGATGTCGTCGAGCGTGACGGGCACGCGGTCCATCAGGGAGGCGATGACGGAGAGGACGCCGCCCGCATTGCGGTACTGGTTGACGCCGGCGAGCGCGGGCTCGGGCAGGTCCTCGAAGAGCGTCGCGCCCTGAGCGAACGTAAACGTGCCGTTCTCCTTCACCGTCACCGTCCAGTCCTCGCCCGCGAAGAGTCGCTTCGCGCCGATCTGCTCGACATGATTCCTCACCGTGGCGGGCACGTCGGCGTCGGCGCAGACGGCGGGGCAGCCCGGACGGTAGATGTGAGCCTTCTCGAGGCCGATCGCCTCGCGCGTGTTGCCGAGGAAGGCGACGTGGTCGATGCCGATCGTCGAGATGACGGCGGCGTTGGAGTCGATCGTGTTGATGGCGTCAAGACGGCCGCCGAGCCCGATCTCGAGGATCACGACGTCGAGCTCGTCCTCGCGGAAGATCCTGAGGATGGCGAGCGCCGTGTATTCGAAGTAGGAGAGCGTCATGTCGCCGCGGGCCTTCTCGACCGCGCGGAAGGCGTCCATGAGGCGTTCGTCGTCTACTTCGCGCCCGTTGACTACGCAGCGCTCGTTGAGGCGGATGAGGTGCGGCGAGGTGTGCATGCCGGTCGTGTAGCCCGCCGCGCGGTAGATGCTCTCGAGCATCGCGCAGGTCGAGCCCTTGCCGTTCGTGCCGCCCACGGTAATGACGGTTCGGGACGAGAAGTCGAGCCCCATGCGCTCGACCATGGTCTTCATGCGATCGAGTCCGAGGTCGATGGGCTTCGAGTGCAGCACTTCGATGTGCGTGAGCCACGCGTCAAGGGTCTTGGCATCAAACATGAAAGGGAATCTCCAGTCTGGAAAATGGAAAAGCCGTCCGAACGATGCGTCCTGCGCTCGTCTCGGGCGGCTCGAAAATGCGTGCGGGTCGGGAGAGCCGTGCGTCAGGCGCCCGCCACGGGCGGCCTGCGCATCAGGTGTTGCGTGAGGCAGGAGATGCGCGAGCGCATCTCGCGGCGGTCGACGATCATGTCGATCTGGCCCTTGGCAAGCAGGAACTCGGCGCGCTGGAAGCCCTCGGGGAGCTTTTCACGCACGGTCTGCTCGATGACGCGCGGGCCCGCAAAGCCCACGAGGGCCTTGGGTTCGGCGATCACGACGTCGCCCATGAAAGCGAACGAGGCGGAGACGCCGCCCATCGTCGGGTCGGTGAGCACCGAAATGAAGGGGAGCCCGGCCTTGTGCAGACGCGTGATGGCGGCCGTCGTCTTGGCCATCTGCATGAGGGAGAGAAGGCCCTCCTGCATGCGGGCGCCACCCGAAGCCGCGAAGCACACGAAGGGCGCGTGCAGGCGGATCGCCTCGTCGACGGCGCGGGAGAAGCGCTCGCCGACGACGCTGCCCATGGAGCCCGCCTGGAAGCGGAACTCAAAGGCCGTCGCGACGATCGACTGGCTGCGCAACGTACCCGACATCGCGATGAGCGCGTCGGTTTCGCCCGAGGCCGCCTCGGCCGCGGCGATGCGCTTCGGATACGGCTTGCTGTCGACGAAGCCGAGCGGGTCCACGCTGCGCACGTTGGCGGCGATTTCGACGGCGCTCTCGGGATCAAGGAAGGCGAGAAGGCGCTGGCGGGCGCCGATGCGGTGATGGTAGCCGCACTTCGGGCAGACCTGAAGGCTGGCGCGGAGCTCTTCCGTGTAAAGCGGCTGCTCGCAGCCCGGACACTTGGTCCAGACGCCTTCGGGAATCGGACTCGGCTTGCGCTCGTTGTCGTCCTCGCGCTTGATCTTGGGGAGAATGTGCGTAATCCAGCTCATAAGCTCTTCATTTCAGGTTCGTCCGCTCCCTGCCGTGCGACGGCGGGGACGGACCGTTTCAAAACTGCGCCAATTATATCGCCCGGGAGGAATCCCAAAGGCGCGCCCCGCATCGGCTTCACGGATTAGCGGAAGGATGCTCGGGATCCTCCCAGCCGAAGGGACTCGGCCCCGCGGCGGGAATGGACGGATCCTCGTAGCCCACGCCCATCAGGTATAGGCCGTTCGGGCTGAAGGTGGGCGCGGCCGCGGCGCGGCTGCGCGCCTTGAGGACCTCCTCGACCCACTCGGGCTTCTCGCGGCCCGTGCCCACGTAGATGAGCGTGCCCACGATGTTGCGCACCATGTGCTGCAGGAAGGCATTGGCCTCGATGCGCACGCCGATGAGGCGGCCGCGGCGCTCAAGCTCGAGGCGGCGGATCCTACGCACGGGACCCGAGGCCTGGCACTCGGAGGCGCGGAAGCTCGTGAAGTCGTGCTCGCCCACGAGGCAGGCGGCACCCTCGCGCATGCGCTCGACGTCGAGCGGGCGGAAGACCCAGCCCGTCAGATCGTCGAGAATGGGAGAGCGCACGGGATCGTTGTAAATCCAGTACTCGTAGGTGCGCGAGCGTGCGGAGAAGCGCGCGTGGAAGTCGTCGTCGACGCGCCTTGCCCAGCGCACGGCGACGCCGGGCGGCAGGTACGTGTTGAGGCCGCGCACCCAGCTGCGCTCGGGGCGGTCGGCCTGCGTCTCAATGCTCACCACCTGCTGCATGGCGTGCACGCCCGTATCCGTGCGACCCGCGCACATCGTCGGCGTCTTCACCTGCAGGAAGGTCTCAAGCGCATCCTCAAGCGCCTGCTGCACGGACGGGCAGTCGGGCTGGATCTGCCAGCCGTTGAAGCCCGTGCCGCGATATTCAATGCCAAGCGCTATCTTCACTTCGGATCCGTCTGAGTCTTGATGCGTTCTTCAAGGACTTCGGCGCGATGGCGAAGCTCGTCGCCGCCGCGGCGCTTCACTTCCTGGAGAAGCTCGAGGGCCTCGTCCACGGCGCCGAGGCTCACGAAGCTCGTGGCGAGCTTGAGCTTGGCGTCAAGCGCCTTGGCAAGCGCACGTTCCTTGTCCTGTCTCTTATACACATCTCCGAGCCCACGAGACCGTACTAGATCTCGT
>OLIV01000902.1_pt1 | contig 16148 bp, 13 predicted proteins | sample 1601411 | NCBI WGS metagenome assembly OLIV01 (sample SAMN03922450, study PRJEB24848) | human gut metagenome | isolation source: stool sample | host: Homo sapiens | place: Germany | collected 2009-11 | reverse complement strand
GGAGATGTGTATAAGAGACAGCCTCTGGACAGTATACGCGAAAGCGCAAATCTTGCCAATCAGTTTTTGATCTATCTTGGAATTTTCGGTTTGTTTTTCGGTGGTATTTTGGTGTGGATTTTTTCCCGTAAAATTACGAAACCGGTGTTGGAACTGGCGCGGCTGTCCGAAGATATGGCCAATCTGAATTTTGAGGCGAAATATACAAGCGGTGGAAAAAATGAGATTGGCGTTCTTGGTGAAAACTTTAATAAAATGTCAGAACAGTTGGAGAAGACTATTTCTGAATTGAAAACAGCAAACAATCAGCTGCAGCATGATATTGAACAAAAAGAAAAACTGGAAGACATGAGAAATGAATTCCTGGGAAATGTTTCTCATGAGTTAAAAACACCGATTGCATTGATTCAAGGGTATGCAGAAGGACTGAAGGAAGGAATTAATGACGATCCGGAGAGTACAGAATTTTATTGTAATGTCATTATTGACGAGGCAGGAAAAATGAATCGGATGGTGAAGAATCTGCTGATATTGAATCAGCTTGAATTTGGTTCGGATGAAGTGGAGTTTGAACGATTTGATATTGTAAAGCTTGTAAAGGGCGTAATTGCAAGCTGTGATATTCTGATCCAACAGGCTGAAGCAAATATAGATTTTATTGCAGGCGAATCAGCGTATGTATGGGCGGATGAATTTAAGACAGAGCAGGTTGTGCGTAATTACCTGACAAATGCGATCCATCATGCTGAAAATGAGAAGAGAATCGAAGTGAAAATTATTCGGACTGAAGGAAAGGTACGTGTTTCTGTATTCAATAGTGGAAAACCGATTCCAGAAGAGGATATACCGAAACTGTGGGATAAATTTTATAAAGTGGATAAAGCACATACACGTGAATATGGTGGAAACGGGATTGGACTTTCAATCGTTAAGGCAATCATGGAATCTTTCCATCAGGGCTATGGTGTGAAAAATTATGACAATGGTGTCGAATTTTGGTTTGAACTCGACGCAAAGTGTGGTAAAGTATAGAAAATAGATACTAGATAATAGATTACAGATAAGAGGTAGGCAAAATGATAGCAATAATCGATTATGATGCCGGTAATATCCGCAGTGTTGAGAAAGCATTGCTTGCACTTGGACAGGATGTCACAGTTACAGCGGACAGAGATGAGATCCTTCATGCAGATAAAGTGATTCTTCCGGGGGTCGGTGCATTTGGAGATGCTATGGAGAAATTAAAACAGTCAGGACTCGATGAAGTAATCCGCGAGGTTACAGAAAAGGGAACACCATTTCTTGGAATTTGCCTTGGATTGCAGCTTTTATTTGAGCACAGCGATGAGGCTCCGGGTGTAGAAGGACTTGGAATTCTAAAGGGTGAGATCTTAAGGATACCTGATAAAGAAGGATATAAGATTCCCCATATGGGATGGAATTCCCTTCATTTAGAGAATGATGGAAGACTTTTTAAGGGAATCGCTGAGAATTCTTATGTATATTTTGTACATTCTTATTATCTGAAAGCAGAAGAGGAACAGATTGTCAAGGCATCAACAGAGTATACAACACATATCCATGCGTCTGTTGAGAAGGACAATATTTTCGCATGCCAGTTCCATCCGGAGAAGAGCAGTGATGTAGGACTGAAGATTCTGAAAAACTTTGTAGAACTGTAGGAGGTTGTGCGGAATGTTTACAAAAAGAATTATCCCATGTTTGGATGTGAATGCCGGACGTGTTGTAAAAGGTGTGAATTTTGTTGATCTTCAGGATGCCGGAGACCCGGTGGAGATTGCAAAGGCATATGATAAGGCAGGGGCTGATGAACTTGTATTTCTGGATATCACAGCTTCTTCAGATGATAGAGGAACAGTTGTTGATATGGTACGAAAGGTTGCGGAATGTGTGTTTATTCCGTTTACTGTCGGCGGAGGAATCCGGACAGTTGATGATTTCCGTGCATTGTTAAGAGAAGGTGCGGATAAGATTTCAATCAATTCTTCTGCAATCAACAGACCGGAGCTGATCCGTGAAGCGGCAGAGAAGTTTGGAAGCCAGTGTGTAGTAGTGGCGATTGATGCAAAGAAAAGAGCAGACGGAACAGGATGGAATATTTATAAGAACGGTGGACGTCTGGATGTCGGAATCGATGTGATTGAGTGGGCGAAGAAAGTAGAGGCCCTTGGTGCAGGTGAGATTCTTCTGACAAGTATGGACGGTGACGGAACGAAGGCTGGATATGATCTGGAACTGACACGGGCAATTGCAGATAGTGTATCCATTCCGGTGATTGCGTCCGGTGGAGCCGGAACGTTGGAACATTTTAAAGAGGCACTGACAGAGGGCGGTGCAGATGCAGCATTGGCAGCATCTTTATTCCATTATAAAGAGCTGGAAATCAAAGAAGTAAAAGAGTATTTAAGAAACGAAGGAATTTCTGTCAGACTGTAGAGAATGGTTGAAGCAGAAAGAAGAGGGAAATAAAAATGAGTGGTTTGAACGGAGACTGGTATGAGGCGTTGAAAGGAGAGTTTTCTAAACCTTATTATAGGAAATTATTTGAGACGGTAAACGAAGAATACAGGACAAAACTGATCTTTCCACCGGCACAGGATATTTTCAATGCATTTCATCTGACCCCACTGAAGGATGTGAAGGTTGTGATCCTTGGGCAGGATCCTTATCATAATAACGGTCAGGCACATGGATTAAGCTTTTCCGTGCAGAAAGGTGTGGATATTCCACCGTCACTTGTGAACATTTATAAAGAACTTCATGATGATCTTGGATGTACGATTCCAAGTCATGGATGTTTGACAAAATGGGCCGAGCAGGGAGTATTAATGCTAAACACGGTGTTGACTGTGCGCGCGCATCAGGCGAACTCTCACAGAGGAATTGGATGGGAAGAATTCACAGATGCAGCAATTCTGGCTCTGAACAGTCAGGACAGACCGATTGTCTTTATTCTGTGGGGAGCTCCTGCGCAAAGGAAGAAGAGAATGCTTACGAATCCAAAGCATCTTATCCTGGAAGCACCGCATCCAAGCCCGCTGGCTGCTTACAGAGGTTTCTTTGGAAGCAAGCCATTCAGTCAGACAAATGCATTTCTGGAGAAGAATGGGATTGAGCCGATTGACTGGCAGATTGAGTAAATCATAGTAGCAAAGTATTAAAAATAGACGTCTGCTGGCCAAAGCAAGGACGTCTATTTTTTATGTGTATAATTCAAAATTAAAACAATCAAACTGGCTGTCGTCAGAATAACCATCAATCAAAGAGAAAAATGTCTATATTTATATTGACAAAACTAAAAACCTAGTGTACTATCTAACTATAGCACTGATACAGCAAATGCAAAAAAGATAAATGGAGGAATTACATGGAATATAATTCAGGAAGTCCAATCTATCTTCAGGTGATCAACGAGCTTAAGAAAAAGATGGTAAAGGGCGAGTTGAAACCGGGTGAGAAGATGCCGTCGAACAGAGAACTTGCAGTTCTTTATAAGGTGAATCAGAATACAGCGGCGAGAATCTACCGGGAGATGGAGATGGCAGGATATTGTTACACGAAGCGTGGAATCGGTACATTTGTGTCGGAGGAGGAGCATATGTTTGATAATGTGAAGAAAGAGATGGCGGAAGAGTTGTTGAAGAATTTTGTACATGAGATGCGTGATCTCGGATTTCAGAAAGGCGAGATTATCGAGCAGATTGCCGATTACGAGGAGGAGTAGAAATGATGTTAGAGTATAGAAGTATCACGAAGAAGTTTGGGAATAAAGAAGCAGTTAAAGAACTTACGCTGAACTTGAAAAAGGGCACGATTTATGGTCTTCTTGGAGAAAACGGAAGCGGTAAGACAACGCTTATGAAGATGGCAGCAGGACTGACAAAGCCGACAGAAGGAGAAATCTTATTTGAGGGACATCCACTCAGTTATTATGACAAAGCTTCCATTGCATATATGTCTACGGAACCATTTTTCTATAGCTATATGAAAGTAAAAGACGTGGAAGCATATTATGCAGATTTCTTTGAGGATTTTGACAGAGATCAGTTTAGAAAAACAATTGAACGCCTGGGTTTGAATGAAGAGATGAAAGCATCTGCAATGTCAAGCGGAATGAATGCCAAGCTGAAAGCGGCAGCGACATTGGCGAGAAAAGCAGATCTTCTCTTGTTAGATGAGCCTTTGAACGGTGTGGACTATAAAGCGAGAGAAGAGATCATTGCTTTGATCCTGGAAGAAGCAGATGAGAATCGTACAATGGTGATCTCTACTCATCTGATTGAAGAGGTAGAAAGCTTTATTGAGGATGCGATTTTTATAAAAGATGGACAGCTTGTGGATGTCGTGAATGTTGAAACAGAGAGAATGACAACGGGAAATTCACTTGCAGAGCTTTATCTGCAGAAGATGTAAGGAGGGAGTAACGATGGGAAAATTAATGAAATATGAATGGAAGAAACAGCGGACTTCGAGAATGATTGTTATGGTAGCTTTAGCTGTCTGTGTGCTTACATTTTTTGGAGGTATGCTGGCTGAAAAGGATGCATTGATGGGAATCAGTGCAACGCTTTTATTAGTCGGATCGTTTTTTGTAGTGTTCTATATGGGAATTGAGAGTATACTGATTTTAAACAGAGATTTGAAAACAAAGCAAAGCTATATGATCTGGATGACTCCGAAATCCGTATGGGAAATTCTTGGAGCAAAATTTGTTGTAGCGATCGTACAGATGTTTTTCGTGTTTGCACTTTATGTGATTGCCGGACTGCTTTGTTTTGTAGGGATGCTTCAGTATGTCGGAGAACTTGGAAATGTATTTGCGATCATAAGAGATAGTTTTATACAATTGTCAGGCGAAGGGCAGCTGATCGCACAGATTATCTGGAATCTTTTCTGCATCTTTGTCGGATGGATAGAGGTTGTGATGGTTGGATATCTTGCAGTGATTGGTTCTAGAACGATTTTGAGAAACTCAAAATATGCAGGAGGAATCTCAATCGTAGCTTTCTTTGGAATTACATTTATAATAGAAAAGATTTATAATCTGATCAGCAATGTACTTCCGAATGTAGAGGTCGAAGGAGATTCGTTCTTTGGTGTCGGATATCCTGCTTACTACATTATAATCTGTGTAATAGTATTTTTACTTAGCGGATGGATGGCAGATAAGAAGCTTAGTGTATAAGAATAGATAGAAAAACACTCCCTGATTTGTGGCGGGGAGTGTTTTCGCGCTATAGTGTTCTTTAAATAAGAATATTTTTCATATCTTCTGGTAATTCCGCTGTGAATTCCATCGGCTCCTTTGTGATTGGATGAATAAAGGAGAGCTTCCAGGAATGTAATGCCTGGCGGTGGATGTATTCCATATCCGGATTATATAGATAATCACCGACAAGTGGGAATCCTAAATATTGCATATGGACACGGATCTGATGGGTACGGCCGGTCTCTAAGATAAGAGAGACAAGGCTGTGCCCGTTTTTTTCTTCTACAACTTTATAATGTGTGACTGCACGCTCTCCATGCTCGAAGTCTACTTTTCGCTCAATCATGGAACTGCCGGTGCGGGCGAGTGGAGCATCAATCGTGCCGGATGGAGGTGTTACACTGCCGCGGACGATCGCAAGATATTCACGCTTAATCTCATGACGAGCCCCCATGGAGGAGAGAATACTGGAACTGATCAAGTGTTTGGCAATGACAGTCAGTCCGGAAGTATCCCGGTCAAGACGGTTTGTGCAGCGGAAGATAAATGGCTTTCCTTGCTGCGTGTAGTACCACATCAATCCATTTGCAAGAGAATTTTCATAATTATTCAGTGACGGGTGGATCGGCATTCCGGCAGGTTTGTTGACAACAAGGATATCTTCATCTTCATATATAATGCTAAGTGGCAGTTCGACAGGAGGGATATTCGGTGAACTTTCATTTTCCTGAATATATACTGTGAGAAGATCTCCGGTAGCAAGTGGTGAACGCATATACTCCCAGACTCCATTCCTTAAAATGCTTTCCGGCATTTTTTTTAACTGGGTGATGTTCTGATAGGAGTAGCCCTGGTGGCGCAGGAACTGTTCGATGCGCAGGCCATCTGCCTCTTCTGTTATCTGATAGTTGATCGTACGATCCATCTTTTTCTATCCTGTCGTGTCTGATAGCATAAAAACAGACACATCCTTTCTAATTTGACTCTTTATGAACTCTTGTATCATACACAAAATTTTCAAAAATTACAATAATCTTGAAATAGTGTTATGTTTCTTGGAATTTTATTATATCTTATTTTGGAACTTTTTCTTATAATAACATCATCAAGAAAAACAAAGACAAGTAAACATAAAAGGAGGATTCAATTATGAAGAAGAAAAAGATTCTTGCACTTGTACTTGCAGCTTCAATGGCAGGCGGAATGCTTGCAGGATGTGGAAGCACATCAGGCGGAGATGAAACAGCAAAAGGAGATAAGTCATCCGGAAAAGTTTATTATCTGAACTTCAAACCGGAGCAGGCTGACCAGTGGGTAGAACTTGCTAAAGAGTACACAGATGAAACTGGTGTTAAGGTTGATGTACAGACAGCTGCATCAGGAACATACGAGTCACAGCTGAAATCAGAGATGGCAAAAGACGAGGCCCCAACATTGTTCCAGGTAAACGGACCGGTTGGACTTGCTACATGGAAGGATTATTGCTATGACCTTTCAAAAAGTGACGTTTACAAAGATGTTGAGTCTGATGACTATGTATTAAAAGATGGTGATGCAGTAGACGGAATCGCTTATGTTATTGAGACTTATGGTCTGATCTACAACAAAGCACTTCTGAACAAATACTTCGAACTGCCGGATGCAAGCATCAAATCCATCGATGAGCTGAATAACTTCCAGGCACTTAAGACAGCTGCAGAAGAGATTCAGGCACATAAAGATGATCTTGGAGTAGAAGGAGCTTTCACTTCAGCAGGAATGGATTCTTCTTCTGACTGGAGATTCAAGACACACCTTGCAAACCTGCCAATCTACTATGAGTACAAGGCAGACGGAATTGATACTACAGATGCTATCAAGGGAACATACCTTGACAACTACAAACAGATCTGGGATCTGTATCTGAACAACTCTACATGTGAGCCATCTATGATCTCTTCTAAGACAGGAGATGACGCAGCAAGCGAATTCTCACTTGGTGAAGCAGTATTCTATCAGAATGGTACATGGGCTTACAATGATATCAAAGATAACGAAGTAGCAGATGAAGATATGGGAATGCTTCCAATCTACATCGGAGTTGACGGAGAAGAGAACCAGGGACTTTGTACAGGATCAGAGAACTACTGGTGTGTAAATAAAAACGCTTCTGAAGAAGATATTCAGGCAACACTTGATTTCATGAAATGGGTAGTTGAGAGTGACGAAGGTCGTGACATGCTGGCAAATCAGATGGGATTCGTAACACCGTTTACAACATTCGCAGATTACCTTCCGGACAACCCGCTTGTAAAAGCAAATGCCGAGTACACAAAGGCTGGAAAGACACCAGTAAGCTGGAACTTTACAACAATGCCATCTGAGAACTGGAAGAACAATGTGGGTGGAGCTCTTCTGAAATATGCACAGGGCACAGGCACATGGGATAGCGTACAGACAGCATTCGTTGATGGATGGGCTGAAGAATACGCAGCAGCAAATGAATAAAAAAGACTTTTTCACAGGACCGGCAGATAAAAAGGCTGTGAAATAGTGAAAATATCATGCAGCCTGCCAACGAGAATACCGAAGGCAGGCTGAAAGTGTGTTATTAGAAGTGTAAAAAGAGACAGACCTTTTTACAGAAAGAGAGACAGGAGGAGAGGAACATGCAAAAAGCAATAAAAAGATATTTTCCGGTATTTGTATTGCCGACGCTGATTGCATTCACGATAGGTTTCCTTGCACCATTCGTGTTAGGTGTATACCTTTCGTTCTGCAAGTTTACAACGGTAACAGATGCCAGATTTATTGGACTTGGCAACTATGCAAAGATACTGGGAGATGGGGATTTCCTTCACTCTCTCTGGTTTACTGCATTATTTACGATCGTAACAGTATTACTGATCAACATTTTCGCATTTGCAGTAGCAATGCTTTTGACAAAGAGTATTAAAGGAACTAATATTTTCCGTACTGTATTCTTTATGCCAAACCTGATCGGCGGTATCGTACTTGGATATGTATGGCAGCTGTTATTAAACGGTATTCTGGCACATTTTCAGAAAACACTTACATATTCTTCAAAATATGGTTTCTGGGGATTAGTTATCCTGATGCTCTGGCAGCAGATTGGATACATGATGATCATCTACATCTCAGGTATTCAGAATATTCCTGGAGAGCTGATCGAGGCAGCGGAGATTGACGGAGCAAATAAAGTACAGCTTTTAAGATATGTTACAATTCCGATGGTTATGCCATCCATCACAATCTGTACTTTCCTGACACTTACAAACGGATTCAAACTTTTCGACCAGAACCTTGCATTGACAAACGGTGGACCGGACAAGATGTCAGAAATGCTTGCCCTGAACATTTATAATACATTCTATGGAAGAACCGGTTGGGAAGGTGTAGGACAGGCAAAAGCAGTTGTCTTCTTCATTATTGTAGGTGTGATTGCATTGATCCAGAATAAAATGACAACATCAAAGGAGGTGCAGCAGTAATGAACAAAAAAGTAAAACATGGTACATTATTAACAATCATTTTTGCAGTGCTCAGTCTGCTGTATGTGTATCCGATCATACTGGTATTTATCAACTCCTTTAAGAAAAAAGCTTATATCAGTAAAGCACCGTTCGAGATACCGACCGGAAAGATGTATGTCGGATTAGAGAACTATATCCGTGGTATTAAACAGACAGGATTGATCCAGGCATTTGGATGGAGTTTGTTTATCACAATTTTATCTGTAGCAGTAATCATCTTATGTTGCTCCATGTGTGCATGGTATATCTGCCGCGTGAAGACAAAATTTACGAAGATCCTTTATATGCTTTGCCTGTTTGCAATGATCGTACCATTCCAGATGGAAATGTTTACATTATCTAAGATTGCAAATATGCTTCATATGGGAAATCCATGGGGACTGATTGTGATCTATCTTGGATTTGGTGCAGGACTTTCCGTCTTTATGTTCACCGGATTCATGAAATCCATTCCACTGGAGATTGAAGAAGCTGCGATGATCGATGGATGTACACCAATCCAGACATTCTTCAAAGTTGTACTTCCGATTGCAAAGCCGACTTGTGTAACTGTTACAATTCTTCAGGCAATGTGGATCTGGAACGACTATCTGCTTCCATCACTTGTATTGGATCAGAGAAAATATAAGACAGTGCCGATGGCAGTCCAGTATCTGAAAGGTGGATATGGTTCCGTAGATATGGGAGCAATGATGGGAACTTTGGTTCTTGCAATCGTGCCGATCATCATCTTCTACCTGTTCTGCCAGAGATATATTATCGAAGGTGTTGTAGCAGGAGCAGTTAAAGGCTAGTTACTGTTCACTCCCGTGTCAATCACTCCGCTGATTGACACGGAGGATGCGTGTTTTGACTTGAATGCATCTCGCCCCATCGCCAAAGGCGATTTAAAATGGCGAGATGCGTTGCTGGTCGCACATCGTGTGAACAGTAACAAAGGCTAGTATAGACAATGGCTGAGAGATGAATTAAAATAGAATTATAAAAACTTAAAAAAGACAGCAGAGAGTGAGTGATCATTCCCTGCTGTTTTCGGACGTTATAAAAGGAATAGTGAAAATGTAAAATGAGCGTGTGGGAGGCGCGGGGGAATGATTACAATACTGATCGTAGATGATGAAAAACTGGAGAGAAGGGGAATCCGTTTTCTGCTGAAAAGAGAAGGAGACTTCCAGATTTTAGAAGCGGCGAATGGAAAGGATGCACTTGGTATACTGGCTTCGAATCATGTAGATATTTTATTTTCGGATGTAAAGATGCATTACATGAACGGACTGGAACTGACAAAAGCAGTAAGAGAAGATCATCCGGAGATGGAAATCGTGATTTTCAGCGGATATAATGATTTTTCCTACGCGAGAGAGGCTCTGCGATATGGTGTCGTGGATTATGTCCTAAAGCCGGTCGATCCGAACGAATTTCATAAGACCTTTCAACGAGTGATGGAAAATATCTCATCTAAGGAAGAGAAGCAAAAGCAGCAGAACAGAAAAGAAGATTATCTGAAGAAATACTTCTTCCTGAGATATCTATATTCGGGAAAAGAAGAGGATTTTGTTCAACTTGAGAAATTAACGGATGAAACAGAAGACGATGTTTCACAGTTTTCGCGCATGGTTCTTGTCAGTGCATCCAATGGTTTTTTTGAGACGGAGGAGGAACATTTTCTGACAAGTCTGAAGGAAGAGGTGCAGAGAGAATTTTATTATGTGAATCTGAATTCAAATGAGTCCATCTTTCTGTTCCCGGAGAAGTATACAGACTATCATGTGGTTGTAGAGAAAATGTATCGGTTCTTTGCGCATCAGTTTGACAGTGAATGTTATTTTGCGGTCAGTAAAGAAATTGAGGATAGAAAGAATCTGGCAGAGGAGTTTAAGGCCCTGGAAGGAATGCTGGAAGAGCAGTTCTACCAGCCACATCAGCATTTATTTTTTCACGGAGAAAAGCAGGAAGAGAAGAAAGCAGACCCGGCAGAAGATTCTGAAATCATGGAACAGATCACGAATGATATTCAATATAAAGATCTGCCCCATCTCCGTCAGGATTTTCAGAAATTGGAAGATAAATACCGTGCCAATAAGCAGTTTTCAGATATGTATGTAAAGTTTGTATTTTCCGGAATTTTAAAAGAATTGCTTGATCAGATGGATGAAATGGATGAGAAAATGCTTTCGAAGAGAGTGGATCGGTTATATCGTTGCAAAAACCTGAAGGATGTGATCGCTATAGTAGACGAAGCACTTCAGGAATATGAACACTGTATACAGGAACAGGAAGACGGATTCCGTTCAGAGATTACGAAAGTAAAAAGTTACATTTATCATCACTACCAGGAGAGGAATCTTGGAGCAGAGACGCTTTCAGCAATGGTATTTCTTTCTCCCGGATATTTGAGTGCTGTGTTCAAAGAAGAAACGGGAGTGACACTGAACCGCTTTATCCGTGAAGTGCGGATGGAAAAAGCGAAAGAACTTCTTGAGACAACGAATATGAAGATCTCCGGAATTGCAAAAGAAGTAGGATTTTCCAATAACTCATACTTCTGCAGAAGTTTCCGGGAATTTTTCGGAGACACACCGGAAGCATGCAGGAAAGGAACAGAGGCGGATGAAAAAACAAATACGGAAGCTGCTCCATCGATTTGAAAATCTGAAATTCCGTAAGAAACTGTCAGTTTTGATGTTGATTGCAGGATTGGTGCCGGTTGTATTCCTGGCTTTTTCTATGCAATATGGCATGACGAATCAGCTGAGAGAAAAGGAACAGTATAACCTGGAAAAAATACTGGAGCAGTCGGTGAACTCAATTGAGAACCAGTCACAGATTTATGAAAATCTGGTCGATTATTTATCCTATTCACAAAGTCTCAGGAATATTTTCGATACGGAAATGGAATCAGATTATGAGAAATATTTGAAATATGTGAAAGTAGCAGATCCGTTGCTTCAGATGCCAACCATCTATCACAAAGAGATTCGGAGTATTACGCTGTATTCTGACAATATAGAAGTGCCACATGGAGATACACTTCTTCCAATGTCAGAAGCGGAGAATCAACAGTGGTATTCCAGGCTGAATGAAGGAACGCTGATGCAGTGGAGCATTACTCGTGGGGGGAATAAATCAATCATTGCCAGTCGAAAATTCTACGATAATGATACGATCAAAGCAGTATTGGAGATGCGCCTGGATTATGAAAAAGTTCTTGGTCCATTCATGAGTCAGATTACAGACAATACGGGTGGCATGATTATGGATGAAAACGGAACTGTTGTTTATGCGGATTGTTCTATGGATAAAAAATATCGTCCAAAGAATATTGAGAATCTTAAGGATATCAGTGATAAGTATTATATTTCACAGAGAACAATGAAAGATACCGGATGGAATTTCTATATCTATCGTCCGAAGGCGGTAAGTGAAAATGCAATCCATAAGCTTTTGCTTAAAAATATTCCGTTAATTTTAATCAGTGTTCTCCTTTTGAGTCTTTTAGGGTATGTTTTCTCCATCCGTATGGTGTCACAGTTGGAATTATTGACAGAGAATATGAACCAGATCAATATGGGACTTCGCAAGGTTACGGTGCAGAGTAAGTCCAAGGATGAGGTTGGTGTGTTGATTCGGTCATTCCAGCGCATGATGGATCAGATGAACCATTTAATCTCAGAAGTATATGAGAGTAAGATCCAGCTTCAGAATAGTGAGATGAGAGCGCTGCAGGCACAGATCAATCCACATTTCCTTTACAATTCACTTTCTATCATCAACTGGAAAGCAATTGAAGCGGGGGAGGATGAAATCAGTTATGTGACATTGGCACTGTCTACTTATTATAGAACAAGCCTGAATCGTGGTGAAACAATGACTACGGTGGCAAAAGAAATTGATAATATCCGTGCATACCTCAAGATCCAGTTGGTTATGCATGATAACGAGTTCCGTGTGGTCGAACAGATTTCAGACGGTCTTAATGATTATATGATACCGAAGCTGATCCTGCAGCCGCTGGCAGAAAATGCAATCGATCACGGAATCGATGTGTCAGATAATGAGGATCCAACATTGTGGCTGACGATTCGTGAAGAAGATAAGCATATTTTCTTTGAAATCAGGGACAACGGAGCAGGAATGACGCAGGAAAAGGCAGATCAGATCCTGACCTATCAGTCGTCCGGTTATGGCGTGCGAAATGTCTGTGACAGAATCCATGTTCTTTACGGAGAGAAAGGTGAGATGAAGATAGAAAGCACTCCTGGAAAAGGAACGCGTGTCTTTATCCGGATTCCGAAGAAGACGGAGGCAAAGGTGTTATGAAAAACGATATGAAAAAGCGAATTCTTTCAGCCCAGCTTGTATTAATTTTATTGATGATACTTTGGTGCGGAACTTGTTTTGAATCAAAAGAAAGTCAAAGACAGATGGAACAGTCAGATGCATCTCAAAGTGAGTCTGGTGCAGGCGAAGCAGCTGAAGTGAAAAGAAAACTGATGTATGAAGCAATGCATACGCCGCTTGGAAAATATCCTGAGACAGTCACGTATACACTTGGTAAGATTGCAGGAGCAAATAATTCGAATCTCCCGGTGGGAAATACGTACGAAAACAATGCGTATACGAGATATCTGAAGAAAGTGCTTAATATTCAAAATGCAGATGTCTTTGAATTGCAGGATGGCAATACGTATGAAGAGGCAGTCAATGTAGCGATTGAAGATCGAGATATTCCGGATGTGCTTGTCGTGAAAGGAAGAGATAACCTGCTCCGCCTGATCGAAGCAGGTCTGATCGAAGATCTGACAGAAACTTATGAGGAGTGTACAACAGACACGATCAAAGAAATGTATGACAGTTATGGAGATTCGCTTTTACAATCTGCAACAGTTGATGGAAAGTTGTATGCATTTCCGAATACGGTGATCGATGACGGAGCTCCACTTCTCTGGTTGAGGAAAGACTGGATTGAGAAGTTGGGATTGAAGGAACCGGAAACGGTAGAAGAAGCGTTGGAGATAGTGCGTGCATTTGTAGAACAAGATGCAGCAGGAGACGGTCAGACGATTGGTCTTGCCTGTAGTACAGATGTGATTGCCGGGGCGGACCAGACTTATGGAGTGGATTCAGCGTTTATACATGCAGGTGCAATGCCATGTCACTGGATTCTGGATGAAAGTGGAGATGTAGTTTACGGGTCAGTAACGCAGGAAACAAAAGGAGCACTTTCAAAGCTTCGTAATCTATATGAGGATGGGATACTCGACCAGAGATTCTTGTTGAGAAAGACGGAAAACATAGATAATCTGTTAAAAACCGGACATTGCGGAGCAATTTACGGACGTTGGTGGGCTCCGAATAATCCGCTTAGTGCGGCATATAGTGTCGATTCAAATGCAGAGTGGAAACCGTATCTTTTAGACAAAGAACAAGTGAATGAGACACAGAAGATATCAGTTTTTGAATCGTATGACCAGTGGATGTATGTGGTGGTACGCAAAGGATATGAGCATCCGGAAATTGTAGCAAAGTATGTGAGTGCTATTTTTGATCAGTCTAGATATGCAAATGATGCTTCAGCAAGAGAATTGAATGACTATTTTTCCATTAATGTAGATCCGACGGCCCGTCCGCTGAATATTAATGTGGATTATGAGGATGCACTTTATCGGACAACGGAACATATTCAGGCAGCGTTGGACAAAACGCTTGATGTGTCGGAATTGAGTGGACTAGAAAAATCTTATTATGATACATGTAAATCATTTTTGAATGGACAGTTGACAACGGCAAATGGCTGGGCAGCTTATGCATCAAGAATTGAGGCAGTGGGGGAACTGCAGAAAGCGGGAATACGAAGTGCACAGACACTGCCTTTGGAAAACGTAAATGCCGAAATCCCGCAGGAATTACAAGAACTGGAGAATGAAGCGTTTCTTCAGATTATCAGTGGGGAGAAACCAGTGGATTACTTTGATACTTTTGTGGTAGAATGGTATGCGAACGGCGGAAAAGAACTGACCGAACAGGTACAGAATGCCTATGAAAGTGGAAAGGACTAAAAAGAATGGATATTAATCAGAGACTGACAGAAGAACTGGATGTAAAACGCTGGCAGATCGATGCGGCAGTACAGCTGATCGATGAAGGCAATACGATTCCATTTATTTCAAGATATAGAAAAGAAGCAACCGGAGAACTGAATGACGAACAGTTGAGAAAGCTGTATGAACGTCTGGTATATTTAAGAAATCTGGAAGAGAAGAAAGAACAGGTAATCTCAAGTATCGAGGAGCAGGGAAAACTGACAGAAGAATTAAAGAAACAGATTCTGGCAGCGGAAACACTTGTGGCAGTAGAAGACCTGTATCGTCCGTATCGTCCGAAACGACGTACCCGTGCGACAATCGCGAAGGAAAAGGGACTTGAGCCATTGGCTGCACTGATCACATTGCAGAAGACAAAAGAGCCGCTTGAGAAGACAGCGGAAGCGTATATTTCCGAAGAAAAAGGTGTGGAAAGTGCAAAGGATGCAATCAGCGGAGCATGTGATATTATTGCAGAAAGCATTTCAGATGAGGCAGCTTACAGAACCTGGATCCGAGAGACGACAATGAGAAAAGGAAAGGTTACTTCTCAGGCGAAGGATCCGGAGGCAGAGTCTGTTTACGAGATGTATTATGAGTTTGAAGAAGCCGTTGCGAAGCTTGCAGGACATCGAATTCTTGCATTGAACCGTGGTGAGAAAGAGAAATTCCTGACAGTGAAGGTGGAAGCACCGGAAGAAGATATTTTAAGATATCTTGAGAGAAAGGTGATCCGTACAGAGAATCCTTATACAACACCGGTATTGAAAGAGACAATTGCAGACAGTTACAACCGTCTGATCGGACCGGCTATTGAGCGTGAGGTCAGAAACGAACTGACAGAGAAGGCAGAAGACGGGGCAATCGAAGTGTTTGGAAAGAACCTTCATCAGCTTTTGATGCAGCCGCCGATTGCAGGCAAGGTTGTGCTTGGCTGGGATCCGGCATTCCGCACCGGATGTAAACTCGCAGTGGTCGATCCGACCGGAAAAGTGTTAGATACGACTGTCATTTACCCGACCGCGCCACAGAACAAAGTGGAAGAGGCAAAGACGGTATTTGCCAACGCGATTGTCTACATTTCCCGTTTTGCCGGACAGAAACCCTTCGTCCGGAAATACAACGATCGCATTGCTACCCGCGAATATGTGAAAGAGCAGCTTTACTTGTCAACCCGGGAAGCTTGGCAAGAGAGGGTGAAAAGCGCTGAAGAGTTTGCTGCAGAGGGTTTAAAACTGAAAAAAGTGGTTCAGGAAAAACAGAGGCGTGGTGAGAAATTGAACCGCAGGGAAGAGATGTTCC
>OLIV01000899.1_pt1 | contig 16163 bp, 9 predicted proteins | sample 1601411 | NCBI WGS metagenome assembly OLIV01 (sample SAMN03922450, study PRJEB24848) | human gut metagenome | isolation source: stool sample | host: Homo sapiens | place: Germany | collected 2009-11 | reverse complement strand
CAGCGTCAGATGTGTATAAGAGACAGACTTAATGTTGTTTAAAGCGTATGATTTCAACATTGAGACAAGTCTTTGCCTATATATTCCTAATAAGCCTTTCTTACTTGTATCCACCCATCACTAACCGCTAATCTCTAAGTTGGAACCCCATTTATTGCTCATGTACTTTTTGACAAAAGCAAGGATATATTTTGATTATCGCTCGTTTTATATAATTTTGTACAGAGAAAAAGAATACTGATGTTTCACGTGAACCTTAAATGACATACTACTTGTATGAAAAAACTCAAACTGCAATGGAAAGGTATTTATGCCTTATTACTGATGTTGTGGTCTGTACCCCTGCCAGCCCAGTTTCCGCTGGTAGAACAGATATCAAGTAACTTCATTACTTCGTTTGCCGAAGATCCCAAAGGCTACATCTGGATAGGGACCAATCACGGGTTGAACCGTTTCAGCGGTTCGAATTATACTGTATATTATGCGCAAGAAGAGTCCACAGCGCTCAATAGCGACTATGTGGATAATTTAATGTTTGATGCCAATAACCGTTTGTGGATGTCAAATGAATGCGGATTGTGCGTGTGGGAGGATGGTATATTCAGACATCCGCAACAGGTAGGCTTCAATCCCATAGGGCGTGTGCTGGATCTGGATAACGAGTGGCTCATTATTACTGATCGTAAGGGGGTGGCCAAGGTGAACAAGCAGACGCTGAAAGAGGAAAAATATTATCTACAACCAGGCATGAGCATAGTCGGTGCTATTACCATTTCCAGTCAAAAGCAAGTGTGGACGGCCAACGCTAGGCACCATGCCACAGATATTTATATATTGGACAGAGACTTGAACTTGTTGCGGACGCTGAATGGCTCTAAGGATACCTATATAGAAAGTATTGTGGAAGACGCCAGCCACCACATGTGGGTGACTACAAGTAAAGGATTATTGTGTTATGACGCAAAGACGTGGGAAGAACTGCTTTTACCTACTGACTTTATGGAGGCTACACAGAACAAAAAAATACACTTCGTGCTTCCTTATTGGCAAAACTTCCTGCTGATAGGTATTTCGGGTGAGGGAATGTACCGTTACGATGTGGCTCGACGGGTGTTGACACGTATCCATGTGCAGCAACAGTTGAAGGGGGATAGATATGTCTGTTTCATCGATACAAACAACGGAATATGGCTGTCTGATCAAGAGAACGACTTTCACTATTATCCCGAAAAGGCAGCCTTTAACAATTTGTCGTCCATCTTCGAACGCTTGGAAGACCCCTTCGTGAAAAATCTTTTGTTCGACTATGAGGGCTATTTGTGGATGCGCTCCTCGCACGATATTGCCAGTTATGATATAGGTGGTGATAAGATAGCTTTCCACTTGGCAGATGGTGGCCTTTACGGGCATATTTTTATTGACTCGAAGAATAGGTTGTGGGTCATCCGGAACCGTTCGGAGGTGCGGCAGTATGCTATCCGGGAGGGGAAAATCGTACGGGAAGAGAACCATTATACCTTCCCGGCCAATGTGTTTTCCATCAGTGAAGACAAGGAAGGACGTATTTGGGTTACGCTGGCTGATAGATTTGCCACGCTGGCGGCCGACGGGAAGTTCACTTACCGGTATGCACCGGGCAGCATTTCGTTTTCGCAGTTGCAGACATTGCGCCCATCGGGTACAATGATTCTCTATACGGTGGCCAACGGTATCTATAAATTTGGTGAAGACCAACAGTTCATCCCGTTGGATTCTCTTTATTTGCCCAACCCGAATTCACTTATTATCGATAGGAACAATACGTACTGGATAGGGACTTACAATACCGGGCTGGTGCATTACGACCCACGCACACAATGGCTGGAGCGGTTTGATTTATCGTCGGGACTGATAGACAACAGCTTGAAGGCAGTAATCGAAGACAAGGAAGGGAACATCTGGTTTAGTTCGTCTACGCATATAGGAAAGTATGATGTGCAGGAAAAAACATTTTCTTATTTATATGATAACTACTTCTGCAAGGGGAAGCTGTATGCGCTGAATTGTGCGGCAGTGGCACCAGACGGTACCTTGTTTTTCGGAGGCTCGGGTGGCATTACAGTCATTTATCCGGATGTACCCATCGAGAAAGAACCGGATATCCCGCTGAATCTGGACATGATATTGGTGAACGGGGGAATACATAATAAGAGCGAGGAAAAACTATCGTTGTCTTATCGGGAGAATACAGTTACGTTCTACTATTCGGCATTAAAGTTAGAGGCGGGTTCTCTGCTGAACTATGCCTATATGCTAGAGGGCTTCGACAAGAACTGGATTGACGCTGGTTCCAACAAGCGGGTGGCCTATTCCAACCTGCCTACCGGAAAATATACGTTCAAGGTGAAAGCTCGCATACTGAGCGGAGAGTGGTGCAAGAACGAACTGACCAAGGAGGTGGTTGTTCACCCTGCACCATGGGCTACGCCCTTGGTTATTGTGTTATACTGGCTGGTCGGTATCGGGCTGGTGCTACTGGTCATCCGGCTAATTATACGTTGGCGGACACAAGAGGAGAGACTGGCATTGGTCAAGTACCAAAGGGAGATAAATCAGGCACACATAGACTTTGTGACCAACATTTCGCACGAAGTACGTACACCGCTAGCCATGGTATATGCCCCGTTGAAAGAACTGGCGAAAGAAAACAATCTGAATGAACATGAGCGTGGCTTGGTGGATATCATGTTGCGCAATGCCGACCGCTTGTTGCGGCTTGTGAAGCAGTTGCTTGACCCCAAGGAAGGTGAGAAGGACGAGAAGCAACTCCGGGTTGCCGTGGTAGACCCGGTAGCTTTCGTTCAGGCACAGATAGCGAACTTCCGGTTTATTGCCCACGAAAAAGGGCTGACGATAAACATGCACGCTGAACAGAAGCAGGATACGGTGGCTTGTTTTGATACGGAGAAGGTGGAAAAGATATTTTATAACTTGCTCAGTAACGCCATTAAGTACACACCTGAAGGGGGGAGTATCGACATTACTGTGGAAAGCGACGGGAAAAACGTACAAATATGCGTGGCCGATACGGGACAAGGTATTTTACCCGAAAAACAGAAACAACTGTTTGATCGCTTTGAACGGTTGGGAGCTGATAAGAAATACCCCAATGTGAATGGTAAGGGCATCGGTCTGAATTATGCGCAATATTTGGCACACCTGCATAAGGGAAACATAGACTACACTTCCAAGCACCCTCAGGGGGCTTGCTTCACTCTTAGTATCCCACAATCGCTGACAGCATATAGTCCCGAGGAACGGGCACAAGACAATGAGTACAAGATACCCATACCGGCAGTCGAGACGAATGCCGTAGAAAAAGTAGTCTCTAAGGAGAACACGCTGTTCATTGTAGAAGACGATCAGGAGGTGCGCGAATACCTGCGAGTGCTGTTGTCGCCAGATTACAATATCGTTGTCGTGGAAAATGGAGAGGAAGCCATAGACAGATTAGAGATGGAGTTGCCTGAACTGATTGTGAGTGATGTGGTCATGCCTCGGAAAGACGGCTACGAGTTGTGCAAGACTATCAAGACAAGTGCCGATTGGGGGCGTATTCCCGTTATTCTGCTAACGGCAAAGAACGATATGGACAGCAGTATCAAAGGACTGGATTGTGGTGCTGATGCCTACGTGGGCAAGCCCTTCGACCCCTTCTATCTGAAAGCCGTCATAAACAATCTGTTGGAAAACCGTAAACGGATGCAATGGATTGTGCAAAACCTCACCTCGGAAAGCCTACCGAGGGGAGAGGCGCGAGAAGCGATACTTAATGAACAAGACCGTCAGTTTTTGGAGAATTTGCACACGTTGCTGGACAAGCACTTGGATGACGAGGCATTCGGCATTACCTCGCTGGCAAAGGAAATGCTGATGAGCTACAGCAGCTTGTATGCCCGAGTCAAGTCGTTGACGGGACAAACACCGCAGAACTTTCTTATCACTTATCGCATGAACACGGCTATGCAACTGCTGCAGACGGGCAAATACACTGTGAGCGAAGTGTGTTACAAGGTGGGAGCTTCTTCGCTGGCCAACTTCTCGCGCAGCTTCAAGCGGCAGTTTGGTGTTCCGCCCAGTGAAGTATAATTTGTGTCATCAATCTCCCGTTGCTGAGGCTGCCTACTGATGGGCACAGCGAAGAAGCGAGGATTATCGAAAGCCCGAATAAGGCGATGGGATAATGCATTGCCACTGCAAAGCAAGTGCATGCTTTTTGCAGTGCTACTGCATTCAGCTTTGCAGTGGCGCTGCAACACATATGCAGTGTCACTGCAGCATATATGCAGTAGCGCTGCAACACGTTTGCAGTCACACTGCAGCAGATGTGCAGCGACGCTGACCCGGTAGGTGTGTACGGGATTGTATCATGTTTCGTTAAGAAGATATTATAAAGTATCCTTTGAATGTCGTATTTTTGTCTATCCGTAATTTAGAGTAGTCAAAGAAAGCTATGAAACACACTCGTATGAAACTAAAAACAGTGGTAAAGAACCTTCATGAAGGCTGGAAATTCCGGCAGGCGAGACTGACCAATTGGTATCCGGCTACAGTTCCGGGAGTAGTCCACACGGACTTACTGCAGAACAAGATTATTGAAGACCCGTTTTTCCGGTTGAACGAACGGGGATTACAATGGATTGACAAGGAAGACTGGGTTTATGAAACTTGCTTTACCCTTGCTGCCGACATGATGCGGAAAGAGAATATGGAGCTTGTGTTCGAGGGGCTGGATACTTACGCTGACGTTTATTTGAATGATGAATGTATACTGAAAGCGGACAATATGTTTCGCCGCTGGTCTATCCCCGTTAGGCAGTACATCAGGGAGGAGAATAATATACTGAAGGTGTACTTCCATTCGCCGGTAAAGATAGACGTCCCCAAATGGGATGCACTTCCCTACCAGTATCCGGCATCCAATGACCAGTCTGAAAACGGGGGCTTGTTCAACAAGAAGATAAGCATTTTTGCCCGTAAGGCGGGTTATCATTATGGCTGGGATTGGGGCCCACGTCTGGTTACCTCCGGCATCTGGCATCCGGTGTATATCAGGGCTTGGAGCGATTTGAGAATCAACGATGTGTTTATCGAGCAGAAGGAAGTCGGTGCAGGCAGGGCCGTGATTGCCGGACATGTGGAGCTGGATGCCGATAAGGATATGAATGGAGTGTTGGTCACGATAACGGATGAGGTTACTGGAAGAGTGCTTGGCGAGTGGCAAGCGGATTTGAAGCGAGGCACCAATCGGGTGACCGTTGATTTCGTCCTTCACAAGCCGAAGCTGTGGTGGAGTAATGGACTGGGGGAGCCTTTCCTTTACCGTTTCCGTACGGATATCATTGCAGGCGGGGAATTGTTGGACTCTAAAACCGAAAGGGTGGGCATACGCTCTTTGAAGGTGGTGCATCAGCCGGATAAGGACGGGCATACTTTCTATATAGAGCTGAACGGGCGTCCGGTTTTTGCCAAAGGAGCCAATTACATCCCTTCGGATAACTTCCTGCCGCGCGTCACTCCCGAGAATTATAAAAGGACGATTCTCGATGCCGCCGGTGTAAACATGAATATGTTGCGTGTCTGGGGCGGAGGTATCTATGAGAACGATGTCTTCTATGATTTGTGTGATGAGCATGGAATTATGATTTGGCAGGACTTTATGTTTGCCTGCAGCATGTATCCGGCAGAAGGCGCCCTGCTCGATAATATCCATCAGGAGGCGGTGGACAATGTGAAACGTTTGCGCAATCATGCCTGCATTGCTTTGTGGTGTGGAAACAATGAATGCCAGGATGCCTGGCTGGGCTGGGGCTGGAAGTGCGAGATAGAACGGCAGAACAAGGAATATGCCGACAAGATTTGGGCACAGTACCGGCAGCAGTATCATGTCACCTTACCCGGGGTGGTCAGGGAGTATGCACCCGGAACCTTCTATTGGCCTTCTTCTCCGTTCGCATTCGAGGGAGAGATGTCCGGTACTACTGACGGGGACCGTCACTATTGGAGTGTCTGGCATGGTAAAGCCCCCATTTCCGATTATGACAGCGAGAAATCCCGCTTTTTCAGCGAGTACGGCTTTCAGTCTTTTCCAGAGTTCGACTCCGTCAAGCGCTATGCTCCTTACCCCGAAGACTGGGATATACGTTCCGAGGTGATGATGTCCCATCAGCGTGGTGGCGACCATGCCAACGGGCTGATTGAGACTTATCTATTGAATGAATATAAAAAGCCGCGTGATTTCCGGGCATTCCTTTATATGAACCATGTGCTGCAGGGAGATGCCATCAAGACGGCCATCGAGTCGCACCGCCGCCAGATGCCGTATAATATGGGGACGCTTTTCTGGCAGCACAACGACTGTTGGCCCGTAGCTTCCTGGGCGAGCCGTGACTATTATGGACGCTGGAAGGCGCAGCACTATTATACTCGCAAGGTCTATGATGACATCCTGATTTCTCCGGTAGTGGAGGGGGATGATTTGAAAGTATATGCAGTGTCCGACCGCTTGGAGAATACTTCCGGCCGGCTGCAGCTCCAGGTCTGCCGGTTCGACGGCACTGTGGTTTATCACTGGGACAAATCTGTCGGCATTTCCGGTAATGACAGCCGTGTCTGTTTTTCCGCACCGCTTGCCAAGCTGCTGGAGGGGGCAGATAGAGGAACGGTATATGTCCGCGTAGACTATACGGACAAATCGGGCAGGGTGTACCATAACAACTACTGTCTGGACAAGCAGAAGAATATGAATTATCCGAAAGTGGATTTGCAGACCGAAGTCCGTTCCATTGAAGGCGGATATGAAGTGACGGTATCAACAGACAAGTTTGCCCGTGCCGTATGCTTGTCCGTTGCTGACAATGAAAGTGTATATAGCGACAATTATTTTGATGTCCAGCCGAAGAGCAGCGTGCAGGTACAGGTCAGGACGCGATTGTCTGCCGAAGCGTTCAACGCTTCGTTGAGGCTGACTTGCTTGAACAATGAATTCTGATAAGTTATGGAAAAACAAAGCGGAGCAACATATTGAAATGTTGCTCCGCTTCTCATTGAGATGTTGAAAGATGTGTTTTCAGGAGATTTAGTTGTTTTCTTTTTTAATGTCTATGGTCATGAACCGTTCACCGTCATATAGACTTTTGACACGGATGTTCAGCCCTTTTTTCTCTTTCAGTTGTTCCGCTATATTGTCCAGCTTGAAGGAGGCCAGTCCGGTGCCCAGCGTGAGCTGGCTGTCATTGTAGGCATTGTGGCGGAATTCGAGATTGACGTAATCCGGTTTGTCGTTTTCGCCGGTGGATGCTTCATTGATGACCAGGTTCAGCATGTGCTTCTTATCTTCGTTGTTGCTGTGGTAGAATTGATACTTGATGTTCAGATACTCGCCCGTAATCCATAAATCCGTGGCGTTGATGTTGTCGTCTCCGATACTGTCTGCCTTTTCGGCAGGCATGGAGTAGATGTCTTTGGTCAGAATGTTTTCGATGTGCTTTATTTGGGCATTGTATTCGTAGCCTGGAAGTTTCTCTTCCAGTTCGCGGAAGTAGATGAAAGCCCTCTGGCCGTCTATTACGGCATAGTCGTGAACATAGGTTGTGTCACTGGGATATAGTTTACTGCCTTCGTCCAGTGAGAAATAGTAGTCTTTTCCTTCGATGACCTTTACCGTACCTACGGCGAACAAAGTGTCATATTTGTCATCCCAATCGTCCAGGCATGATTGCAATACAATGGCAGTCAGGAATAAAAGCATGGATGCTGCCAATGTCATTCTCAGTTTCTTCATAAGTGGTAGGTTTTAGCTCTTTTTCTGTTTAAAACTTATTTTTGTATTCAGAAAATGCGGTGAAAAGCTAAATACTGCGTAGTATACTGTTAAAGAAATGAAAGTATGATTTTCTTCTCTGCCTGATGCAGTATTTTTGCGCCGATTGCATTTATAGGGTAAACACGTGTTAAAAGAGAGAATGGAAGAACAGGAATTGGCAGAACGCTGTAGGCAAGGGGACAACCTTGCCCGCAAAGAACTGTATGAGCGCTATGCGGGACGCATGCTCAGCGTATGCCTCCGTTATGCAGGTGACCGGGAGACTGCCCAAGACCTGATGCATGACGGTTTTCTGAAACTTTTTGATTCTTTCGATAAGTTCACTTGGCGGGGAGAGGGTTCTCTGCGGGCATGGATGGAACGCGTAATGGTGAATACGGTGTTGCAGTATTTGCGGAAAAATGATGTGATGAATCAGTCATCGGCCTTGGAGAATGCACCCGAAGCTTATGAGGAACCGGAAGGTTCGTCAATAGATGTCATTCCTCAAAAGGTACTGATGCAGTTTATCAGTGAATTGCCTGCCGGCTATCGTACCGTATTCAACTTATATATTTTTGAAGAGAAATCCCATAAGGAGATTGCTCGACTATTGGGAATTAATGAAAAATCCTCTGCCTCGCAGTTGACGCGTGCTAAAGCGACTTTAGCGGCAAAAGTACGTGAGTGGATGAAAAGAAATGATTAAATGAAGGAACGTATGGAAGATGAATTGTGGTTGAAAAAGATAAAGGACAAGCTGGAAGACTATTCCGAACCGCTGCCGGTTGCCGGATGGGAGCGGTTGGAGAAGGAATTGTCCGTTTCCGGAGCTCCGATAACCGGACCGCATAGGATGATACCTTTCCGTCGCTGGGCGGTGGCCGCGGCAGCTGTGTTGCTGGTGGCGGTTTCGTCCGTCAGTCTGTGGCTGTTGCAGAGTCCGGTAGGGAATGAAATGCGGCATACGTCAGTGCCCGCTTTGGCTGTGGCTTCGGACGTCTTGCCGGAACAGACAGTACCTGCCATACGGACTAATTCCATAGAGCCTGCTTATCGGGCACATGGAAATGCATCGGCGCCCAATAAGGAGGCAAGTCACCCTTTGGTTGCACAACATATCAGAATATCGGTTGGCGAAGAACAGCAGGAGGAAATGCTGCCGGTTGAAACTGCAGATGAGGTTGTCGGTATTGGACAGCAGGCGGAAGAACCGGTAGTGGAAGATACGGACCATGAAACTACAATGCAGGCCGAGGAACCGGAGAGAACAAGGGAAGACCGCTATCGTCCGTCAGGCCGGGACAAACTGCATCTTCCGGAAAAAAACAGTTCTGGTAGGGATGCTAAAGGATGGGCGGTTGGCTTGTCCGTAGGAAATACGGGAGGTTTTTCATTGGCGAATGAAGGGGAAGCGAATGTGATGTCGGACTACATGCCTGGAAGTCCTATTTATGGCGGTAACGTAGATTTATCCTCTACGGCCAATGGCATTGTTACTATTCCCGACGGGCAGGAACTGGTTTTTAAGGATGGTATGCCCTATCTGCAAAGACGCGAAAAGAAAATTGCGGATATAGACCATAAACAACCGCTCAGTTTCGGTGTTTCGGTGCGGAAAAACTTGGCGAAGGGTTTCTCTGTGGAAAGCGGGCTGACGTATACCTATCTTGCTTCTGACGTAAGGTATGAGGGCAGCTCGGAAAAGATAAGCCAGAAGCTGCATTATATTGGCATTCCGGTACGGGCCAACTGGAACTTTGTGGATGCAAAGAACTTTACGATGTACGTTTCGGCGGGGGGTGCCATTGAAAAATGTGTGTATGGCAAGATTGGTACTGAGAGTGAGACTGTGAAACCGGTACAGCTTTCTGTCATGGGTGCTGTCGGTGCCCAGTATAACATAAGCAATAGGGTGGGCCTGTATGTGGAACCGGGAGTATCTTATTTCTTTGATGACGGTTCGTCGATACAGACTATACGCAAGGAGAACCCGTGTAACTTTACGTTGCAGGCCGGTATACGTCTTACTTATTGATAGCAGGACAGACATGTTTTTGTCCACTTTCTTGTAGATTCAGAATTTTCTTAATAACTTTCGGCCGTGTTTCTTCGTTGGTGGATGAAGGGACACGGTTTTTTATTGATTGAGAAGAAAGAAAGTAGGTCGGGACATGCCCGGCAATATAACAAACACGTAGTAAAATAGACAAAATGAAGATTAAAAAGAAAGTAGCCTTAAGCGGGCTATTGCTTTGTTGTGCAATCACGGCAAAAGCACAAGTGTGTATTACTCCCCAGGTGGAGCAGCGTGCCAGGGAGTTGGTTTCTCAAATGACGCTGGAAGAAAAAATCGATTACATTTCCGGTCCCAAATCTTTTTATATCCGGGCTGTACCCCGGCTTGGCATACCCGAAATCAGGATGGCCGATGGTCCGCAAGGCATACGTAACAATACTCAAAGTACCTTGTATCCTTGTGGCATCTTGTCGGCTTCGACATGGAACCGTAAGTTGGCTAGAGAGCTGGGACATGGTTTGGCCCGGGATGCAAAGGCCCGTGGGGTAAGTATTCTGTTGGGGCCTGGAGTCAATATCTACCGCTCTCCTCTATGCGGGCGAAACTATGAGTATTTTGGTGAAGACCCTTATTTGACGGGCGAAACTGCTAAAGAATATATCTTGGGAGTGCAGGAAGAGGGAGTTATGGCTACGGTGAAGCATTTTGCGGCCAATAACCAGGAGTGGAGCAGACATCATGCCAGCTCAGATGTGGATGAACGCACGCTGCAGGAAATTTATTTTCCCGCGTTCCGAAAAGCTGTGCAGGAAGCAGGAGTAGGGGCGGTTATGGATAGCTATAATCCGCTGAACGGGGTACATGCCACCGAAAACAGCTGGCTGAACATTGATGTATTACGCAAGCAGTGGGGATTTAAAGGTATCCTGATGTCTGACTGGACATCTGTATATTCCGGTGTGGGAGCCGCTAATGGAGGGTTGGATTTGGAAATGCCCGTCGGTAAATTCATGACCAGGGAAATTCTTATTCCGGCAATAGAGAATGGTATCGTGAAGGAAGAGACCATTGACGCCAAAGTCCGGCATATACTCCAGACATTGATTGCTTTTGGAGCACTTGATACTCCGAGAGAAGATAAATCTATCGATAAAGACAATGCACAGTCTAAGGAAATTGCACTTGACTTGGCGAGAGAAGGAGTAGTCTTATTGAAAAATGATAACGGTACGTTGCCTTACCGGAACGGTAGAACATTGGTAATCGGGCCTAATGCCGATATTATTCCCACAGGAGGAGGACGCGGATTTGTCACCCCTTATTCGGTAGTGTCACTCTATGACGGTATGGTTCAGTTGAAGGGCGGCAGACAGATAGAGCTGCTGTCTGACAGCATTCTTTATAAGGATATGTCCCAACAGATTTATACGGATGGCAGTTTTACGCAAAACGGTTTTAAGGGCGAATATTATAATACTCGTAATCTTACCGGAGAACTCTTTCAAGCTGCCATAGAGCCTGCCATAGACCATGCCTGGAAATACGGTGCACCGTTCGACGGCATGCCGGTAGATCAGTTTTCTGCCCGTTGGACGGGAGTTTACAAGGCTGACAAGGATGGAACTGTCAAGTTCCAGCTGGCTGGCGATGACGGATACCGTCTGTTTGTAAACGATAAGCTGATTACCGGAGATTGGGGGAACCATTCATTCAGTACCCGCAGTGCATTTATGCAGGTCAGTGCAGGGGAGATATACCGGTTGCGTATTGAATATTTTGATAATGTGGGTGAGGCGACTGTCAGTTTCCAGGCAGGAATGATGGATGAGGAGCGTTTGGCCTCTTCACTGAAGCATGCCAGGAATGTTATTGTATGTGCCGGGTTCAACAGCAGTACAGAAGGTGAAGGGTTCGACCGTCCGTTTGCATTGTCATACGGGCAGGAATATCTCATTAATAAAGTGGCTTCACTTCATGATAATGTGGCTGTGGTGGTGAATGCCGGAGGTGGAATAGATTTCCGCAATTGGGGGCAGAGTGTACAAGCTATTTTGATGGCATGGTATCCGGGGCAGGAGGGTGGAAAGGCCCTTGCCGAAATCATTACGGGCAAGCTTTCGCCAAGTGGCAAACTACCAGTCAGCATCGAGGAAAAATGGGAAGATAATCCGGTATATGGTAATTATTATGACAATCGCAATGTACCTCATAAACGGGTGCAGTATGCCGAAGGTGTTTTCGTAGGTTATAGGGGATATGACCGGAACGGAAAGCAGCCGCTCTATCCTTTCGGGTATGGACTGTCATACAGTAGTTTTGAATATAGTAATCTGAGTGTTGAGAAGACGGGGGGAAGCCGGGTTACGGTAAGCTTTGACATCAAGAATACCGGAAAGATGGATGCTGCGGAAGCGGCTCAGGTATATGTGCGGGATGTGGAATGTTCTGTTCCGCGTCCATTGAAGGAGTTGAAAGGCTACGATAAGGTTTACTTGAAGAAGGGTGAAACCAAGCGCGTTCGGATATTGCTGGATGAGGAAGCCTTTGCCTACTATGATGTGGAATCACATCGGTTTGTAGTGGAAAAGGGGACTTTTGAGATTCTGGCAGGTCCTTCTTCAGCTGATTTACCATTGAAGGCAACTGTTGTTTTATGATAAAATAAATATCAAAACAAGAATGGCAGTATGAAAAAGATAATAATACTGATGGTTTGTCTGTGGGGACTTGGTAACACCTTTACCTCGGCACAAACTACGGAGAAGGAGAAATTCATCTCAAGCTTGATGAAGCAGATGACGCTGGATGAAAAGATAGGCCAGCTTGCACAATGCACCTACCGAGGGAATTTTACCGGACCCGACGGTGGAAATATTCCTAAAGAAGAGTATGTCCGGCAAGGCAGAATAGGCTCTATGCTGAATGTGATAGGAGTAAAGGATATACGCCGTTATCAAGAGCTTGCTTTGCAATCGCGTTTGCGCATTCCTTTAATTTTCGGACTGGATGTTATCCACGGCTATCGTACCGGATTTCCGCTTCCGCTTGCCGAGGCTGCAAGTTTCGATTTGGCCATGATTGAGGAAGCTGCATGCTACAATGCTTTGGAAAGTGCCGCCGATGGTTTGAACTGGGTTTTTGCCCCGATGGTGGATATTTCGTGGGACGCACGTTGGGGACGCGTCATGGAAGGGGCCGGTGAGGACCCTTATTATGGTTCTCGGGTAGCGGAGGCGCGTGTCAGAGGCTTGCAAGGAGACGATTTGGCAGACACGACGACTGTCATGGCATGTATGAAACATTTTGCCGGATATGGTGCACCGATAGCAGGAAAGGAGTATAATAGTGTGGATATGTCAATGGGCCACTTTGCCAATTTTTATATGCCTCCCTATAAGGCGGCCATAAAGGTAGGAGCAGCTACCGTGATGAGTGCTTTCAATGATTTTAATAATATTCCTTGTACTGCCAATGATTTCTTGCTCAACCGGCTATTGAGAGAGCAGTGGGGATTTAAGGGATTTGTTGTGTCCGATTATAATTCGGTAGAGGAATTGGTGAACCACCGTTATGCTGTTGACAAGAAAGATGCCGCAGCCAAAGCGCTGAATGCTGGTCTGGACATGGAGATGGTAAGTACCTGCTACTTGACTTATCTGAAGGAGCTTGTTCAAGAAGGGAAAGTAAAGGAGAGTGTGCTTGATGATGCAGTACGGCGTATATTGGAGAAGAAATATGAGTTGGGATTGTTTGAGGACCCTTTTCGCTACTGTAATCCGGAAAGAGCGGCCAGAATACTCAATGCGCCCGAAGTCCGTAATGCTTCGCTCCGTATGGCCGAGCGTTCCGTTGTATTGCTGGAGAATAGGGAATCTGTGCTTCCGTTGACGGCACAGACGAGGAAGATAGCCTTGATAGGAGGACTCTCAAAATCCCAGTACGATATGGCAGGTGCTTGGGCTGCCACTACGGACCGGAACAAAGTGGTGACCTTATATGATGCATTGGTCCGGAAAGGACTGGAGGTGAGCTATGCTGAAGGCTATGATATGAAGAGCAATCAGTTGACCGGATTGCAGGAAGCATTACAGGCTGCTGAGGCTTCGGATGTCATTGTTGTGGCGGTAGGCGAGAGATTCGGTCAGAGTGGCGAGAAGGCTTCCAAAGTGAATATAGCCATACCCGAGGGGCAGCAGAAGCTGGTGTCGGAACTGGCAAAGACTGGAAAACCTGTCATTGCTCTTGTCATGTGTGGGCGTCCGGTAATCTTCAATGAGATAAGGGAACATGCTGATGCGGTACTGTGTACTTGGTGGCTGGGAAGTGAGGCCGGCAATGCCATATGCAATGTGTTGTGGGGAGAGTATAATCCTTCGGCTAAATTGCCCATGACATTTCCTGCACACGTAGGACAGATTCCCATTTATTATCAGAATAAGAGCACCGGCCGCCCTACCGCATTGAAACAGACCTATAAGGCATCTTATATCGATGCTTCCACTGAGCCTGCCTATCCTTTCGGATATGGGCTTTCGTACACGGATTTTGGATATTCTGATTTGAAACTGCTGCCGGGCAAGGCTGCAGGCGTCCATACGGAGGTGTCGGTAAAAGTGACTAATACCGGTAAGTGTGCAGGAGAGGAAGTAGTTCAATTGTATGTGCAGGATAAGGTAGCCTCTGTTACGCGTCCGATAAAGGAATTGAAGGGCTTCAGGAAAATTCATCTGAATGTGGGTGAAAGCAAAACTGTAGCTTTTCAGATAACTGACGATGCACTGGGATTCTATGACAATGAGATGAATTATATGGTAGAACCTGGTGATTTCGTCTTTATGGTGGGTGGCAGTAGTGATGATGTACAGCAGATTACCTATAACTTGAAAGAATAGGATTCTTACCCTATAAATGAAAAGCAAGGCTGTCTGGAATCATATCCGGACAGCCTTGCTTTTCTGTTTTAGTTGGTTATCACATTCGTGAAATACTCTTTGAACAGTTTTTCTGCCCGTTCCAGTTGTTCCGGAGTATTTTCCTTCACTTCTTTCAATTTGTAATCCCATCCCATGGCTTCGTATTTGTGAACACCCAGACGGTGATAAGGAAGTATTTCCACCCGTTGTATCTGCTGGTATTTGCCAAGACTTTCACCCAGCAGGCGGGTGTCTTCTTCCGAATCGCTGTAACCGGGGACCAGTACATAGCGCAGCCAGAAGGGGTGTTCATGTTCTTCGAGCCAGGCAGCGGTGCGGAGTGTCTGTTCGTTGCTTCGTCCCGTCAGCGTACGGTGGCGTTCGGGATTGAATTGCTTGATGTCCAGCAGCACGAGGTCAGTCAGACTAAAGAGCTCTTCCACCTTTTCATTCCAGATGCCTCCGTTACTGTCCAGACAGATATGGATGCCGTTCGCCTTCAGCTCCTTGAAAAGAGGAATCAGCGCTTCTGCTTGCAGGGTAGGCTCACCGCCGGAGAAAGTAATACCTCCTTTCTTCCCGAAGAATGCCTTTTGGCTGATAGCCATTTGCAGAATCTCTTCCGGAGTGGTGGGAGTGCCTCCTTTTACATCAATCGTATCCGGATTGGCACAATACAGACAACGGAACGGACATCCTTGCAGGAAAACGACGAGCCGGAGACCCGGCCCGTCGAATGTTCCCATACTTTCGTAGGAGTGTACATTTATCATATTACATTCTTTCGTGGAATGAACGGCTGATGACTTCCAACTGATGCTCGCGGCTCAACTTCACGAAGTTCACGGCATAGCCGGAAACGCGGATGGTCAGCTGCGGGTACTTCTCGGGGTGAGCCTGAGCGTCGAGCAGCGTCTCACGGTTGAAGACGTTGATGTTCAGGTGGTGGCCACCCTTCTCGGCGTAAGCGTCGAGCATGTGGACCAGGTTATCGGCCTGGGTCTCGGAAACTTCAGAAACCTTCATAATGTGTCTCCTTCGATTAATAGGCGCCGGCCGAAACCGGCGCACTAATCAGTAATCGTTATTGTTAGTATAGCACTAACAATAGTTACTCGCCCAGCTGATCAAGGTCGATATCGCCAAAGAACACCTGGTCCTCCTTGCCGAGCGCACTCGGGATGATGGAGAAGGTGTTGGAGATGCCGTCCTGAGCATCGCGGAACGGGAGCTTGGAAACCGAAGACAGCGAAGCGATGGCGCCGTGGGTATCGCGCTGGTGCATGGGGTTGGCACCGGGGGCGAAGGGCACGCCGGCCTTACGACCGTCGGGGGTGGCACCGGTCTTCTTGCCGTAGACCACGTTGGAGGTGATGGTCAGAACCGA
>OLIV01000897.1_pt1 | contig 16187 bp, 10 predicted proteins | sample 1601411 | NCBI WGS metagenome assembly OLIV01 (sample SAMN03922450, study PRJEB24848) | human gut metagenome | isolation source: stool sample | host: Homo sapiens | place: Germany | collected 2009-11 | reverse complement strand
GTAAATATGTTAAGAATCTAATTCAACCAACAGGTATAAGGTGTAATTAACTTAATTATAACAATATTGGATAAATATGCAATATTTTCTGCATAAATATAAATAAAGCACTGACAAAATGTAAGCAAAAACGATTCAATATGGCATAATGTAAACGCAAACACAGAGCAGAATGTCAACAAAAAGTATTATATAAAGTTTAAAATTATAGTATTTTAGCACTGGCTCAAACACTCGGCAGCCACATTTCATGCCACATTCCTATACAAAAATTTTAGTTTCATAGCACAAAAAACAGCAAAGACAGATTACATTATCAATAACTTTTTGACGCAATGAAATATGGATTTATTTCAATATGCAGCTCCGGACAAGCAAAATCATGACTTATAATCATAAAGTTTTCTGCCATAAATTATGCAAAACAGATTTGACATTACTTACCACAAAACTGCGACTACCGATAAAATAAGGCTTAACAAGCCTTTGCAACGCCACTTGACGCCACGTTTCTGCAAGACTTTTATATAGGCACAAAATGCAAGGCGACATAACATCCTGACCATTTAAAATCAATATGCTTATTTAAACAGCAGGCAAGCTCCATACAGGCAGAAGCCTCTGTTAGATACAAAAAGCCATGTTTCATCGTGCAAAAGCATACATATTGCACGCCAAAAAGCCACGTTTCGCAGGGCCGTAAGTAAGCTTTTACGTAATCGGGATCTTACTTATAATAAATTTTCGCAGAAACTCGTCACTCGTCACAATCGGCCATAATTCATTGACAAACAAGCCATTACGCTGTGACGAGTTAAAACCTCAACTCGTCACAGCACAGTTAATCAACGCAAGTGTGACGAGTCAGGGGACGCAACTCGTCACACCATATTTAACTGACAATCAGCATTTTACCCGTCGATGTGACGAGTGACGAGTTTCTATCGAAAACTTTTTTATCCTGTAGCTATATGCCCTTTCCTAATTTGGGTTGACCTCAAATAGCCTTTTCACTGATTAAAGCTGACTCCTGTTAAACATATGACTATTATTGATTGACTCTGGCATTAACAGAAAATTTTACTTACACATGTGACAGGACAGCCATCAGCAGACATAAGTGCCGCAGCAATAAACCTTTGGATAATTATGTAACTTATTTATTTAATTAGAGAGAGTATTTATGGAAAAAAGACTAACTATGATTTTGGCCTGCCTGTTCCTGTCACTGGGAATGGCACTGGCACAAACAGCAGTTACGGGAACCGTGGTGTCTCAGGAGGACGGTCAGCCGATTATCGGTGCTACTGTCCGCGTTGTGGGCGCCAGCGCCGGTGCCGTGACAGACGCTGACGGTAAGTTCTCTATCAGCATGCCCGCAGGGCACAACAAGCTGAAAGTAACCTATGTCGGCATGGTTGATCAGGACGTAACGGTAAAGGGCAACAGCGTACGCGTGGTGCTCGCTCCTGACGAGACCAACCTCGACGAGGTGATGGTCGTTGCTTACGGTACGGCTAAGAAATCAGCCTTCACCGGTTCTGCAGCGGTTGTAAAGTCGGATGACATCGCGAAGATTTCAAGCTCTAACGCAATGTCTGCACTTAGCGGTAAAGTATCTGGTGTGCAGATCAACTCTGCTACAGGTGCTCCTGGTCAGGAGAGCTTCAGCATCCGCATCCGCGGTATCAGCTCTATCAACGCCGGTAACGACCCGCTGATCATAGTAGACGGTGCTCCTTACAACGGAGACATCAACAACCTTAACCAGAACGATATCGCTTCAATGACCGTCCTGAAGGATGCTGCCTCTGCAGCTCTTTACGGTGCGCGTGGTGCCAACGGTGTTGTCATCATCACAACAAAGAACGGCCGCGAGGGTACTTCTTCAATCACTGTTGACGCTAAGTGGGGTGCTAACACACGTGGCGTAGAGTTCTACAATACAGTAGAAAGTCCTGCCGGATATTATGAGGCATACTATCAGTCATTGAAGAACTATCGTACAAGTCTCGGCGATGATGCTGCAACAGCTCACAGATGGGCTCTGAACAATATGTTCTCTGGCGGTTACGACCTTGGCTATAACGTTTACACTGTTCCTGAAGGACAGGACTTCATCGGCCCGAATGGAAAACTGAATCCTAACGCAACACTCGGCCGCGTTATTAACGTTAATGGCACAGAATACCTGCTCTATCCTGATTCATGGCGCGACGCTGCTTATCAGACTGGTGTACGTCAGGAGTATAACGTTACTGCTACAGGAAGCAACGACAAAGGTTCTTTCTATGGTTCTGCAGGTTATCTGAAGAACGAAGGTATCAGTATCGGTTCTGACTATGAACGTTTCACAGGCCGTCTGAAGGCTGACTACCAGCTCAGATCTTGGTTGAAACTCTCTGGTAACTTCAACTATGCTCACTATAAGGCTAACTCTTTGGCTGACGATGGTGGCAGCACAGTAGGAAACGTGTTTATGGTTAAGAACATGGCTCCTGTCTATCCTCTGTACATCCGCGACGCAGCAGGCAACATCCTGCAGGATTCTAAGACAGGTCTCGCTATGTACGACTGGGGTGATGGCACTGTAATAGGTCTTACACGTCCTACAATGACAGGTTCTAACCCTATCTTCGCTAACTATTTTGACAAAAACCAGAACGAGGGTAACAGCCTCGACGCTACAGGTACAGCTGAAATCCGTTTCCTTGAGGACTTCAAGTTCACATCAGCTAACACTGTAATGCTCGACGAAACTCGATTCACATATACAAACAACCCGTATTATGGTCAGTTCGCTGCCAACAATGGTTCTGTTCAGAAAGCACACGTGCGTACATGGGCTTACAACTACCAGCAGCTCTTGAACTGGCATCACCTGTTCGACAAGCACGACGTAGAGGTTATGCTCGGTCATGAGTACTACCGTACACGTTATTATTACCTGACAGCTTCTAAGAACAACCTCTTCTCTGTATTCAACGATGAGTTGGCAGGTGCTGTTAACACTGGTACAATGAACTCTTACACAACTGACTACAACGTTGAGGGTTGGTTCGGACGCGTTCAGTACAACTATGACAACAAGTACTTCGGATCACTTTCTTATCGTCGTGATGCTTCTTCACGCTTCCACCCGGATCATCGCTGGGGTAACTTCTGGTCATTAGGTGGTGCATGGATCATCAGCAAGGAAAAATGGTTCAACGCTCCTTGGGTTGACGAGTTGAAGTTCAAGGCTTCTTATGGTGAGCAGGGTAACGACAACATCGGCAGCTACCTCTACACAGATACATACAGCATTGTTCCTTCTGGCGGCGGTGCAGGCGTTAAACCTTCTTCAACTAAGGGTAACGAGACTATTACTTGGGAAAAGAACGGTAACTTCAATACAGGTTTCGAATTCTCATTCTTCCGCGGACGTCTTGCCGGTAGCATCGAGTACTTCTATCGTCGTACAAGCGATATGTTGGCATTCTTCGCACTTCCTGCTTCTTCAGGCTGGAGCGGATACTATGACAACGTAGGTAACATGCAGAACATGGGTGCTGAAGTTGAACTCGACGGAACACTGATCCGTACAAAGGACTTCGAGTGGGGACTCAACCTTAACTTCACTGCTTACAAGAACGAAATCACATCTATCGCTGATAAGAACAAGACTCAGACTGTTGAGGGTTCTGAAGGTTATGCAAGCGGTAGCTACTTCTATGGTGAAGGCGAGTCACTCTATACATTCTACATGCCTAAATATGCAGGTGTTGACGAGAACGGTAAGTCTATGTTCTATAAAGACAAGCTGGATGAAAACGGAAACATAATTGGCCGTGAGACAACAACAACTCCGGGTGAGGCTACATACTATCTCTGTGGTACAGCTCTTCCATGGGCATACGGAGGTTTCGGAACACGCTTCTCTTACAAAGGCTTCGACCTCGCTATTGACTTCAACTATCAGCTTGGCGGTCAGATCTACGATTCAGACTATGCCGGCATGATGGGTATCACCAGCAGCGGTAGAGGCCATGCTATCCACGCTGACTTGCTGAACTCTTGGACAGAGGAGAATCCTAATACAAACATACCGAAGCTGGTTATCGACGATACAAGTGCAACAACCACTTCAGACCGCTTCTTGACAAGTGCTTCTTACCTGAGCCTGCAGAACCTCAACTTTGGTTACACATTCCCGACAAAGATGACAAGCAAGATCGGTATAGGCAAGCTTCGTGTTTACCTTACAGCTACAAACTTGTGGTTGTGGTCTAAGCGTCAGGGACTTGACCCACGCCAGAGCATTACTGGTGGTGCTTCTTCTGCATATTACTCTGCAATGCGCACAATTTCAGGTGGTATTTCTGTAACATTCTAAAAACATTTAAAAAAACAAATTGAACATTATGAAAAGATTCATGACAATATGCCTTGGTGCAGCTTTAACTCTGATGACTTCAATGTCATTCACAAGCTGTATCGACGAGGTTGATCCCACAGACGGAGCGTCTGACGGTCAGGTTACGGGCTCTGAATCAGCGGTGGCGTCATTGGTTAGCGGTCTTAACTCATACGCTACCAATATATGGAGTTCTACCTTCCCCGCAAGTTTCGGTTATCCTGCATTGATGATAATCCGTGACATTCAGTCAGGTGAACTTGCTTATGGTGATAATGCCAATGGATGCCTATTCCTTAACTGGCTTGGTGACACCTATGTGTCACGTGAGTATCTGGTAAACCAGTTCTTGTGGTATTATCAGACACAGTATGCTGGCGCTGCTACTAACGCTATTGAAAAGATTGATACTCTTGCCAGCGATGCCAACAAGGGTTACTATGCTGCAGCTCTGGCTTATCGTGCAATGCTTTATATAGATATGGCACGCGAGTATGAGTGGTTGCCCAACGACATCACTCAGGGTGTCAGCCCCGAAGGAAATGACATCACGGGTCTTACTGTGCCTATCGTTAAGGAGGGCATGACAGAGGAGCAGTGGCAGAACAATCCTCGTGCAAATAAAGCAGATATGGCTGCCTTCATCCTTGGTGACCTTCAGAAGGCTGCAAGCATGATAGGCTATCTTGACGACGCAAGCAAGACAATGCCTCATCTCGACTGTATCTATGGTTTGATGGCACGTTGCTATATGTGGCTTGAGGATTATCCTAACGCTGAGAAGTATGCACGTCTGGCTATCGACAACTCAACATCTGCACCTGTAACACAGGCACAGGCTCTTAACACAACATCTGGTTTCAACGACCTGAGCCAGTGGATGTGGGGTACACAGTACTACACAGGTTACGTTAACAACCTTTACTGCTGGACAGCAAACATGTGTAACGAAATCAGCTACGGATACACAGGTACGCAGATTGGATGCTATGTTCAGATTGATGCTAACATGTATAACCGTATCAGCGACGGCGACTGGCGTAAACTCCTGTGGAAGGCTCCAGAAGGAACATCTCTCGAAGGCAAGAACCAGTTTATCAGCGCTGAGGTTGGAGCTCAGCTCCCTGGATATGCTTCTTTGAAGTTCCGTCCGGGCGGTGGTAGCATCAATGACTACACTGTAGGTAACGTTGTAGGTGTTCCGTTCATGCGTATTGAGGAAATGTACTTCATCGAGGCTGAGGCTGCTGCACACAGCGACCAGGCTAGAGGCAAGGAGCTTCTTGAGTCATTCATGAAGCGTCACCGCAACCCGAACTACACATGCCGCGCTGCTGATGTTATCGACGAAATCGTATTCCAGAAGGCTGTTGAACTTTGGGGTGAAGGTCAGTATTTCTATGATGTTAAGCGTCTGAACAAGACTGTTACAAAGGACTACACCGGAACCAACCATACAGCACCTTATCTGTGGAACACAACAACTCGTCCTTCATGGATGAACTGGCAGATAAGTCGTTTGGAGGAAATGAACAACAGCGGAGTAACTGGATACAACAACCCGACACTCGCAGATCAGCCTTATAAAAAATAATTAAATAAGTAAACAATAAAACAGAAAATATCATGAACAAGATATTCAAACATTCCATGATGCTCCTCTTTTCGGCACTGGCACTCGTGCTGGGCTCATGTACCGAAGAGTTTGAGTACACAGGAGCAACGATCGAAGGAGAGCAGGTGTATTTCAGCAATGCGCTTTCTTCAACCGTGAACCTCGATCCTAATGCCAGTGAGGTGAAAATACCGGTAAACCGCATCCAGCGTACCGGTGAACTCACTGTAAACTTCAATGTAACTACATCTGAAAACTGTGCAGTTAGTGTTCCTTCTTCTGTAACTTTTGCTGACGGCGACTCTGTAGCATATCTGACTGTTACTTACGATCCTCAGACAATACAGATGGGTCACTTTGATGATGTTACTGTAGCCATTGCAGATGCTAACTATACAACTCCTTACGGAAGTTCATCTTATACATTCTCTATCGGACTGTCTGAGTGGACTTCAGTCGGTACAGGTCTTTATCGCGATGCAATCTACGTTGGTTTCTATGGCGCAGAGCAGCTGACTTACAACGTAGAGATTCAGGAGAACATCCTGAAACCGGGTTACTACCGTATCGTAACTCCTTATGGACCTGGCACAACATTCTATAACACTTATGTTGCTACAGGTATGATGGCATGGGCTAACAAGGATAACACAAGCCTGGTTATCAACGCAACAGATCCTAACTTCGTTTATGTAACAGGCGACTTCTATCCTGGCACAGACGATGGTATGGCTTCTCAGGGATATGGTGTAATGCACTTGTTCAGCATCGTTGACGAGTATATTAAGGAGGGTAACAGCCTTGAGGATATCAAAGCAGCTAAACCGGATCTCTTCGGAACTCTGAAAGACGGTATGATCACTCTGCCTCAAGTGTGCATTTATGTAAACTTCGACGATTCATTCACTCCGCTTGGCTATCTTGACACAACAGGTTGGGCAATTGCTCTGCCGGGCAGCGAATTTACTGACTACTCTTCTTCGTTCACATACAAAGGCCGCTTCACTGACGTTGCAGGCAACAACTACGCTGAGGGTACTATCACTCTTGGTGAGGATGTAGCTAACGCAAAATATGTATTGGCTGCTGATGGTGACGATATCAATGCTATTGTTGATGCTATCGCTGACGGTTCTCTCGAGGCAAACGGTATCACTGAAAGCGGTGATGTAAGCATCCAGATAGCAGAAGGTGGTAAGTATACAATGGTTATCGTTACATTCGATGCTGAAGGCAACATGAGAAGCAACTCTGCTACAACATTCACATTCAGCACTGGTGGTGGTTCAGGTACAGCTAACTGGCAGCCTGTAACTTCTGGTACATACGACCAGAACTACTTCCCGAACTTCATCACTGACGAGAACAACCAGCCGGTAGGTAACCCGTTCGGCGATGGTACATATTCAACAACTCTCTATGTTGACGGCAACGACCAGACTCACTACAAACTTGAGCCTTGGCTGACACAGGAAGGTAGCCTTGAATTCACTCTCGACGATAGAGGTATCATCTCATTCGATGTCATCGATACAGGCGTAGACTCTCAGACAGGTTACGGTAATGTGCTTGTTGTAAACGCTAACGACATGTTCGCTGATAATCCTAACTATCCGTTCAGCTTCTATGCTGAGGAAGGTATCTTCGCATTCGGTATGATGTATTATGTTAACATGAACGGCCAGCAAGGCTGGATGGGTGGCGCAACAGAAACATTCACTCCGTCACAGAGCGGTGCTCCTTCAATGGTTAAGATGCCGGCTGCTAAGAAAGGTGTTAAGAGTTATAAGGCTGTCAAGGGTGTTAAGAAAGTGCTCAATGCTAAAGTTGACAGAAGCTATGACTCTAAGTTCTTCAGCAACAGAGGACTGACTATCAAGAAATAATGTGATGAATGCTGTGAGTCAAGTTCTTCACTGTAAGACTTGACAATACTACAGACATCATTAAATAACAAGAAAGGCCTTGCCTGACCAATGTGTCGAGGCAGGGCCTCTTGTTTTTTGATATAATTATAATAATGCAAGTATTGTCATTCGGGATAAAACATTCTCAGATGAGTGAGATATATAGTGCTATAAATGTTAAGAATTTGTCTGTTTTTAGTATTTGTATCTCATCAGATATGTGCTTTTTCGCCTTTTGATTCGCCCTTTCAGATGGGACAGACGACAGTCTCTCCTCATAAAAACTTATTTATGAGAAGGAAAAAATATTTTTGCTGACGCATGTTAAATATAAGAATTTACTATTATATTTAATTTAACACATATTAGATTTGGCTTAATGTTAGCGGCCGTGATAATCAGTCTACCAAGGCAAATTATGAAATCAATAAATTTAGGGGTTTAATAATATTCTAGTAATCCTTTGGGATTCAGACTGTACGCTTGACATACTAATCAGTTCTGTACGTTGGGTCTGTTGGCATCGGTCTTTGCTGATGCGTCAAGAATTATCTTACAGACTTTAGCATCTTGTCAATGCATTTGCGCTTTTGGCCCATGTCCGGGTGGACATACAGATTAAGCGTCGTGCTTACGCTTGAGTGGCCGAGAATTGAACTTACAGTCTTGTAGTCGCAGTTGCTCTCTATACATCGTGTAGCAAAGGTATGTCTCGCAACGTGGAACTTCATTGCGGGCAAGTTCAGCTTGCTCATGAAGCGTTTATAGTAGTGACGGTAAATTCGTGGCTCAAGCGGCTTTTCGGTGTTAGTTAATACGAAGTATGTGCTGTTGACAAGACCAATAATCGGCTTCAGCAGCCGTAGTAAATCGCCGCTTATGGGTATGTCGCGTATTGAACTGGCTGACTTTGGCGTGCTTATAATGAGCTTTGTGTATTTATGTCCGTCTTCTATGACATAAACCCGCTCAATGGTGCGGCGTATGCAGATGGTCTGAGTCTTTACGGATATGTCGCTCCATTTAAGCGCGCAGATTTCTCCGATGCGCAGTCCGGTGCAAAGACAGATATACAGACCAAGGTTCTTGAACGAGAAATGTGATTTCAGAAATGTCATAAGCTTTCGCTGTTCGTTAATAGTAAGAACCTGAAACTCGTGTCTCTCTGCTGTTGTCGGGAACTTGATGTCCCATTCGCAATGTTCGAGCCATCCTTGCCGTGTCCCATAGGCCACTATCATCTTCAGCACGAGCAGTATGTCTCTTACTGTGCGCTGGCTTAAGCCTGCCTTCAGTTTGTCAAGAACAAATTGCTGAACGTTGCTCTCTTTTACCGAGTGCATGTCGCCAAGCACCGGCAAAATGTGCTTCTCGGCATTGGTTACATAAGTGGCAAACGTCGATTCCTTGACGAGCCTTACTTTCATCTCACGCCATGCGAGATAGACTTCTTTGATAGTTTTTCTTTTCATAATTTATACATTTTAATTGTTTGTCGCTATAAAAGTAATAAATTATGATATTTTGATGGCAGAAATAGCAGAAAAGGATGAATTTCAAATAAAGCATTATATTCCGATTTCATCTTATGTGCATCACGCTGATGTGTTCCGCCGTCCCTCAGCTTTCATCCGTCATGAAGTATGGCTACTGAAAGCTGACGTATGCAAGAAACTTAATGACTTTAAAGTTGCTGTCTGAAACAGTTGGTGATAAACAGCGGACGGGGCAGGGCGCCTATATGTAAATTGACTCGCATTGATGCAGCCCGGCTTATTGCTCCTTATGGGTGTATGACGAAGCCATGGCTGCCACTTTCTGCTGCAGGTATGCTATGAAACCTTCATCGCCAAGCACCTCAATGTCGTCGAACAGGCCAAGCACAAAGCGTCCTATGCCTGCATAGCTGCACACCGGCAGATCAAGCCTGTGGCGTCCGTCGCTGCACGTGGTCATGTTGGCCTCTGCCGCGGGATATTCTTCGCGGAACACGTTGTAAGACAACTGGCCCAGCAGCATGCTTACGGGCATCATCTTTTCACCGCTGAACATAAATACGTCGGTGTACATTTGCTGATGGCGGTCTTTGTATGCCCACTCCGTATCGAGCAGCTCTACCTCCTGCATGCGGCTCACTTTGAAGGTCTTGTTAAGCTTCGACGACGGCTCATAGCAGCGCACCTCGTTATTGTTGTTCATCAGTAGGAACGGCTCAACGAGCCTGTCCTTTGTGGTGCGGCTGTGAGGCGATGCATAGCCATGTATCACCACCTGACGCTGCAACTTTATGGCATCATACAATACGCCGATGTTGTACACCTTCTGCTCTCGCAACTCGTCGTTGTTTATGATGTCGAAGTCGTAGAAGCGCTCAAGCTTCTTCCTGAGGTTGTCTGCCAGCACGTCGCCTTGTCCGGCCTTGTCCAGCAGGCGCCTTATCATCACCGCCTCCTCTTCCGTTATGGATATCCGCTCTATCAGGCGGTTGAAGAAAGGCGAATTGCGGTCGATGCTGTAGCAGTTGCCGTGCTTGTATACCTTAAATCCGCTGTCGCGGAAAAACTCAAGATAGTAATACAGGTTGCGGCGCGATATGCCGAGCTTCTCGCACAGCCGCTCAATGGTGTATGTGCGGTTTTCGGTGAGCAGCTGTAGCAGATACAGTTCGCGTTCGAGTTTGTCGTGTCGCATAAATTCTTTATTAACGTGATAATTTGCGGCATAAGCGTTGTTGCCTGCCGGTGCGTGTCTTTGGCTCTTACATACGCCATAAGCCGTCAGAACGTGCATAAATGGCTTTTGCCGCTTTCCTTTTGTGCCCTTGTCTGCTTTGTCCTGCGCTTCAGATGCTGATGGCCTACTCAGACGTTTGGCTAAAGCAGCCTGAACGTCTTGCGGTGATATGGCGTAATGCCGTGCTCGGCAATGGCCTGGCGGTGCTTCTTTGTGGGATAACCCTTGTTTGATATCCAGTCATACTGCGGATATTCCTCAGCCAGACGGTCCATGTAGTCGTCACGGTAAGTCTTTGCCAGTATGCTTGCCGCAGCTATCGACATAAACTTGCCGTCGCCCTTTACCACTGTGGTATAGGGTATGAAGTTGTAAGGCTTAAAGCGGTTGCCGTCTACGATGATGGCCTCCGGGCGCACCTTCAGTCCGTCAAGCGCCCTGTGCATGGCCAGGATGCTGGCATTAAGTATGTTAATCTTGTCTATCTCCTCAGGTGTAACCACGCCCACGGCCCATGCCACGGCGTCGCGCTCTATTATCTTGCGCAGCTCGTAGCGCCTGTGCGGCGTAAGCTGTTTCGAGTCGTTCAGGTCGTCGTTCCTGTAGTCTTCGGGCAGAATAACGGCCGCCGCATACACGCTTCCGGCCAGGCATCCGCGCCCGGCCTCGTCGCATCCGGCCTCAATCAATCCATTGTTCAGCGAACTTTTAAGCATATTTATTTTCAGTTTATTGTTATAAGCCATGTTCCGCAGTCATGTGGCCCGGCCGTCATGTTGCAGTTGGCAGACAGCCATGTGTCGTTCATTAGGTGCAGATTTTACGCTTATTTAACAGATAACGGCCCGAGTTTGAACTTATTGTGCACAAACAAGCATTTATTTTGCACACGGAAAGCCATACCAAAGCGTGGCACATATATAAAAAACAATATTTACAACGAAACAAAATACACTTAAAACATACGATTATGGAAAAGCAGATAACACTGGAACAAGCCGGCACTGCATGCGGCAAGATTAATTCAATGATAAAAAAGGCAATCAGTATGCTTAACGCTCCGCTCCGTCTTCTTGGCAGATATTATTCATATGTGATAGAGCGCAATCTGGACATGCGCCAGACAAAGGCCATAACCGAAGCCCAGATAGCATTCTTTGCCACCATACTTCCGGTTGAGATGCCCATACTGCTGCATCTGGCAGCCTGCATATGGTTTATCATGTCGCTGAAGAAATGCCGCTCTCTGCTGAAGTGATGCAGCCTGAGTGTATGTCGGCAGCAGCATGAAAGGGGTTGCATTGCTGAATTAAAGCCGTTCTGTAGCTTGTCAGCACTGTAGCTGCGTGTAGATGTCTTGTTGCCGACAAACAAACCATTGGTTTAGACATAAAAACTCGGCCACTTTTGCATCAAAAGTGGCCGAGTTACGACCCGAAAACAATAGGTTAATGATTTGAAACCAATACGTTATATTTTGCTTTCGGTTTATGTCTTAATCGCTGTCCGGATGATTGTTTTTTAATTATAAAGGCGTGTTTCCCTTTCGATTTTTTTGCCGTTTGAAGCTATGCTTCTTTTGCGGTGTATATGTCGTGTGAGAAATTCATGCAATAAACTTGTTTCTGCCTGCGTCATAGATGTTCAATGATGCTTTCATGCAGCATTGCCCACTGGCTGTATTATGGCTTGCATTATCGGCATTGTAAAATAGTGAAAAAGAAATGCCGCCCTGCGCTGTCGAACCGGCATCGGTCCAGCCTATTGCGCATGGCGGCATATTTGTTTGATGTGTGTGGTTTGTAGTGTTAAGTTGGCGTCCGCGATAATCACATCTGCAAAGTGTGCCATTTATCTTGTTGTTTAACATGCTTACGCACCATACTGGCGACATTCCTCTGTAGATGCATCTGGTACGCCAACTATTACATCAGGATAGTTGCATGATGTCCGACATAGAGATGCTGCCTGTTGCGGGATTATATCCGCTGTGGCGAGACTGCTTGTCTTCGTTGATTTTGTTATTCGTCATAACATAATCAGTCGGCCATAAGCTTCATCACCTTCTGTCCGTTGCCGCAGACGATTGTGGCAATGTAATATCCGCGGTCGAGGAAACCGAGGTCGGCAGTGTCGTCCGCTGTGGCGGAGTAGACCTGACGGCCCGACATGTCACATACGGTGAGGCGGCTGAATCCGTCCTTTACCATGAGTGTGCTGCCGTCCCATGACACGTGCATGGGCTTAGCAACGGCGCTTTCTATTCCTGCAACGCCCTCATAAGGCACCTTTGTTTCTTCTGCGTTTAGCACGCGGCAGTTGTTCTTGTCTTCAGCATCATAGTTGGCTACAAACGCCACTACGCTTAATCTGGCCGCATCCCATCCGGTCTGCACAGGAACAGTATAGTCGGCTGTATAGCCTTTTATGTCAATAGGCTCTCCCCATGTCGGCGTTACGCTCTGTCTTGCCATGTGGCGATGGTAATATCCGCCGGATGCACCGCTCTGGTTGGTAGAGTAGACGCTGTCTTCAGAAACAAAGACGAACAGGCGTGGCGATTCCACGTCAGTGTCTATAAGCTGCTCACCCTCAACATGTATGAGTATGTTGCCGTTTTCGTCGGTTTTCACCGTAGGTTCCACTGATACGAATGCCGGTGCGCAGCTCTGTTCGGCATAGAGAGTCTTTAGCTTTGATGCACCAACGCTCACCACAGGCACTCCGTCTGAATAAATGTCGGGATAGTTGTCCGACATCTCCGTGCGGTCGAGCATCACGGCAGGAGCGTAGAGTCTGCCTTCCTTGTAGAACCACTCATACTCCTTGCTTGCTGCTATGGTATAGTTGTCCTCGTAGAAACCGGCATGATGGCCCAGCTCTATGATTCTTTCGCATGTGTCGGCAACGGCAGAAATCTGCTTGTGAACGGTAGGGCAGTTGGTGCAGCGTTCCGTAGAAAACACCTCGAGCAGCACCTTGCGCTGCAGCATTACGGAGCGGCAGAGCACCTGTTTCGTGCGCGATGTGTTGTCAGACGGGTCGAAGTCGGCCTCGCCGTTTACAGCCGATATTTCCACGCTTACCTGTGGCTCGCCTTCAGACAGGATGCGCAGTCCGTTCATCTCGAATGTGCCTGTGCCGCGCGGCTTCACTTCCGTCACGTTTACCGTCTCTGTTGCCAGGCTGTCGCCAACGTGATAGGTGAACGTGAGGCTCTCAACCGGCACGGAACCAAGATTGATAAAGTCGCCCGAGAAGGCCAGCGGTTCGCCCAGCCGGGCGTATCCCGGCATGACAATGTTGCCTAGACTGACGTTGCAGCGCGGCAGATTGTCGCTCTCTACTGTGGCATAAAACGCTGCGCTGAATCCCTCGACGCTCGGCTTCCATTCAGAGCCGTCGCTGCAGATATACTCTTCGCCGTCCACAAGGCTCAGGGCATACGGAATGTTCAGTATGCCTTCTACGAGATAAGACATATAAAACGCCTTGCCGTCTATCCTGAACGGCTTGTCAAGGCGCACCTCGTTCCATCCGTATTTTTCAAGGGTGGCTGTCTGTTCATAAAGTGCCTCGCCTCCGTCAAGGCTGCTTCTGATGGCGAAGTGTACGGTAGAAGGCTCCATGATGCTTGACCAAATGTGGAACGATACGATGTCCGTGCCGCTATATGCCTGCATAAGCGTTTCTGGGAAGAATACGGCCGAACCGCCAGCCGGAGATTCTTTGGCGGCGGGGTAGAAAGACACGGCGTTGCCCTCGCAGTAGCCCAGCTTCATGCTGTCGGCATATATCGTTTGTGTAGCAGCCAGCATCAGTGCCAGCGTTAAGACAATCTTGCTGACGTGGCGCGTTGCTGACGATAAAATATAATTATGCATAAATGTTCATTGTGAATTAACTTGCAGACAAAACTGAAAATGTGACAGGACGCACTGCCTGTCACATTATGTCAAGATGATTTTCAGCCGACATTATATCAGCCTGATGTTAGTGCTGTTTTAGCGTAACACCTTGAATGTCTTAGAACCGCCGTTGTAAGAAACCTTTACAACATAAGTGCCTGAAGGCAGAGATGACAGGTTGAATGCTTCTCCCTGGCCGCCTTTCATTACGAGGTTGCCGCCAACGCCATATATTTCAGCGCTGTTGTATTCGCCGTTTACGTACAGTGTTCCGCCTTTGCGGTAGTCGATGCTTACATCGCTCTTTACAGCCTCAGGCTTAGAAATGCCGGTAGCTCCTTTTGAAACGATCATAGCGGGGCAGTTTACAACACCGAAACCAATGTCTATAGTCTCGCCGCCGGCAAGAACCTTTCCGTCAGTGCTGCAGTCGAGAAGTGAATACATGCCGCCTGCCGGAACTGCCTGTGCCTCTCCGTTCTCGTCATAGGCAACAGACGGACCGAATTTATATCCGCCTCCTGCGCAAGTAACCAGCTGGTCGAAATATACGATGCTGCCGTCGGCCTTTACGCTAAAGTATTTGTACACGTCAGATTCGTCAAGGAAGTAGCCGTACATGTTTCCTTCTGCATCGATGCTGCAAAGTATTCCTCCGTTGAATGTATTTGTTTCAGGGTCGTCGCAGCTGAACACGTTGTATAGCTTGCCGTCTTTGATGTATGCAGGATTCTGTCCGCCGTTTTCAGCAGTATTGACACCTACCACAGTGCTGCCATCCTCACTGATGCCGTACACATAGAATGTGTTTATTCCGAGGTCGTCATAAACCTTCTTTATTTCGTTGTTCTCCCATACGACAGGCAGCAAATATACTTTCTCAATGCCGAAGTCTTCGTCAATCTCACCTGTTGATACATAAACCTGTCCGGCCATATATTTTCCGTCAGATGAAACGGCGCGTACGCAGTTGAGTGTGCGCGTTGAGCTGAACTCGTTCGACTGGTCAGAAGAATAATTCTCAGGTACAGGCAATAGTTTCCATCCTCCGTCAGGCGTAAATGTTGCAGGCCATTGTCTTACATAAGTCTCACCTGTCAGCAGCGAGTCAACGCTACCTGCCATAAGTCCGTCGTTGGTTACGTCGTTAAGAGTTGAATATCCTCTGGAATAATCCCAGGCCATATTGATGACGTCTGGTGCGTCGGCATTCCAGTAGTAGCTCGTCATCGAAATCAAATCGTCCACGCCAACGGCATATTTGCCATTGTTTGACACATGATTAAATACACCGCAAACCGGTGTTTCATAGCCTTCGATTATGAAAACTGCATCGTTAAAGTTGTAAAGGGTTGCCTCTTCTTGGGCTGATGCACCGCAAGCTAAACTTGCCATTGCTGCTAAAAGTAGTAATTTTTTCATAAGCACTTTAGTTGGTTTTTAATTTGCGTAGATTTGCAGCAACAAGAATATAAAACTTATGTGCTGCTCTTAGTTTCTGTTTGCAATGATACAAAATTATTTTATAAAAGTAATGATTATTTGTGATAAATATGATAAAATTAAATTATTTTAACCTCTTGGATGAATTAAATTAGTGCATATTTGACTTGACCAATTTTCCGATG
>OLIV01000844.1_pt1 | contig 17081 bp, 26 predicted proteins | sample 1601411 | NCBI WGS metagenome assembly OLIV01 (sample SAMN03922450, study PRJEB24848) | human gut metagenome | isolation source: stool sample | host: Homo sapiens | place: Germany | collected 2009-11 | reverse complement strand
ATCTACATGAGTGACCTGGCACAAGCCTATTTCCCGAACTCCACACCCCGCAGCGCCTCGGCACAGCTGCACCGATGGATAAAGCTGAACACCGAACTGCAGGAACGGCTGGAACAGCTGCACTACAAACCCCGACAGCGCGCATTGACGCCGCTGCAGCACGAGGCGATAACGGAGTGCCTGGGGGAACCGGGAGAGTGAGGCTCTTGGACAGAAGAACAAAAAGACAAAAAGAAAGCCGCTGACGGGAGGACCGCAGCGGCTTTTGCCTTATTACTGGTTGAGAGAAAGCAACCATCATTTCTTTTTTGCTGAATTCTCTTCCGAATTACCCTTGACGAATATTGAGACAATTGAAATCAACACAGCACCTCCCATTATACCGGCAAACCAAGGCTTATCCAAATACAAAGCGTAACCTGTAACTGTCGAAAAGACAAGTATACAAAGAAAAGCAAAGAACATTCCCCACCAATTCATTCTTCCAATACGTCCTTCCGTTTTTTTTATAATTTGAAGTTTCTGCTTATCCATTGCATGACGATGCGTTTGCTCTTTGACTGAAGCATCTATTAAATAATCCACTATTCGAGGGTCAATATTTTTATAAGCCTGTAATTCACCTGGTGAGGGCAAACAATTATCATCCACCGTAAAAGTTTGTTCCAATTGCTTTCCTATGCCTCCATTGGTAGAAACTTGTGTCTCCTTCTGTTTGATTTCTTGTTTTCCCATTATTATCCTACAACCAAATTAGTCAATGATTTACGTACATCGCCTTCTACGGATCTGCGGTCACGTAACAGATTAGCCTTGTCATCGGAGCGCTTTTCTTCTTTGCCAAACATCTCCTTTTTCAGTTCATCAATAGCCTCTGATTCTTCGTAATATCGTCCTTGGGAAGCTTCACGAAACGTATCTGCCCCTTTCTTCAAGAACCGACCAATTTCTTTTATTACACACATATTTGCCTCCATTCTATATTGATTATATCTTATAAAACACTTGCTTACCCAAAAGGTTCATGTATCGGAATCATTCATACTTCCATTTTGAACACGCTACAAATAACGGCATTTTCCGCGAGTTTGCCAACTTTTCAATCACGAAATGTGCAAAACAGCCACAAGAACATACCTTGTTCTCGGATAGGCGGTCAAACCACACCGGGATAAGATTGATTCATTTCCGATTTGTTTTTAGCCAAACAACATCGGGTTTAGCTCATAGTTACTTATTAAAATCTCTGTCTTACGTTTCGCCTTAGTGAGATTGGCGACTTTGAGAGGCATATCTATCTTTTCAACGTGCCATTTATTCACAGCAACAAAGTACCGTAATGTCTGACACCAAAAGTTAGATAAGATGAATTTTCCTTTTATTCCCTGCAGGACGGTGAGCATCTGGAACAATTCTTCGTGGGTATATCCACGGTAATGACCTTGAGTACATCCTGGATAAGGTGGGTCCAGGTAGAAGAACGTTTCCGGTGTGTCTCGTTGCTTAATAACATCCAGAGCATCCCGGCAAGAAATCTGTACCTCGGCCAGACGAGAACGGAGGGTTTCGTTAAACTCGGAACGCTTGTTTCGCATGAACACACCGGTATGGCTTCCTGCCGAGCCATTACACCATTTCCAGCCACCGTGCATACTTCCGGAAAACGAACCATTGGTAATCATCCATACCGACCAAGCTATCTCTAAGTCTCCGGCCGGAACCCGACCGTTATAGAAATCTTTAGCCTTCAGGTATTCTGTTTCCGAATGAAGAGTGTTCTCTACCAGGTAGCGCAATTCGTCGAAATGTTCTTGCACCTGCCGGTAGAAAGTGATTAACCTATCATTCTTGTCATTGATTACCTCAAGATAACTTTTCGGTTTTTGGAAGAAAACAGCACCGCCACCAAAGAAAGGCTCGCAGTAAATCTTATGCACCGGCATCATGGAAATTATTTTGGCTGCCAGCTGCTGCTTACCTCCGTAGTATGTTATTGGTGTTCTCATTTGATTCCTTTCTGATTTGTTATACGCCAATTATCTTATCATTGATACGAAATATGTTATCACTCACAAAATCGTATATCTTATACATAAGTTCCGGCTCTTCCTCTTTCGGAGAATAAACCATTACCTTTTTACCTGCACCTTTCATCCATCCAGCTTCCGTATTAGCCGACCGACCACAAGGAAGAACCATAACACAGACATCCGCCCACTTCATGCCATTAAAATCTGAATCAAATCCTTTTTGTGCAATCGGATGATTAAGAGCTTCACGATATTGCTCTGTTGTCCAGTTCTGCCAATCAGGATCTATATCAGACCATTGGAAACCACCATTACCATGAAAAGGATTCTTAAAATCGTAAACCTCATGTCCTAAATCACGGAGAATAGCTACAATGTCCTGTTGAAATACATTTTTCCAACTACTTGTTACATAAATCTTTGCCATAATATTTTTTTTTATAATTTCACTTTTGTATTTTTGTTACAGCATTTGCGACTATGGAAGAAAACGTCTAACAAACGTTTTGTGGGTTCAAATCCCTGCCAAATGTTAGGCAATATTGCCGTATAACAAATTAATTTTTATTATGAAAAAATTAATTTGTTAGATTGGGCGTAAAAAATCCCAATCTAACATAAAATTGATTGGAAAGTTTATGCTTGAAACTTTATGTTTCCTCGTTGCTATTATTGGTCTCATTGGAGTTATTCATTCCATCATCACAGGAGGCTTTATAATAACTGGATGGTAGGCACTATAGTTGATAACAGAAATCTATGGTATCAAATAGTACTTAAAAGCATAAATCGCCCTAATGAGGCAAGTCTTACAGACTTGCCTCATTTTTATTTTGTTAAGAGTTAAACAACTTATAAAAATACACCAATACCGCTATGCATATTATTGTAGCGCATACAATGCTAGTGCATTGTACGGGTGTGGATAACTGAGTAAATTGTTCCATGATATCTTTCCTTTTTTAATCCACCTGATACAGCCTGCACCCCGTCTTCTCCTTTGCCCTGTACAGAAAACTTGCCGCCTCGTCGCTGTCCACCACCAGACGGATGGCGGTGAGTCCTTCCGTCTTGGGCTTCTGCAGGAGCAGGGAGCACGGCTGTTCGTAGTAGTTCCTGTAGAAGATGAAATCCGCCACGTGGAAATTGTCTATCTGGACGATGTATTTCACGGGAATACGCTGCATGGTCTGTATCAGGATTTAAACGTTGTTTGAATTCTCTTTGAAGCAGGCTTTCACTTCCCCGTCCGGCACCCATTCCACCGTAACGATGCCCTTCACCTTGCCGGTACCGCCACATTTCGGGCAGGGCATCTTCACCCGCTCATGGATGATTTCCGGATTCCAGAGCCAGCCGTTGCCCTGGCAATAGCCGCAGGAGTAACCCGGAAATTCTCCGACGGTTTCCCGTCCCGTTCCGAAGAGGGGTGCAGTTATTAGCACCCCGTTCTGTTTCACGCTCATGCTTCCCTTTCTTTATAGGTCCAACCGTTCAGTCTGTACACCTCCCGCCGCGCCTCTTCCCTGGTCAGATATTCCCCCACCTTTGTCCCGTGTGTCGATATCTTCGGAGGGAAACTGTCCCCCTGGCGGTAAGTGACATTGAGATACACCGCCCAGCATCTGCCGCACGGACGGTATCGGTACCAGCGGTGTACCTCTTTCATGTCACTGCGGAACTGCATCGTTCTCTTTCTTGGGTTCCACATAGAACGTCTCGTCCTGCACCACCTGCACGCCTATCTTGGGGAAGTACTCCGCCACTTCGGGCAGTTCGCGGTCGGCCAGCAGCTTGTCCTTCGCCAGTTCCTCCGATGTGCGGATGTACGAGGGGAGAAGCTCCTTGCAGAGGTTGGTCACCGCCGCCCAGGTGAAGCCCTTCAAGTTCTTCAGCTTCGGTGTGCCGGTGCGGAAACCGAACACGCCGTGGGCTGATTCCACACTCTTCTTCTTGGCGAACAGTTCTTCCTTGTTCTCCACGGCATACGCCTGCATGATTTCAAAGGCTCCGTCCTTCACGTCGGAGAGTTCGGCCAGCCGTCCGGCATACTTTTCGCGGACACGGGTCATCTCGATGTCCATCTTGGAGGTCAGGTTCTGTACTTGGGCATCGGCTGCCGCAAAGTCGGCGAACGCCTGCTCGGCCTGCTCGCGGCTGACGCCGCTGACTAATGTTTTCTTGGTTCTTGCCATAATCCTTATCGTTTTATAGGGTTAATAATTTATCTTGTTCTTGTACTGCTGGTATATACGCCGCCCTTCGATGTACTCCTTGGTCTTTGTGGGCCCTCGAGCTCCACCAGTTCCCGGTCGATGCGGTCGTAGCGGACGAGTTCGGCACGGTAGTCATCGAGCAGGCGGTCGTACTCTATCGGTTTCAAGGCGGAAGTGCCCGCCATCAGGCGGTCCTGCAGGTCGCAGAGGCGGTCGGCGCAGGCTTCGAGCCGTGCGGCAAGCAGGCTGTGGCGTTCCCTGCGGTCGGAGGTGTAGTTTCGGGGCATGTAGCCGGTGCTGCGGTCTTTCATACTTATTTCCTCCTATCTTTTATATTGATGAAGTTCTGCACGACGGGACTGGCTGCAAGCTCACTTTTGCTGTAATAGACCAGCCCCGCCTTGCGATAACCGGTGACAAAGCCTTTACGCTGCCAGGCATTCAGCGTTTCGCGACTACATCCCACAAGTTCCGCTGCTTCCTTCTGGCCGATGAAGTCGGCACGGTTGGTGTCCGGCAGCTTCTGGTATTCGGCTTGCTGGCGGCGCTCTTTCAGCAGGTCCTCCACAAAGCCTTCCAGTTGCTTGACCTTGCATTTCAGGGCCTCGAATTCCTGCACGCTGACTGTCTGCCGTTCCTTTTTGGGTGCAGGCGTTTCGAGCGGAATCGGATATTTGTCGGCATCCGGCACAAGTTCCTCAAACGCCAGTTCGCCTTTGAGAAATCTCGCCGCGTCGCGGCATGCAAAATACACTTCCTCGTTGCGGTGGGCATCGGCTACTCCTTCGATATACTTGCTGAATACACTGCGCTCATTCAAGCGGTCGCTGATGACGGATGCTTGTTCCAGACTCTTCACGTCGCCTTTCTTGCGAAGAATGGCAAGTGCACGGTTGATTTCTTGTTTCGTTATCATATCGTTCTGTTATTATAGTTCTGCATCATTCTCTTTACGGGCAATGGCCTCCAGTTGCTTTTTTACCGCACGCAGTTCGTTGATATCCATATAGCGGATATCCTTGCGGAAACGGCTGTATTTACGTGCCCATACGTTTAACTTTGCAATATTCATCTTTCTGTCCTCTTCCGTATCAGTCGGGAAATCCTTGTTCAGAAAGGATATTTGCGTAGAGAGGAAGTAGATGCTGCGAAGCAGTGTTCGTATCTCCGCCAATTCCATATCCCGCTTCTTCACATCATCCTCATTCAGGCGGGAGAGTAGCAGGCGGGCTTCGTTCATGGTGAGATACTTACTGCTGGCAGTACGTCCGGCAGTAAAGGCAGCGATACACTCGTGTCGCGCGTCATCGTCCATGCCCAACTTATGGAATGTGGCGTGCAGGGCTTTGAGCTGCCCCGGCGTGATGGGTTTGTCTTTGATTGTCCTCATAACTATTCCTGCTCTATAAATTTTTCTCCATGATAAACTTCGGCCTCTTCGGGCCAGATGTCATAATATCCTTTCGGGCCAATGAAACGGCCGTGAGAGGTTGCCCGCTTGCCTTCCACATAGATTTTCAGCGAAGCGTCGTACTGCACTTTCTTGGCACTGCGCCCGTCCGGGTTCTGACCACTGGCGTGGCTGATAAAAATCAGCAACTTGTTCTTGTGCCGTTCCTTGAACTTGATGTACTGGGCGTAGGTCATCTGCGTATATTGAAAACTGTCTATCACCACGAAGTCGGGTGACTTCTGCCGTTTCAACCGCAGGCTAAGTTCATCCATCGGTTCACAGACCAGCAGGAATCGGCGGTTGGCCTCCAACATATTGCTGCGTCTCACGGTATCCTGCATAGTCAGGCTGATTCCCTCTTCCAGACTGTCATAAACCACGCGGCCGTACTTGCACAGTTCCTTGCAGAGCTTCATCACGAAAGAAGTCTTTCCTCTGCCCGACTTTCCCCATACTATCCACACACCACATCTCTCGGGAGTGCCGAAAGCATCGTGCCATTTGCCCTCGAAAGGCAGCGTGTCGAATTTCATGGAAAGCAGTTCGCGCACTCCTTTGGCGTTGCGGGCAAAGGTGCGTACATCGTTTGCCCCTTCGCTCATGCTTGTTCTCCTTTCATCTTCTTGGCTTCCAGAATGCGCTTGCAGGCATGCACCACCTGTTTCACCCGACGTAGGTCATACTCGCCTTGCTGGGCCTCACGCAGAACCCGTTTTACTTCACCCGGTTCGGTCAGCCCGTTCGCCTGGCAGATGGCATAGATATCCTGCTCGGTGGCGATGTTGATATCGAAAAACTTGCGGCCGATACGGCTGTTTATCTCCTTGTAGCCTTTTTTGTTGTAACGAAGGCCGTTCTCTACACGCCGCTTGATGTAGTCGGTAGAGAGGAACACGATGCCTGCCTTGTTCTCCAGACGGTTATAGATACTGATGAAGTAGGAGAACACGCTGTCGGTCAGCTTGTCGCCTTCATCAAAGATGATTAGCGGGGTTTGCAGATAGGCAATCATGGAAATGGCATACTCCAAGATGTCACGCAGGTTCGTCCCGTCCACCGGAGCGCCCACCTGCTTGGCTATCTCGCGCACAAAGTCGCTTTTCTTCATATCTTCCGAGCAAAGGATATAGAACACGTTACGGTGTGTGCGGCGGTACTCAATGGCGGCAGTGGTCTTGCCGCAGCCTGCATCGCCCACCACCCAGGTGGTGTTCTTGTATACCTGCGCATCGGTCATGGCAAAAGTGATGCGCTGGAAAGCGTTGCTGTCGGTCAGCGTCCAGCGGTCCATACTGAAACCTATCTGTGCGGCTATGCGGCTGAACATATCGTCGCTGATACTGGTGTACTTGGAATTGCAAATCTGTGATACAGTGGCTGCGCTGACACCGTTCAGACTTTCACTCGCACGGTTCTGGCTGGAATAGTTGCTGCAATACTCCGTCAATGCGTCACGGATGGCATCCTTGTCTTGTTTACTGAGTTCTTTCATCGTTCGAATGGTATTTAATTGATTGTTGAATACTGTTTAATTGCTGCCTATAAGGCTTTCGTAGAAATCTATATCCGTCATGCCGGATATCTGCTTGGTATATTCTCCGGGGGAGGCGATGCCTATCGGTTCCGCCTCGTAAGTTCCAGGTCCCACACCTTCGGGATATTGCACCGGAGCCGCCAGTTCCTCGTCGGCATATTCCTTGCGCTGCCGCTCCATGCTCTTCTGCGACTCACCCACCGGAATGGGCATCACTAGTTTGGTGTAAGCTTCGCTCATGCCTTCTTCGAGCAATAATTCCTCGCAGGCGATGTAGTGTCCTGCTAGTGCACGCTTTTGGGCACGTATCTGGGCAAAGAGACGTTCGCTTTCCCCTTCCGTGCGTTCGGCGGTGGCGCGATGGATAACCACTTTAGGTGTAGCGGTGGCGGCGTATTTCAGTTCGCCTTTGGCGCAGACTTCCCAAAGCTCTACGGATGTCATGTCTTTGGGATCGTAGCGGTAGCGGAAGCTGACGCCTACATTCTGCATGTGGAAATTCATGTCCACCAGCCCGTCTTCGCCATAGACCATGTAGCGGTACTCCTGCTTGTTGCGCTCGAAGATGAAGCCTTGCTTGTTGTACTTCACGCTGTCCTTGCTGAGGAGCTTGAAGAGTTCCTGCACCTCATAATCGTCCAGCGGTTCGGCATTCGGACTGTTGAGCGTGGTGTACATCTCCATGCGTGTCATGCCGGTTTCGCTGGTGGGATGCTGCATATTGTTCCATTCTTGGCGGCACTGCAGGTATTGTTCCTTCATCTCTTCCAAGGTAGGGAGCTGGGAGATATTCTTCATTATCAGGTCCACGTTGACATGGCTGCTTTCTTTTACGGCGGTGATATTCTGTCCGGTATTGTTATATAACTTATGTATCACCTGCTGCTGGAAGCGACCGAAAGCACTTTCTATGGTTTTGGATTGTCCGTTGTGCGGCATCGTCGTTTTGTGCAGATGGCAGATTCTTTTGAAGAAGTATTGTGCTTCCGGCTTCTTATGCCCGCCCTGATTATCGGTCACAATCTCGTAAGGCTTCACTTTCCAGGTTTCCAGAGCCATGCGGTAGGCATCATATTGGGTAAGGAAGTTCTCTACGCCGAACGAGTAGCCCAGGAACATTTCCGAGCAGGCATCCATCACCTCGTACACGTCGATGGTGCGGGCCACCATGCGCTTGTTTTTCTTGTCGTAGTCTTTATAGTAGAGGTTCAGTTTCGTACCGTCACCATACCACAGCGTGTTCGGCATCTGCGGAAGCTTGGTGTCGAACTGCGGCATGAACTCGTTCTTGAAGGCGATTTCGCCATATACCACGCCATACCACCAAAGCTTGATGCTGGTCTTATACAGATAGTTAATGACCGTCTGCGGAGACTTTATAGGTTTCAGCTTGTCTTCCTCACGGGCGACACGCGCATTGCGTTCGGATACTATCTCGTTGAACTTATCGAATATCTGCTGGTCGGTATATACCGGGAACTTGCTTCGTTTCAGCCGCAGCAGGATGCGGCCTTCACGCGCGCCTATCTTGCGGGAGCTCTGGTTGCCGGTGGTTCCGCTGACCAGTGCTGCATAACCATACTTCTTGTAATCCTCGAATTTTTCCATCAGGCGGGGTTCGCTCTTGGGGAGCGTGTGCTTGAAGGACTCGCGCAGCTCTTCACATAGGGCGACAACCGTTTTGCGCACCAGCTTCTTGTGCGTATAGCCGTGTTCGCTATGCTTGCTTCTCAGCCCGTTTTCCTGCACCATCATGGCATTCATCACTTTGGCATTGAGCACATACTCTTTCTGGCGGTCCATGGAAATCTTGGGAGTGTAGGCCTTGTAGAACTTCACAGCCTTATCATCGCTTTTTAATCGGATATTCATAGGGGTAATCTGTTGCTTTTTGAGTTGTTCTTGAAGACGTTCTTTGGCATCGGGATTCTTGGTATCGTAAGCAATGCGGACGGGCGGGTACATACTGTCATAATAAACCAATGCTTCCCGGTTCCTTGCTCCACGCCGGGCAACCGTCAGTTTACCGACATTGACATATTTGTCATAAGTGGGCTTGCTGATTATGCCGCCTTCTACAAGTTCCTTGCAACTGACACATATTTTCTTACCGTACATTTCCATAATCAGAAACTTAAAATTTTCAGTTAGTGCAAGCCCCGGCATCGAACCGGGGTGGCGGCCGCTTCCGCAGGAGAAGCTCCGAACTTGCCGAACAAGCTGTTTCTAAGCTGTCTCAGTCTCTTTCCCGTCGGGCATGCAAAGCGATATCGCCACGATGGCCGACAACACCACAATCACAAATGCGTTGCGGCTGTCCGAAGCCGTAGCATCAACATTCGTTCCCAGCCACAGCCCGTAGGTCATGCCCACAGCCACGGCAACTTTCTGAATTCGTCTCCAAGTTTTCATATTTTGTCAAGTTTAAGAGTTCTGTTCTATGAAATCATCCAAATCGTAAAACACGGTGATGCCATCGGGTAACATGACCGGTTCCACCGGGTCATCCGCATCGGAGTACTCCACATCGAAACACACATGGTCATCTTCCGAATACAACATGGCACTGTGCTTCGCCATCAGTTCCCGCAACTCCTGCAGGAACGCCACTTCTTTTTCTGTCAATTTTCTATTCATATCTATTTTCTTTAATTTCAATTGAAAAATCTATCCCTATTCATCCCGAACCGGGATAGTTTCGCTACATTTGCAGCTGTCTAACTAAAAATGTTATATAATCATGACTACAACTTTTGTTACCGTCTCTTTTGAGTTTACAGACGCTCATATTTCTGTTGTTGATGATGGAAGCATGATTGATGGATTTGAAGAAAAATGTATAAAACTCTGTGAGATATTCGATTTTGAGTATAAATTGAATTATAGAAGAATCGACAGTACGCCTCATTGGGTCTTTGATATCACTTTCCAGAAATCTATATTTACATATCAACATTATATGAATGTTCTGCAAGCATTTGCACAAGAGTTTCAAATTCTCATGGCAGCTGCCCGTGAAGAGGAATACGAGTATTCACTATGAAAAGTAGACTCTGAGAAACGCCTGCACTTTTCATGATTTGCCTTACTTGCTTTTCGTTGTAGCCAAGGCTTAACAGAGACTGATTTATTTCAGTCATTGGTTGCACTCTTTCTGCATGCGGAAGGAGCAGAATTTCATATATCTTTTGCACTAAAATTTGAGTCGAATTCTTCATATCCATACCATTTATAAAGTTATTGTATCGTTCGCAATTACCGCCTTCACGTTCCCTTTAGAATCCAATATCTTCACCTGATGCTTCGTCTCATCGGTAACATCGTAAATATCCAGCTTCCGCCCTCCATTCTTCAGTGCCGCCTCCCTAATTTGAAAGGCTGTCGGACTATTCCTTTTGAATCGTAGTGCCTGGCTTACGTTCTGAACCGTCACACCGAATGCCTTGGCAAGCTTAGCCTTACCTTCTGCGTCCAGCTCAATCTTCTGTCTGATTTTCTTTTCCATATCTATATACTGATTAAAATTATTCTTATCTTTGGGGCTGTTTCATTTGAACACGCTGCAAACTTACAGAATATTCTGATATGAGCAAAGGAAAAGAAAATAAAAATGCAGAAATTTCTGCAAGAATAGCAGAAATCTTGCAATATACTGGTGATACACGCAATGGTTTCGCTGTTAAACTTGGCTATGAACGCGCCCAGACAGTCTATGATGTTATGAATATGAAGTCTGCACCAAGTTACGACTTCTTTCGACGTTTTTCAATATCAGAATATTCTGATATTATTGATTTAAAGTGGTTATTATCTGGTAAAGGCCCTATGCTTCGCACTGATGACGTGCCTACTCTGCCAGATACCACATCTATAGATACCCCTATGTCGTCTGACACCGTACTTCTCCGCCTCATGGATAAGCTCGATAAGAAGGAAGCCCAAATCGACCACCTCCAGTCCGAACTCCGTGTGATGACCGAGGAACTCGCCACCCTCAAAGCCAAATACCCCGAATCCTCCACCTCTCATCCTGAGGGTTTAGGCCATGCGAAGCCTGCTTCTACAAAGAAACCTTCTTCGCCACCCAATGCCGACAATGCAACATCTGCCACTGCCCAGTAAAAAAAGAGCATTCAAACAGTAATTAAGAACCATTTAAAATCAAGAATATGGAACTGAAAGAATTTGTAAAAGAGACTCTACTTCAGATTACTCAAGGGGTAAAGGAAGCACAAAAAGCGACTATTGAATATGGTGCAGTTATCAATCCAAGTTGTTACACTTCTGGAGAAGAATATAATCATGCAGTAATTAAAAACAAGAAATATCCGATACAAGATGTCGAATTTGAAGTAGCCTTAACGGCCACTACCGGTGAAGGGAACAAATCGGGAATAGGTGTAGCATTTGGTGCATTTGCTATTGGTGGAAATAAGAGCACGGAGGAAAAAAACATATCTGTAACTAACATAAAGTTCTCCATCCCAGCTGTATTTCCATCAGTGGATAGTGAAAATAAAACAGTATTTCCTACTGGGAGTCATCGGCAAAATCATTTTTAATATACCGAAATATGTCATCAGCTATGAGCACAGTAGTCTCAAAGCTTGGGCGATGATTAGGGTTGGAAAGAAGTTTATTGATGATTCTTCTTTTCAATCTTCTATTTAGCCATTTTTTCAATCCATGCATAATTGAGATTTCATTAATATAGCCACCATATTTGAAGCATCTAAAAGATTTCACACATTTCATATTCAGCAATCTGTTAAGAAGCTCCCGGCACAATCACCGGGAGCATTTGTTATCCAACAATCAATTACCTTAAATCTCCGCCATTTTATTCCCTCAGCCGGAGCACTGATTAGCGGGAACGGTTGTCACACCTTCAAACATATTTTGTGGCAGGAGCAAGACTCGAACTTGCGACCTCATGGGTATGAACCATGCGAGCTACCTACTGCTCCATCCTGCGATATTTAGTGCCGCGCACACATTTATGCCACTAAAGTACCACTTATTCCGCTAATAAATACTACAAATCAACTACTTATACAAGCTTTACAATGCTAACACATTGAAAAACGACTATACTATCCCCCTATAAATATTTATTAAAACGTTATAATACACCACTTCAAAAGAAACATCATACCCAAAACATCCTTTTTTTAATGCGAAATCGTAAGTCCATTTTATACAAAAGTAAACGATATATACATTATCGTAAGTCCATTCAGGTAAGTCCATTAGTAAGTCCATTCCACTTTTTAACACTTCCACACTTTATAAGTCACCGACAAGAATTTCCCTATCCACTGATTTCGGATCATCCAAATAAGAAGTCTGTCTAAACGCTCTAAACAGTAAATCTTTGCAATTCAAATACTTCTATATATTAATTATTTGGAATATCTTTGCAAAAGAAACTTCTAAATAGCAACAATATGACTAAAGTAATCCACGTTCACCTCATTTTCGAGAAGAAGGACTATTATTTCGGCAGCATCAGTGTCATTTATACCGTTTTGAACGACACTCAAATAGGTATCAAGCAGAGCAGCCTTCTCCATGCCGGTCTATACGATGGTGTCGTCAAAATAACCCGTAGGGCCATTATCAAGCAGTCCCACCTCATCCGTAGCACTCAGGAGTAACCCACACTATCCCGCACAAAAAAGGCTGAATTGTGCCCCTAAACGCATCAATTCAGCCTTCATATTTCCTCAATGTAACACATAACCGTTTAGAAGGTTTTAAAAGTCGGCCAGATGTAACTCTAATGTAACCGAATGTAACAATTCGATTTGTATTCGGCATTTGAGGTCAATGCGTATCAATCCCTTTATTCATCGGAGTTTCATCATATTTTCCTTGTTTATGATTTACACACAATTCGTTCTGTCCCCCTTAGTCGGGGCTCAGGTCGCGGTGACCGCAAAGCCGGGAACCGGGATAATCCTTCAGCAGCAGCAACACAAGCACATGCAGGGAGTGCTTTTGGAAAAGGGTGCGTGTATCGGCAGGGCGACCGCACTCGTCAAGACCGCCTTCGTAGCAGACACCGATGCTACCTGCATTCCAACCCCGGACATGGGCACCAGGCAGGGACAAGGGACGCAGGGACTTGATGTCACCGTTCTTGCGGATATAAAAATGATAACCTGCGCCGGAGAAGCCCCGGCGCAGGTGGTCTGTCGTCAAGTCGTGCTCCGTATAGCAGCGGTCGCAGCGGGTGGCGGAACAATGGACGACGATAAGATTGATGAATCTCATGAGAATTAAAAATTAGAAATTAAAAATTAAAAGTGAAGGAAACCCGCTACACTGTCATGGCATGGGCGCTCAGGGCACCAATAAGCGCGGAGGCTACAGCGATTATCACTTTCAGAATCTTATCCCAAACAGATGATTTTGTACTCATAAAATTAAGGATTAATGGTTAAGAATTAATAGTTAAGGATTAGTGATTAAGGATTAAGGGCTAATGATTAATGGTTAATCATTAGGGATTGATTAGCGATAAGCGATTTGCTTGTGTTCATTAACCATTAATCACTAACCCTTAATCATTCCTTCTTTATCCCAGCGGATTTTCGCCCTGGTCGCCGTCGTCGCCGGAGCCGCCTCCGGAACCACCGCCTTGATTGCCGCCACCGGAGCCGCCCTCCTCTGGCTTGTCGAGCACAAAGCCCACATTCGCCGGGCTGCGGGTCACGGCGGTACTGCCGTTCACCAGCTTCAGCTCCTTGTCGGGGATAAAGCGGATATTCACCTTCGAGATATTGCGCACCGTACATTTGTCCGAGGCCTCCATGCCGGGACAGCGGAACGTCATGTGGAAAGTGCCCAGCTGGTTCAGCTTCACCTTGTCGCCGTTGGCAAGGTTGCCTTGAATCTCCTCCACCAGGGCTTCGATGACGTGCTTCACGTCGCCCTTCGTCATGGCACAGTTTTTCTGAATGGAGGCGGCAAGGACATCGATGTCCACGGTGCCGCAGGTCTTGGGTTTCTGACGGAGATAGTACAACATGGGCGAAGCCGGGTTGCTCACGATTTTACGGCGCTGGAAGCGCTCTACAATTACATCCATAAATTTGAAAAGTTAAGGTTTAAGTTAAGAAAAATGAGTTATAAGAGAGAAGTGGGTAAGGGAAGGGATAGGGCGCCAGAATCAATGATTATTCCTTTTCTTAAGCACATTACAAAGATACAACATTAAGAAGCGGAAGTCAAGTGTTTTGCCATTTTTTTTACTACAAAAAACACGGAGACACAGAGTTTTTCAAGCAATAAGAAAAATCTCCGTGTCTTTGTGTCTCTGTATTCTATAAATTTCCATCCATCACTTTGCATTCCTCGTCAGCCACTCCAATGGTGGTATGTAGTCCACCAGTTTTGTCATGCTTTGGTTATGATGGAAATAGACTTCACCGGTTTTGCCATTACGGTGCTTGGCTATGATGACGATACCCAGGCCATCGGTGGGATAAGTACTCTTCTTATCGACGGTCTTGCCGTAGAGGGCAGGGCGGCAAAGCAGCATTACCATATCCGCATCCTGCTCTATGGCGCCGCTCTCGCGCAGGTTGCTCAGGGTGGGGCGATGGTCTATGCTACCGTCGCTCGCCCGGTTCAGCTGGCTCAGCAGCAGTACGGGGATATCCAGCTCCTTGGCCAGCAGCTTTGCCTTGCGGCTTGCCTGCGCCACTTCCTGCTCGCGGTTGCGGTTTTTCTGGTCACTCCTCATGTCACATAGTTGCAGATAGTCCACAATCACCATGTCACAGCGATTCTTGCTCTTCAGCAGGCGGGCGGAAGAACGCACGCGGTCCATGCTCGTCATCGGATGGTCGTCTATCAGTATGGGCAACCGCGACAACTCGGCAGACGCCTCATGCACCTGCCTCACCTCGCCGGGTGTGAGCTGGCCGCTGCGCAGGTGTTGCGGGTCTACCCCCTCCGTAGCTGCAAGCAGCCAGCGGTCGCCCAGGCGCTCGCCTTGCATTTCGAGGCTGAAGACCACCACATGACGCCCCGCCATGGCAGCGGCACGGGCCAGGTGGAGGGCAAAGGCCGTCTTCCCCACCGACGGACGGGCAGCAAGGATGTTCAAGTCGCCGCGCTGCCAGCCCGCCGTAACGTGGTCCAGAGCGTCAAAACCCGTAGGGATACCCGTAATGCCGTTGCATCCGTGCTCCATACGCTGCTCCACCTCGGCCAGCGTGTCGTCCATCAGCCGGTCTATGGAGCGAAGGTGGTCGGCTACGCCGCTCTCGTCCTCCAGCCCCTCCAGCAGTCGATGGGCTTCCACCAGGATGTCGTCAATATCCATCGACTCGTCGGCACTGAACGCCAGCAGTTGCTGGAATCCCGTACGCATGATACGCCGCGTGTGCAATTGCCTAAGGATGAGCGCATGATACTCCAGATGAGCACTGGAGCTGACCTTCGAGCTGATGCGTAACAGTTCGTAAGGCCCGCCCACGGCATCGAGTTTGCCACGGGCTGCCAGTTCGTTCTTCAGCGTGATGGTATCTATGGACTTTGCGCTGCGATACATCGATTGCAGGGCGGCAAAAATTTCCAGATTCTTCTCCTCGTAGAACATCTCGGGACGAAGTTTGTCCGCCACCAGAGGCATGGCAGCGCGCTCTATCATGCAGGCACCGATGACAGCTTCTTCGAGGTCACTGTCGTGGGAAAAAGTAGTTTCAGTCATCATATTCATTTTCAAAAGATTTGTCCGCCAGATAGGTGGCGGCTTGTTTACAATATTTTTGGTTGTTCAGATGGTCGTAATATTCGTCGATGTTGTCCAGTGCCCGCTGTTTCTCGCCTGCCGTCAATTTTCTCCATTCGCGACGGGCCCGGCCGATGTTTACCTTGGGATGCTCGGTGATGTCATGAAACTTTTCCCAGAAGATGCAGAAGTCCTCTCCCACCCCAGCCACCGGCGCTGCCTTCTTCTTCCGCGGGGCTGCTTTAGGACGGGCATTGCCAGTAAGGAAATCATAATCGGGGATACGGATGTGCATCACGTAGGGGTTGGCCACCCGCTCCACGATGCCGGCGTCGAACATCTTGTTGAAGAAGTAGCGCGTACGGTTGCGAGGCCACCCCAATATCTCCATCCAGCGAGCCAGGGAAAGTACGGACTCGCCACGTACACAGTCGAAAAGGTGTCCCCTGACGTTGCAGGTCACCGTGCTGTAGTTGACGTGTGTCAGCACAAAGACAAAGGCTTCGAAGGCATCGGCGGCTTTCTCTCCGGTTTTCATATTCATTTGTTCCTCAAACAAGGCTTTGGGGAAGAGGAGATAGCCTTTCTTCAGCATCTCCGTTGTCATGGGGCTCATTTCTTTTTCCATTTTTGTCTATTCTTAATTCGATAATGCGACAAAGGTAAGGGACCAGCCAGGGGGATACAAATAAGCAGTTAGAATCGGCTAAAAATTAATGAAATACATAAGGTGGCGAGAGAGGGGTTCACCTCATCCTCCACCACCCTATATAATAATATACTAAAATAATCAGAATGTATTAGAAATACATTCTCTATTTCGCATATTTTTTAGAGACCAGAAGATACGGATTTTTCACGGTCATATCCTTCACGTGGTCGGGCATCCCCCAGTAGCTCAGGAGGATGCCTATCTGTACGGGGGTGAGGTGGGCAGTCCTGGCGGTATAGCCCTGGTCCGTCAGATCCTTCAGCAGGCAAGCGTGTTCCGCAATGGAACGGCGCAGGGCCTTTACGGCCGAACAGGCATACGCGTAGTTTGGGTAATAGGCCACTGCCACATCTGCAATGACGGGAAGGCTTGTGAGCTTGACCACGTCGTCGT
>OLIV01000840.1_pt1 | contig 17173 bp, 21 predicted proteins | sample 1601411 | NCBI WGS metagenome assembly OLIV01 (sample SAMN03922450, study PRJEB24848) | human gut metagenome | isolation source: stool sample | host: Homo sapiens | place: Germany | collected 2009-11 | reverse complement strand
ATGTACACACGCCTACATAAAAATACTGGACGCTTTATTAACCCTTCTCGCAGAAGCATTAAAAATGTCACTCCACCTATGTCACAGATAACACTGTTATATATCAGTGTTATATAACAGTGTTATATTGACGCAAGAAAAGAAGGCCCATTAAGAGCCTTCTTTTCTTCACCGTTTACATATAATACTTATACACCTTCTGAAACCTATCCAGAGTAATTTCACTAACTCGCTGTCCATAGTGATGATAAAGTAATTAGCATTTAAACCGGCAATGTCAAATTCGCATTGGCATGGATGCTCATGGTCGCTTTCTACGAGGTCAATTACCATTTCCTCGATTTTGACAATTTTTATTGTTACCTCCAGTAAATATCAATAGTGCCTCTAACATCAGCCGCTAAACTTTTAATTATAGACGATTTATTTAGACTTGTCGCGTTAATTGCTCCCGAACTTGCATTGTTAATTATAACACAAGAAAGTTCTCCTGCATTATTGAAAGATTTATCATTAATTAAATATTTTAAAGCAAAGGTAAGTTCGGGGGCTTGTGTTGCAATATTACCGACATAAATATGATCGGCAACGTTATTTGAGGTATCAATAGTAAACGGTCCACTGTACGTTTGATTTGCGTCTAGTTTTATAATAAACGCAATTTCAGTAATTTTTGATAGAAGGTCTTGTGTTATCCCAGTTAAAGAGGTTGCCTTCGTAGAAATATTCCAGGATTGAATAAGGGTCCACCCATTCCCCAGAAATCCTCCCTCAACACCGCCTCCCGCATTCGCATCCACATAAGCCTTTGTGGCGGCATCTTGCGCGTCTGTTGGGTCAGCTACTCTTTTGATTTGTTTTTCGTTAACAATGACACTGCCATTAGGCTGCAAATTGATGTTTTCCCCAAGAACGCCCATAATCGCCTTACCGTTATCCATGTAAAGAGATTCTGTGTCATCCTTTTTAGAAATAGTACCTGCACCGCTAGTAAAAGGAGCGGAAATACATACGCCATCACCGGCGTTAATAACTAGCGGTCCCGTCATCGTATCCCCGCTCTTCTTAACATAAGGCAGAGCGTCAGTGCCATTCCTGATATTAGTAATATCAGTTTTGACTTTGTTAATATCGGTCTTAATGGGGTCAAGTTCGCCATCCATCTGCCCCTTGTTAACAGCATCCCCATTTTCAGTAGCATTCGCCACATTCTTGATCTGAACAGGGTCACCGCCTTCATTCTGTACCTTTACTTGAGTACCCATAGCGACAACAGGTCCAGTACCTTTAAGAACAGTGTTACCATTGTCATTATACAGGCTACCAGTCTGAGCAAGATCAAGACTAGTTCCATCCTGCATAACGATGTCGCCTTTCATAGTACCGCCAGACAGGGGCAGGTAATCCCCAGTCTCACCAGTACCAGTTGCAGAAAGTGTGCCATCAGCAGTTACGTTAAGACCAGTACCAACTTTAATACCGCCAAGAGTAGAACCGCTTGCAATAGGCAGTTTATAAGCCGCTCCACTTACCTTATCATCAACGTACTTTTTAGTGGCAGCGTCTGCGTCATCAGTAGGCGTTGCCACATCACTCACCTTATTACTTCCCATATTAAGAGTGCCGCTCATAGTATCTCCGGCTTTCTTAACGTAAGGAAGTTCAGTTGTTCCGCCTTTAATGTCATCCAGAGCGTTGTTGATATTGGTAATATCACCTTCAATATTAGTGATGTCACCCTGAATATCGCTAATATTGCCCTCAATTGTTGTTACCTTACCTTCAACCGTCTGAACCCTATTCGTAAGATTAGTAATGGAGCTAGTAATACCTGCAATCTGCTCAGTTAGGTTGCTGATCTCTTCTCTAATGCTAGAGATAGCCTGATTAATAGTGGTAATCTGCTGATTGATTGTGTCGATCTGTCCTTTAATCGTGGTAATATCGCCTTCAACTTTAGTGAGACGAGTGTTCAGAGCATCAATCTTAGAATAAATTTCAGTGATCTGGCCTTGAATAGTTGCGATCTTATCAGCGTTATCCTGCGCGAGGGAGAGGGCTTCGTCAGCCGTCTCCTGCGCAGTCTCCACCTTATCTCTCAACTCAGTAATGCCGTTAGCGCAATAGCCCGTAGTCTGAACGAGGTCAGCAATTTCAGTTTCAAAGTCATTCTTGTATCCGCATTCAGGACGCTTGCTTACATACCAGAATGCTACATTCTGTGGTTCGTTGTACTTAGCGGGAGCGTCAGTCCAGCGGCCCAAATACTCCATGCCAATAGACGGCTCGTCGGTCGCATCCTGCATTGCAGTAATAACAGCCGTATTGCATCCCATCTCTTTAAGGATAGTGGCAACAGTAATTCCTTGCATACCGGGATTTTCAGTAATGCCAACATTGAAAAGGATAGTCTGCCCGCAACCGCTATTGTAGCCGATAGCAGTAATAGCTTTCTTAGTGGTCAGCTCCTTAGCCTGTTCAGTGATTTCACCATCCAGAATAATGGGCGTAACAGCGCCGATCATATCCACGATCTTATCCTGACACAGATTAGTGGTTTCAACATTGCCCTTGTAAGCCTTCAAAGTGCCCAGTGAATTGAAACCAGCGATATAGCCATCAGTGTTAGGTGTTCCGGCGATAGCCATTCCCCGCCACATAGCCGGGCCGTTCCAGCCCTGCTGAGAGGGATTGACAGCGGTCATAATGACATTCGCACTCTTGACAAAGCTATAATCGTGCATACTCTGCCGAACGTTAGAGTTCGTGGAGTTATCATACGCAAGACCCAACTTGACGCGAATGGGACAACCCGCCTTGTCAAACTTGTTTACACGCACGATATGATAAACGGCGCTATCGTCACTAGAGTAACCCTGCTCAAGATGTACTTCGCTATCATCATAGTAAACCGGGCTAGTCTTAGCGGCTCCAACGCAATCATTTAGAGCCTTGAAGCAATTAGCCTGAATGTAATTCCACCTGTGAATACACTCATTGGTCTTTTCGATAACTGCCCCCATCTGAGCCTGCGGATTGAAGCCGGGAACAGGAGGTGGAACAACAGGCATAATGGGAGGGGGAACAGGAATAGCACAGAACTCAGGCTCACAGGGCGGAGGTCTGTGCCCCTCCGGAGGGCAGCAGCCCTCCGGATAGCAATAACCATCAGTCAGAGGATGTCCATGGCCATCCCACTTGTAGTGATTGCAATTACTCATAGTGTATTACCTCACTTCTTCGCACGGACAGCCTTCTGGAAATAGCCATCCTCGTTGTACCACACCTTGTAGATTTTGCCGTTGACCTTCTGGAAAGCGGTCTTACCAGCCATATCCATACGGCGGCTTCTATCCAGCTCTCTCTGAACAGGCTCACCGGGCTTGCCAGTAATGAAACCTTCCTTCATTTCCTCTTCGGTCCATCCGCTTTCCTTAGTATCATCGAGACGAACACGAGAGCCAATTTCCGCAAGGTGTCTGTTCGCTTCTTCGGTAGTAATCTTGTCCTCTTCCCACAGGTGGATAATTTCGTCAACAGTAAACATATTAAAATACCTCCATGAAATTGTATTGAAGCTCTTTAATGATTTGTTCGTCAATGTTCAGGAATGTTTCACGGAAACCTTGCAAAAGCTGAGATGGAGTCATATTCATAAATCCGGAAATGATTTCATGCTTTCCTTCATCAGTTGTCTGAGACTCGTCTTCAAGAGTCTGTTTTGCCTTGCTTGTATCCTGGCTACTAGAACCGTTCTCAAATCCATCATTAGTAGCTTTTGTATCAACATCTCTATTGAGCTGTGAAGTTTTGGTTCGTTCATCAGTGATATTTCCAACCGTATCTTCTGTTCCATTTAATTTATGGTCAGTATCAGTTGTTTCCGTCTCGTCTGTTTCGTCTGTTTGGTGGATTGTACTGTTAGATGTTGCATTCGTTGTGGTATCTCTGGTTTGACTCTCCTTTGTGAAGTTCGTCATATAGGCGTTATTTGGATTATCCCCAACGGTAGTTTGCGGCGTGTCTGCAAACCGCTTGTCTCCGTTCTGATTTTCGGCAACCGTCTCATTAGTCGTGGTATCAGTTGTACCGTCTCTTGTGACCGTGCCATTCAATTTCCTATTGACTCCGGTTGTTTCGTTCTCTGTTCTCTCTTTGTTTTCTGTGTAATCTCTCTTGTAGTCTTCTTGCTCTGTGATACCTTGCTTTGTCCCCTGTGCGGAGTTGGTGATACCTTTAGAGGATTTAGCGAAGTTCTCTAATGCGCTAATTACTTCGCTATCTCCCTTCTGTGCTTTTCTCAGCACATTTTCAATAGACCTTCCATTCGTCTCCAATAAATGATTCATAATGGGGTCAAACTTAATCAGCTCACTTTTGTACAACTGATTGTAAAATGGCATGATACGTTCAAGTGTTTCGTTTAGATATAGCTTGAACTTATCCGGAGTATCCTGCCCAATTTCGTAAAAGAAATAATGCCGTACAATCTTAGCGCACAACTCGCTTTTGTGCTCTGGAATATAGGTGCTCCATGTATCATCAAAGACTTGATAGCCAGTGGATACAAGCTGGCCTAGCTCATAGTTACGAGGGTTAATCGGATTCCATGGAAACACTTTCATTCCCTCCTTCCACCTGCTGTCCCATCTTTGCCAATAGGTCTTCAATCTGCTCTTCCTTAAACTGTTCAAGCTGATTTGCTTCAACAGAAATATTAAGGCCGAACATCTTGTTAATCTCTTCGCACGCTTTACGTCTGCATTCAAGCTCGCTTTCCAGAGAGTGTCTAATAGGCGTTTGTTCTCCCTGACTCTCACTCACAACTAGTCTTTCCTTTTTGGAAGTAAACTCATTTGCTACTCCTAAAGCGGAGTACACCTGATTGAACATATTCTTGACGTTCGCCCACATATCTCCCAGGTAGCTTTGTACTCCAGTTGTGAGAACGCTCAAAGTATTGATTCCTGAATTCGGAACGGCCAGAACAGTTACTTCATTGTCTGCAATGTCATTTAAAGCTCTAATAACAGAGTTCTTTTGCCGCTCTTCACAGGAAACCATATAAGGCTTTTTCAAAGTCTGCGTATGAACGTCAATAGCTCTAATGGCGTCTGCAATCTTTGGAGCGTAATTCATTAGAATGAGATAGTCAGGAGTCATTGTTAAATTACCCCTAATGAGCACACTATCATCAATCGTGTAGTTCTTCTCATAGTTGTAACTGTATGCCCGCCTATTAACACTCTCATAGTAGATATTAAATGGGCCGGATAATGTACAAGGAGTATGAGCAAAGCCGATATTCTCATCATTAAAGAACAATGCGTAACCGTAGAATGCTAGAGTAATTTCTAATGCCCTTTCATTGCACGACGCCGGAAGCCCATTCCATTTAAACCTAGAAAGCATAACATTCATTAGTCTGGAAAATACTTCGGCAAATTGAATGGTATTAAGCATCTTTGTTTGCCGTTTAGTTAATCCGCTAGTGTTAACTCTAAAATCAGGTAGTGAAAGAATTGGGAAGGCATCCATAAGAGGAAACATTATTCAACCCCCTCTGATAAGAAAGTAATAACATTTTTGCGTGTCTCTTTGAGCTTGTCTATGTGATTCCCGTTTATCATGTGGTCCGACATATCAATTAGGAATAGACAAATATGTTTATCTGCCTGATTTAACTTATCTATCTTATCATAGTCTCTATTCAACTTTTCTCTCATATCTCTGATTTCTTCATAGTTGGCGTCGATCTTTTTACCGATTGTGGATGTGAAAGTAAACAGTCTCCACACAACGGCAATTCCCCCTCCAATAAGGGAAATATTTTTAGCTGTTTCAAGTAGAGCTTCCATTTCCTTTACCTCTGCCATTGATAATGGCCTTCACCATACAAGATACAAGTTCAACTCCAAAAACGGTAAACACCATATTTGTAAGAGTGGATGCTTCATACCCTGTTTTGTAGAAGATAATAAGGGATGCTATTGTATAAAGCACAAGGAACGCAATACAGAAAACAACGAATTTAGTGACAGTTTTCAAAACCCGCTCACCGCCACTTCTTTACCGCTTCTCTGGTCCCATCTATACTTCATTGATCTGACATCAACGTGAACAAAACTCTTATAGAGTCCAATCCCACCAGGGTGCCCAGTCTCTTTCAATGCCTTTTCAGCGGCAATGGCAACAGAAGCGGGAGAAATGCCGTCAACCACAATATCAGCGGCAGTACCATAACAATGTTGAGAGCGAGTAGCACCTCCAACCTTCTTGTTATATTCGGGAGTCCTGTAACCACTGTTAATGATAATGGGCTTTCCGAACTGATTGCGAATATTCTGCAATACGGCGGGAAGATCAGAGTGAATCAGAATAACGTCACTCCCATCATTACAGGCAAACTCTTTTACCTTAAAAGAGGAAGTCAGCTGTTTATCACCTTCAAGAGATTTACTATAAATCCTAGCTTCATTTTGCATAATAATCCTCCTTACACATTGTTGTCTCTCCAGTAACCAGAGGGACGAACATCAACGTGGACAAAACCCTGTGATCTGTAACATCCCATACCGCCTTTTCCAGAAGGCATAACGTTATTAGCAACCCAATTATAAACGTTAAGCGGAGTCTGTCCAGTTACTACAATGTCAGCGGCACGGCCATAAAGATGTTGACTCTTAGCGGCTCCACCAACAGCGGCATTATGGGAAGTGGTTCTATATCCGCTGTTAATAATGACTTGTACTCCATAATGGTCACGAATGATTTGTAACAGCTCAACAAGTCTTTTACTCACAAGAATTTTATCACTACCATCGTGGCATCTGAACTCTCTGACTTTGAAATTCTTACTTAAATAAGTATCTCCATCAGCAGCTAAAGAATATTCCACAACTTCGTCTGGAAGAACACTAAAATCATCAGCGGCAGGTGGGTCAGGCTGTTCCGGGTCTGGCTCAGGCGGGTCATACTCCTGGAAGGGTGGGTCTTCTAAGAAATCATCATAAGTATAGTTCTCAATCTGATTAGCGGAGGGGTTAGAGAAATCACCGATTGAACGTCTATTTACATTCCAGAATGTGACGCCATTATTCAGCATATCACAAATTTGCTCTCTATAATGCTCTGGAATGTCTCCACCAATGTGAGCTTCACTTGTTTTCACATAATTCCAAATAGGACGAGTGTTTACATTTGGAATTTTAAGAAGCCCCACGGCATAGCCGAAACGATCAAAGAAATCGTCAACTGCTTCCATGATTTGAGTGGGGCTAATATACCATCGTGTGCACACTCTGTAAGCTCCAAAAGCAACTGCGGCATTAGCTGTTGTATTTACCTGACCACCGGAGGCAACCATTTGATCTGCCATACCTACGAGAGATAAAGCTGCTCCTCCTAGTGCTCCCAATGCTGTTCCTCCTGGACCTGCCACGCTTCCGGCTGCGGCTCCCTTCAATCCTCCGCTAATTGTTTTCATAATGGCGTTCTGCCAATTATCCAAAAGATTATTACCAACCCAAACGCCTGACGGCATATCGGTAATTAAATAAGCATCTTCAAGGCTTGTTTCAATACCCTTATAGTTCTTTAGATAAACAGCGAAACCACCAATGCCCCCAATTAATCCGCCCTTAGCGAATAACTGAGTGAGTGGAGTAGCGAGACCGTTCTGTCCCATCAATTCGGGAAGAAATTCTTTTTGTCTTCCGGCGGCTCCTTCTACTCTCAGCATCGTATATTGAGAAGTGTACACCTTTGCATTATTGAAATGCCCATTAAGCGTTATCCATGGAGACTGTAAAGTGCCCATTTCCCATTCTTTATCATTCAGGAAGAAAGAGGGAACAGAAAGAATAGGTCCAATGTTATCCAGTGTTGTGGCAATATGAACCGCAACAGTATTCAGGTAATCGTCAACCTCTTCGGCAGTATTTTTAACAATCATATTCATTCCTGAATAGATGCCGCCTAAAGTATTGCCGTGAATGGATATTTGTCCGTCCTCATTATACGGAGTCAAGATAACATATCTTGTAGGCACAAGAGGATATGTCAATTCGTTTTCTACTACAACAGGAGCGCCTGAAATTGGTTCAGAAATACCACAATTATTCCAGTTCGGTTGACCATCAACCCAATCACCTGTAACGTGCTCCCTTTCTACATAACATGGTTGCCATTCAATGTCCCCGCAAAAACTTGAATAAGGGTCAATTTCAAAATAAATTCTAGTTGTTCCTTCATTCAAGTATTCAAAGCCGGTAATAAGTGCAACCAGATATTTTGTGCTGTTGTTCGGATTTTGCCAAAACATTACATCACATTTTAAGGCATCATAGTAATCAATGTTTAACTGCGTGTACTCTCGCTCATCAGCTCTCTGATAAGTACAGTTTGTAAACGAATGCGCTACTTTGCCTTGCAGATAAGAGATCATTGCAGAATTGGAGCTAAAATATGCTTTATGATCTTTTGTAATACCTGCATTCTCACATAGGTATATTCTAGTTGTTGGGGAAAGAATAGGCATATTTTTACCTCCAGGGAGAGGGCCTATAAAGACCCCCTCCCATATTTAATTTACTCAGTAACCAGAGCGACAGCGTTATGGAACGGAGACAGGGAGAAGGTATCCCAACAATGGAAATAATACTGCCATGCCATATTACCAGCATTATAAAAATTGGTCATACGACGCAGTTTTTCTCTAATCTGGAAAGCGTTCACATCAGCCAGAATTGCAAGGCACTTAGAACTAGCGGCAAAGCTATCCACGATAATCTGCTTCGTTGCGTACTCAGCGTAAGACAGATTAAATGCTGCCGCTAAGAACTGAACACCAACAGCGGACGCAACTTCCGCGTTAATAATGATAATCTGGTCCTCAATAGAACTCCAGGTTGTACGACCTCCAGTACCACCCATTTTAGTGTAGTTATTATATGCGGTAGAAGGAAACTGAAACTGTAGGGAGAGGTTCTGAATAGTCTGCTGGAAAGCCGCCGCCGTGTCTCTATTAGTAGGAGGTGTAACAGTAACTGTATTGAGCTTTGTTCCGGTCAGAGCATCATCAATGAGCTTTTTGGTGTACTTAAACTCGTCAATAGTATTACCATTATACAGGCTGTCAACAATGGCGGCAATCGTACCTTCCAGAGTGTTCCAGGAAGTGAATGCGTTAGTCAGCATTTCATTATTGATAGTAACCTTATACTTATCCTGACGATTCAGACGATACCACGCCGTTTTCACATCAGGGACAGCCGGCTTGAGAATGTCAGAATACCCATTTTCAGTGGTCCCATCAAATGCACTTGCAGTTGCAGGATTTACCTGAATTTCCTCCACATCCAGACCCAACGGCTCAGTGCCCTTTTTAAGCATTGCCAGAGGGTTGCTCCAAGTCTTTCTGATAACGAGAGTCATAATAATTTTGTTAACAAGGGCATTCAGAAATTCGTTTGCAACTGTCTCGTAAGTGAGAATAGGATTGCCAACGTCAGCGAGGTTATACGGAGTTGCTACGGGGACTGCATTCTTATAAGCATCAGAAGCGTCTGCTCGAATGCTGTTAAGCATCTCAGCAGAAGCAACTTGCGGAGTCTTGTTACTAGCCATAATTTATTTCTCCTTATATAGATTATCCAAAAATTTGTCTACGGCGTGACCTTCTTCGCCGGGTTTAGGCTCTCCGGATTTTTCAGGCTCCTGAGAGTCCTTTTTCTGTTCACCAACTCTAAGAAACAGAGCCATATTTGCTTCTTTCAATCTTCCATTCTCTTCTTTTAAACTCTTGTTTGTTTTATCCAGTTCTCCCTGCGTTGTAATTCCTGTTGTAAATGTATCCTGCATATCACTCAAAAGAGTGGTAAGCGTGGCTTGATCTCCATTGGCTTCAAGAACTTTCTTTGTAAACTCGTTCCAAGCGTCTGTGTTAAACTCGAACGGCATTATATTAACCTCCTAAACAAATCAATGGCCATATTTTTAGCTTTCTGTGTCTCGAACCGAACATTGCCTTTTGTGTAGTAATCAAGAAGCATATTGATAACAACACTTCCTCGCATTTTAACAAGTAGAGTATCACTGTTATGTGAATCAGTGTCCAATACTAACTTCTTAGCGGTCGGGTCGATCTTCTCAGAGATAAACATTAAATCATCTTTCATATCGCGGTAAATGCCAAACTCCTGATTCTGCATAATAAGCGTTGCAACATAGAAAGAATTATTTGACATCTTTGTAATAAAGGTATCCGTATCTCTAAGAAACTTGTTCTCCATGTTATATTTTCCGTACTCTGTATTAGCGATCAATTTGCCAAATCTCGTATTCTTTACATGATCTGTATAAGCTGGATTTTCCACAAGCTCTAAAGATATGTCACCTTTGATCTTTAGTCTCTGGCCTTCTTCAAGAGTTATATCAAAGTAAAGAAAATATGGATTAGTAAATGTAATTGCATTAGAGAGGAAAAATACTGGTATGTCTCGATCTCTGCTGACAGTCGAATAGCATTCAAGAAAAGCTGTTACTTCTTTAGGAAGGTAATGCACCATGCCCACGTCAATAATAAACTCGTCAAAGATTATCATGCTTACATTGGGAAATGGTGTTGACTTCATCATAGTGGCTTTAGAAAGCGGAAAATACCATCCAGCTATTGCACCATCTATTCTGAATACTCCTAGATTTGACTTAAACTCATGATCTGGAAACTCCTGCATTACATCATCGAAGAAGTTCTTAATTGTGTTTGATGGAAGCTCAGTATCATAGCGGCGTAAATAAACAAATTGCTCTCCCCTTTTAAGGAAGTTACTTATAGCTCGCTTTTTTGCCGCGTAAGTCTTACCTGCGCCGCGAGGACCAACAACGAAATTAAATAAAGTATTATATGACAAGGTTTTGTTTATGTCATAATACATTGATTTACTCATAATATTAGAGTGGGGCATATATACAGTTGTAGCGTCACAGGATACAAACCCCAGTCACATCCAGGCCGACTCTTCGCCGTTGTACTCCCGAATCGTGGAAACGAAAACCATATACTGCCCCACTACTATTGTACACCTTCTTTCAACACTTGTCAAGTTCGTTTTCCAATCGGCTCGACAATTATTTTGACTTGATTTTAAACGTTGTTTCTCGCAGGATTGTCCCACCTGGTATTATTCTAGGCATTAACTTGCCTTCAAAAGTAGCGCCTTCTTTGAAGTTATCAAATGTAACTGTTTCTTTGATATTCTTAGGCATTCCTGCGCACTTTACGTCATTCTTTCCATTTATGCTTTCCATATAAGTCTTTTGACGAATGAAAACAGCATGGTCAAATTCTTCTTCAATCTTGAACGCTCCTAATCTGTATTCGTCAATATCAATATCTGCCGGTTCTGTTCCTTTAACGTGAAGTGAGTCTGTGTCAGCGTAAATAAATCTTTCACCCAACTGCTGAGCCGCACGAATGATTTTATCACGCGCATAAGACGTTATAAAGGATGCTACTGCCACATAATAGGCTGTTCTGCTCTCTTCTGCTCCATAGTAATATGTTACCTTATCCTGATCTCTGTCAAACTGTGGAATCTTTGATCTTCCTGTAAGAGATGCACCGAATTTCCCGTACAGTGAGTTAAGCATCAACTTAGCAATCTGAGTTAAACCTTTATTTCCTGTTCTCTTTCCTTCGTTCTTCTGTTCATACCAATAGTCGATATAGTCAGCGAACATACCAACCATACCTTTAAATTTATATCCACCTTCCCATGAATATACGGTCACATCATAGTTATCGAAAAACAACTTTAGGTCTACACTTGTTAAAGTTAATACGGTTTCTACTTCTGACTCTCTTAGGTATTCTGTTTCTGAATAATGAAAATTATTCTTAATCTGAATTGATGGTACACAACCGGGTTTTAATTTGAAATCACATACGAGGGATTGAACGTATAATGGATAACCTTCATCCTCTTCGTATTGCCCAGTGAAATAAACAGGCTCTCCGTAAGGGAGTTTACAAAACTTCATTGCCCATGGATACATTGAATTAACATCATAAACTTGTCCCCTGCCAATAGGCTTATTCTTGTAAACAGGATTGAGATATGTAAAACCGCCTTTATAGCTCATTCTAATATCTCTATCAGTTATTGCATCTAACGGAGGAAACAGTCTATCAAATTCTGCTTTTCCTAAACGGGTTTTAAAATCGTTCATAGCATTTGAAGCTGTTGTTAGCTTCTTCATGTTGTGCTCGCGCATGAATTTTAAAGCCCGTGCCAAAATCAATGTATCATTTCTAATATAGAGCTTTTCATGATCTGTTAATTCGTGGCCTTCTTCTCTGTCTCCTTCATAATCTAGGTCTAGTTTCTCTAATCCAATATCAAACGTTTTAGGCATTTGAGCGATTGGCATTGGAATGATCTTTAAACTATCATATATTGTAACTTCTCGTTTCAATCCTCCTGGCCCATCTTCGCCTCTGATCTTGATAGTATACCACATTCCCATATCAGAGATAAGAGTTGTGAATGTCTTTTCATCAAGCCTTCTTTTTGAACTCCATTCATAGCCTAATCTAAATAGAAAATCTACTATAAAAGAACCATCGAATTTCAAGTTGTGAAAGTAGCAAACTTCTCCATAACTGAATGCGTATGTTAGCCAGTCTTCTATTTTCGTCCCGTATTCAATCTTTTCACTCTCTACTTGTACTCCACACCATGCCCAGACTCTTGTACGCTCGTCGTTAACGATTGTCTCAAAGTCGCAAGCAATTATAGTCTATAACCTCTTGACTCATAGAACTGTAACCATCTTCTATGAACAGATGCGATATTGTTCATAAAATATGGAACGTCAGAAATGTTTGTAATAGCTATCTCAGGAACAGAGCGTTGAACAAGATAAAACTCTTCTGGTGTTATCGTTGTTGCCATCTGCTCAATCTCTCTTACCATTTGCATAGCTTCTTCTGTTCCGGCTCCAGTTAATTCCATGAATTGAAGGTTTTCCTCTAGTTGTGAAATATAGTTTGTATTCCAATTTATTGTTCTTCTATCTATAACTGGTGTATAGTCTAACCTCATTAAATCTGCTAATCTTCGCGGAGTCAACTGCTCAAATTGTTCCTCTCTCAAATCTTGATCTATCTGAGTTGGTAAACGTCCTGTTTGAGCTTGTGCTTCTTTAACCTTCTTTGCTAATTGCCTACGCCGCTTATTTTCACGTTCTAGATTGCGTTCTATAATTGCTTTCTGAGCTTTAAGCATGGGCTGTCCCTGATACATCGTCCATTGCAAGCCTATTTCTCTAAACTGCTCTAATGCTTTAGCTGTTCTCTTAGCTTCTCTTTTTCCATGGCTTGCTAACAGCTCTTTTACTGTCGTTGGTTCTGGCGCAAATTTTAACAGCTCTGGCCTTGTTCTTTTTCTTAATGCTCTAACTCGCTTATTATAGTTCGCTACTTGACGTTTAAATAGGTCGTACTCCGCCTGTTTCCATCCTTTAGGCGGTCCGCCTCTTTTAGATTTTGCCATTATATCACTCCTATTGTGAGAGCCGCCTTAGAATTTAAGGCGGCTCTCTATTAGAGAATGGGAAGATGGTTAGTTAGGGAAGAGTGATAGAGAGAGTAGAACCTCTCTTAGTGGGAATCTGAGAAATCAGAATTTCCAGCGGGTCCTCGAAGTGGAGAGTGCCGAAGATCATATACAGATTCGTGAGACTGGAGAAGATTCCGTTAGAGGTCGCATTGTAGGCGTTGCCATCAGCATCAATCAGAACGGAACGAATTCCGGTGTCCTGTTCGCCGTCTTCACCCTCCATTGTGACGTTCATCAAAATAACGTCTTTGAGCTTGATCTTCTTGTTAATCATGTCGCTAACTTTGTACTTCGGCTGATTCATGGCGTTGAACAGTCTGACCTTACTTTTCATATCTTCGGCGCGGAAGGAAACGAACTGATTAGTCTCTCTGTTGAATGCGTTGAAGTCCAGCATCTTGTCATTGGTAGTAGTCATAGCGTTTTCCATTGTTCTTTACTCCTTTAAAATAAGTTATATTTGAATACCCTAGACGGGTTATTCACTTGTAATACTTTCCTGCGTTTGAAACGCTGGAATTATCAAAGAAAAACTTTTTGCTCATTACTCTACGCTCAGTTCTTGTAGTACATCCTATAAACAGGAGTCCTTTTTCATGCGCCATTTTAGTTGCTTGTTTTAGAGTAAGTTCTTCACAATCTGTAAAAATGAAGTCTTCATTGGTTTCTGGATTTAAACACTTATAGTCATAAACCATTAAGTTTCTAATAACTAGGGTATCTCTTCTTACCAATTCAGTCTAACCTCCAACCGCTTTAAATAATTTCTCCATACGGTGTCAATTAAAGTATATGCTGTTTGGTGAGATAACTCTGTATATCTTGTGATAAACTGAATACACTCCAATGTATGATAACCAGCAGGATACATAACAACTAGGGTTTTAGCGATACCATCTGAAATGTGAACTAAAAGGCATCCTCTGTTATCCCTTAATTCTTTGAATCTGTCGTAAAAAATCTCGTTCATTTCTAAACTTCACTTCGTTCCACTTATAGTTTACGGGTAAATCACGCCATGGAATTGAGAATCCAGTAAGCTCGAAAATCGTACATTTAACGTCTGCGTCATACAATGCTGAATCTGGTGTAAACCTGTAAAATAATGACCGTCTTCTTATTACGCAAAATGGCTGCCCAACATGGAAGAAAATAATCTCTCCTAGATACTTGTCATAAAAAACCTGCTCAGCATGAAAATTATAGATCAATTTTGGAAGCATAAGGTCTTTTCCAAGCAACCATTCATCGACATATTCCCAAACAATCCAGGCAGTTGAAATAACTCCTACAATGAAGAAAAAAAAACAATGATAAAATCAATTATAATACTCATTCTTTAGTTCTCCCTTCTAAAGCATCAGCTATGCGGGAGAGGTTTTCGTTAATGTTACAGAGGGCTTCATAAAGGCCCTGATTTGTACCGCCGATTAAAGCATTACTAAAAATGCTGCCATTTCTGAACTCTGTTAGTGGTGTCTCTCTTCTTTCCTGCTTTTCTTTATTAAACATATTTGATCTCCTTATTTGTAGTTCATTAAGTTGGTTGTATCTGTACTATTCTGCCCGAAATAAAAACCAATTACGATTGCGTACAAACTCATAAAATCAGAGCTAACCCCAACGGTGCATTCTGCTACACAAAAAACGATGGTGAGAGCGATTGCCATTAAAGACTTGGCAGTAACGAGGGACGCTAGGTTGTTAATAAAATTTTCCATTAAATCCACCATATTCCTCTACATCATTTTTCATGTCTCTATATGCCTTTGCTATCCCTGATAATTCTAATGTATATTTAGATACACAATCCAACCATGTAATAAGGTCAAGCAAATTCATATCGAAATAATCTGTTTCTAACAAAAGTTTCATACAGTTCCATTTATTAGAGGATTTAAGACGGCAAATAATATCCTCGTCACGCATATTTTCTAAGTGGACTACCTCTTCTTGAAGGGGGGAGGGAGGGGTTTTAAACTCGTAATTTTTAGTACCCCCGGGTCCCTCTGAAAAATGAGATTTAAAATAATCGGAATAGGTGGATAACACATTCTTAATATCAGAGATGTTTTTGTCGATGTCCCTGATTTGTGCTTTCAGGGCGCTAATGTCTGAGTTCACTTATTTTTGACCCCCTTTAGCTCGTTAAAGTGGCGAAGTTAGGGCTGACTTACTTTAGCGATGTAAAGCGATGGTGAATTGTGATCTTCTTTAACAGATTAAAGCGTTAGCGTAGTGGCGCTTTAAATTGAGAGCGGAGGGAGGGCTTTAGCCCTCCGCCTCCGTTTCCGGTTCATCATCACTCACTACTTCGGAATACTTGAGAAAAGTATCCAAGTCCATAGAACGCTTCTCCATAACCTCCTGAGTAGCAATCAGGAGAGCCGCCTTAGGAATGCCGTTAACTTCCTTAGCTTTTGCCAAAGTACGGCTACCCATGTTAGGAGTGCCGACAAAAGAAGCGGTTTCGTGAACTTCAAGTTTGCCGTTCTCTTCCTTGACCTCTCCGAAGATATACTTTGTGCTCTTAATGGTTCTTGTGAATTTCATCATTCATTCTCCTTTTAATTTGATTTTCCTTTTCAGGACCGGAGAACGGCTTTAAAGCTGTTCTCCACGCTTTGGGCCTAACCTGCTATTTAACGACGCCCAAACGTCTTAGCTTTTGCAAGCTATAAAGGTAGTTGGCTATCTCTTTAGCTGTTTTGGCTTGAAATATTGGTTCTATGCCTCCATAGTCGTTGACTCTGACTGAAAGCATCCATGTCGTGTTATAACTGCAAACTCTGAAATCCGGGTAAACGTCTCTTGCAAGAGCGTTTATGCTGTCGAAGGTGTAGCGCATTTAGCACACCTCCTTATAAACATTACTTAAATACCGATATGCGCATTTAAGAACAATATGATAATCTTTTTCAATCCCAGTATATAAGGAAAAGTTTATAATAGCCATATAAGCAGTCCATGCTGACCTATAAACTACTTCATAAGTCATATACCAAGCGTAGTTCATATTCTTACAATAATTTATTGTGCGCTTCAACTCTGAATAAACTGGGACCCACTTGTGAAGATTGCTAATCGTCATATTAAGTTCTCCTTTCATATTCTGTTTTAGGCTGATCTGTTCTTTTCTGTTTCCTTTTCCTTGATATTATAGTACCACATTTAAACGGTAATTGCAAGAGTTATTTTAAATTTAATCATATCAATTATTTATGGAGTGTCATAAATTAAGGTTATTCTTTAACGCTTTAGTGTGAAAATTTTCACAATATATCTCTCGTTTCAGTCTAGTTAAAATGATCTGCTAGGCTATGATTTAAAAGGCTTTGTTAAACTAGGCTTTAAATGACTTTATATGATCTAGCAATGAAAATCATTTGAGAGAATGTGTAAGCTAGGAATGACAGTTAAAAGAGTAGCCCTGAGAGCTTTAATAAACACGTGTCATGAAGTGGTGAGTAAGGGTGGGAGTATTTTTATGTAGGCGTGTGTCTGTCTCTTATACACATCTCCGAGCCCACGAGACCGTACTAGATCTCGTA